>OBIB01000666.1_pt1 | contig 12303 bp, 15 predicted proteins | sample 1496261 | NCBI WGS metagenome assembly OBIB01 (sample SAMN05065771, study PRJEB22554) | human gut metagenome | biome: ENVO:2100002; feature: ENVO:00000062; material: ENVO:00002003 | host: Homo sapiens | place: USA
AGAGTTCGTCGGCAGCGTCAGATGTGTATAAGAGACAGAATTTTAACATTTCCCAACGTATATTTAACATTTGCTAACACACTTTGGCACGCTTTTTGCTCTGTGCCGCAATTACGATTATTTAACACATTTAACATTGCTAATTAACACTGTTAATATTGTTAAACTTTACTAATTTTATTAACATTTTTGCGCCTGTTATTGTTTCACGTGGAACAACCTGTTATTAATGTTTCACGTGAAACTAAGTGTTAACAGATATTAATTTTATTCTTTAAGATTTTTTAACAGAAAAAAATTTGTGGTTTCGTGGAAAAGCTGTATCTTTGCACCGTATTTAAGAAACATATAAGTTTAACATTTTAAATTAGGTAATTATGAACGAAAATTTTAATGAGACAGTTTTTAACTGTATTACAAGTGTAAACGCTTTGATGACTAGTAATGAGGTAGCCAAAGACGATAAGGCGGTTATTAAGTTGAACCGCTTTAAGAAATGGCTCAACGAGTTTGCAGCTGCAAACGGTATGAACGAAGTTAAGTAGTTCACACCACAGGTAACACGAAGTTTAACGTTAAATAAATTATAAAGTTATGACAAAAGGTTTTAGTTTTGCTAGTACTTTTAATAAGACTAGTTTCGGTATTGATACAACCGATTTTCCATTTGTTAAGTTAACCGACATCTACAATAGCGACGAAGAAGGCGGTGGAGATGTAGTACACCCTATTAACGGTATGTACGTTCACAAATCACAGTTGGGCGATTCACCTGTTATTATTGATGCAGAAAACAAACGTTTGGTTAATTTGCCACAGTTCACAGGTGGCACGATACGAGAGATTCTCGCAAACAGTGACGCAGTAGAGGCAATTAAAGCCAATAAGGTAGGTTATACTATCTACGAATATGAATCACACGCTAAAAAGTGCTACTGTATCACATTCGTTGATAAGTAGAAGTTGTTAGTGTAAAGGTTGGTTTTCACAGGGGCGGGCGAATTAAATTTGTTCGCCCCTGTCTTTGTTTAATTTAAATCTTTCTTAAAATGGCAAAACAGAATCCTATAGGTTTTACAAACAAAACGTTTGCACTTACTAGCAAAGTTCAATTAGATAAGCAAATATTAACTGCTGTAGAATCACGTGGCTATTTGCGTAAAGAGATTGCACGTGTATTTCAACAGGCAAACAGGCGCATTCAGAACGTGGAAAAATTGGGTATAGTTTCGCCTGCTGTTGTTGCCCTTAACAAAGGTAATATAACAGGTTTCACTAAATTCTCTATGCGTCACAGTTGGGAAGATTTAAAGATTGAGTACTCAAAAGCGGTTTCTTTTTTACGTCAGCCTACATCTACAGCCACAGGTACAAAAGAATATGCTGAACACTTGAAAAAAGCCTATGATTTGGACGATAAAAGTTTTACCCTTATGCAAGACAAGTTAATGGGCAAAATTGCGAGTGTTTCAGATGAGCGTTTTTTGGAACAATACTTAATGCAATATAAAGACTTTACAGGAGAACTAGAGCAGGAATCCAAAGACGTTTCAGACCAAATCGAAGATGATGCGGTAAAGATTGAAAATGCCTTAGATGATGCCTTAGGGCAAATCGGCAATGACCCAAACGCAGAAGCATTTATAAATGATGTGGATTCCTATAACACAGATGAACCGTTAAAGCGTATATTAGACGAATTTAAAAAATTTGGTTTATAATGAAAAAGATTCATTTTGCACTACATACAGAAACGTTCACTCCGAAAGATATACAAAAAGTTTTGGCTTTGGCTGTGAACGATAAGAATTTTACAGGAAACAATAAGGGCGAAAAGTTCTTAAACGTTCCTGTATCTTTCGATATAGAAACTACATCTTTTTACCGTGATGCGGACGGCGAAACATACACATATGACCGTTATATAAAATTAGGTGGTAAACAAACCAAAATGGAAAAATGTAGTTTAATGTACGTTTGGCAATTTGGTATCAATGGTTACTGTATTATCGGGCGCACGTGGGACGAATTTATAACTATGCTAGATACAATATCAGACATTTTAAACCTGTCTGAAAAGAAACGCATTATTATATACGTTCACAATTTGGCTTATGAGTTCCAATTTTTCAGAGAGTTATTGCAATGGGCAAAGGTTTTTTCAATAGACCTTAGAAAACCTATTTACGGAATCACAGAAAACGGAATAGAGTTTAGATGTAGTTATTTGCTATCGGGTTATTCACTTGCAAAGTTAGGCGAACAATTACACAAATATAAATGTGAAAAGTTGGTGGGTGATTTAGATTACAGCCTGTTACGTCACAGCAAAACACCGTTAACACAAAAAGAAATGGGTTATTGCTTGAATGATATTAAAGTAGTTATGTGCTATATACAGGAATTAATCGAACAATACAAAAACATTACCCATTTGCCGATAACGAAGACAGGTTTTGTGCGTAAATATTGCCGTTCTGTCTGTTTCAAGACAACAGACTCCGAAACAGGTAAAACAGTTCAAAACTTTAAGTATTTGGATAAAATCCATAACTTAAATATAACAGGTATGGAAGAATTTGAAATGCTGCAAAGGGCTTTTTCGGGCGGTTTCACACACGCAAACGCAAAATATACAGATGAGGTGATAGAAAACGTAGATAGTTACGATTTTACTAGTAGTTACCCCTATGTGATGGTAAGCGAGAAATTTCCTATGAGTACAGGGGTGTTTGTTCCTGTTAAGTCTATGAAACAATTTGAGTTTATGACATCAAAATATTGTTGTGTGTTTGACGTGGAATTTACCAACATCTTTGCAAAGTCGGATAATGAAAACCCGATATCTGTTAGTAAGTGTTTCGTAAAAGAAAACGTTTCAGAAAATAATGGTCGGTTGGTTTGTGCCAGTAAAATCTGTATGACTATTACGGAAATAGATTACAGGGTATTTTCTCAGTTCTATATGTGGGAATCTGTGAGAATAGGCAAAATGATTTGTTACCGCAAAGAATATTTGCCCACGGAGTTTATAAAATCCATTTTGCACCTGTATGAAATGAAAACGAAACTAAAAGGTGTAAAGGGCAAAGAGGTAGAGTATTTAAATAGCAAAGAAATGCTTAATAGCTGTTACGGTATGAGTGTTACAAATCCTTTGCGAGATGAAATTGTATGTGATGGTGAAACGTGGGACGTTGAACACCTTACAGGCGAAAAACGTTTGGAGGTGCTGAATAAATACAATGACAGCAAAAACCGTTTTCTTTTCTATCCGTGGGGAATCTATGTAACAGCCTATGCACGTAGGAATCTGTTTACAGGTATAGCCGAATGTGGTGACGATTACATATACAGTGATACCGACAGCGTAAAAATAAAAAATGGTGAAAACCATAAAGAGTATTTCAAAGCCTATAACGATTTGGCACAGCAAAAATTGCGTGCAGCCTGTAAGTTCCATAAAATACCATTTGAAAAAGTTGAGCCTGTAACGATTAAGGGAATCGCAAAACCTTTGGGTGTTTGGGACTATGAGGGACAGTACAGACGTTTTAAAACTTTGGGTGCAAAACGCTATATGGTACAGGAAAAAGGAGCGTTAACGGTAAACGGAAAAGATTACGATTACAGTTTGACGGTATCGGGTGTTAATAAGAAATCTGCTATACCCTATATGTTAGAAACATTTGGGGAAAATGGAATCTTTGACGCATTTACAAACTATCTGGATATACCTCCATCCGCAACAGGTAAGAATATCCATACCTATGTGGACTATGAGCAAAGCGGAACTATAACCGATTATTTGGGGACGGTTTCAACTTATGACACAAAGACAGGGGTACATCTGGAACCTACAGGGTACACTTTGAGTTTGTCAGTACTTTATATAAATTATTTAATGGGAATCAGATTAAAGAAAGAATAATATGAAACAGAAGAAAGAAAAGGTGGAAACACCTAAATTTTATTCTTTGACTAGAATCTTAGCAAAGAACGCAGATTATAACGTTATCTTTGGTGAACGTTCAAACGGCAAAACTTATGCCACCTTATTGTATGGTATCAAAGAATATTTGCGCACAGGAAAACAAATGGCTTATATTCGTAGATGGCGAGAGGATTTAAGGGGCAAACGTGCCGAAAGTTTGTTTGCAAACCACGTTTCAAACGGTGTTATCGAAGAACTTACAAACGGTAAGTTTAATGAGGTGTTTTATGTTTCGGGCAAATGGTTTCTTTCATTCTATGACCCCGAAACGAAAAAGCGTGTGCCCGAAAACACACCGTTCTGTTATGGGTTTTGTCTTTCAGAACAGGAACACGAAAAATCCAGCAGTTACCCGAATATAACTACTATTGTTTTCGATGAGTTCCTTACAAGACGATATTATTTGCCCGATGAATTTATGCTGTATATGAACCTGTTAAGTACTATCATCAGACAGCGAAACGATGTTAAAGTGTTTATGCTTGGAAACACCGTGAATCAGTTTTGCCCTTATTTCACAGAAATGGGACTGAAACAGGTGCGAGTGATGGAACAGGGAACAATCGATATTTATAAATTCGGTGAACACGGTGCAACCGTGGCTGTAGAATATTGCAGCACGATTGTTAAGCAAAAAGCGAGTAACAAATATTTCTGTTTCGATAATCAAAATTTACAGATGATTACGGGCGGTAAATGGGAACTCGCTGTGTACCCTCATCTACCTGTAAAATATACCCCGAAAGATGTACTTTTCGTTTTCTACATACAGTTTAACGAAATGACCCTACAGGGTAATATAATACAGGTGGAATCCTCAGACGGTGTTAATAACTTTATGTATATCCACAATAAGACAACACCGATTAAGGATACTGAAAACAGTCTGATTTATTCCCTTTGTATGAATGGAAAACCAAACTACAGACGTAAGTTATTATCTACAGCTAGTTATGTAGAATCTCAGATAACGAAGTATTTCGCAACCGATAAGGTATTTTATCAAAATAACGAAATCGGTGAAATCGTCAGAAACTACTTAATGGCTAGTAGTAGAAGTAACATTGTTACTTAATATCTGTTAAAACAGGGAAAAAAATGTTTCACGTGAAACATTTTCCCTGTTTTATTTGGTGATTTCAGATATTTTGTTTATCTTTGCACCATTAAATAACAAAGTTAAAATTTGCTATATGGAAGTAAACGAAATCGTATCTATAGTTAGTAACGTAGGTTTTCCGGTAGCTGTCTGTATCGCCCTCTTTTTCTATATGGAAAAGCAAAACGAAAGACATCAACACGAAACCGACAAGTTAAATGAAACAATACAGAGTAACACGAAAGTTTTAACAGAACTTTGTACGTTAATTAAAACACTTGTAAAGTAATGAAAAAAGAGAATCTTTATAACTTGTATCAAACACAGGTAAAAGACAAAGATACAGCCCTAGACACGTTCTTTCAGCGAGTTCTTTGTATGACCTCAAAGATGTTTGAGTACACAGGTTTACCCGATTCGATTCCACAGGTAGAACTTGAAAAGATTCTGCAAACTAGTGGAAATGTAGGAATCGCAAAAGTTAACGGTGAACTGTATGCACTACAGGGAAACAGGGGTGGCGAATGTGATGCGTATTACAGGGGAAAAGATTTTATTGTTGCAAATCCGTGGTTAAAGTTGGATAAAACCTACAAAATTGATTCCGATATTATCATCATCAATAACACACCGTTTGCGGATTCAATTCTACCTGTTATCGGGAAATATGGTGTGCTTTACACAGACGCAGTTATAACTTTAAATATGACTAGCGTTTTGACTAGAATCACTATGCTTATATCTGCTAGTGATGATAAGACGAAACAAAGTGCCGAATCTTTCTTAAAAAAGATTTTGGACGGTGATTTTTCTGTTATCGGTGAAAATGCCTTTTTCAAAGGTGTTAATATGCAGACCCAACCGACACAGAGCAACCAACAGATAACACAACTTATAGAACTGTTGCAGTATTACAAAGCTAGTCTGTTTAACGACCTGGGTTTGAACGCAAACTATAATATGAAAAGGGAGCGTTTAAATACACAAGAGGTTTCTATGAATATCGATGCGTTAATGCCTTATGTTGATTCAATGTTAACAGAACGTGTTGAGGGTGTTAAGCGAGTTAACGAAATGTTTGGTACGGAAATATCCGTAACACTCGGTTCAAGTTGGAAGATTGAACACGAAAATTATTTATCGTTACTCAAAGCCACAGAAGAGGGACACGCACACACCGAAACAGAAGATGTTGACCCTGTAACCGAAAACGAAAATGAGGAAACAGAGGAAATGGAAGAAACGCAAGAAACAGAAGAAACGGAAACAGAAACAGAAGAAACAGAAGAAACAGAAGAAACGGAAACGGAAACAGTAGAAACAGAAGAGACAGAAGAAACGGAAACGGAAACAGAAGAAACAGAAGAAACAGAAGAGGAAAAGGAAAACAAAGATGAAAATTAAAGAATTTTTTACGGTGGATAACGGTTTGTTTGAAACCATTTTTGAGCCTAATTTTCCTGTTTTGTACAAATCAATTTTCGGGGAAGATACACCAAACTTAATCGATATTGATTTACGTTTCAAATATGGAAATAGGGAACTAGTTGACGCTATCACAAACGAAACTGCAACCGATATTATTAAAGGTATCATTACAGTTAAGTTTGACGAATGGCAAAAACAGATGCAAGTGTTTAATAAAGAATATGATGTGTTAAATCCTGTGACATCAAAAGAAACAGTTACCGAAAATAACACAGTTGACGAAACAGGAAATAATAACACTATCGATTCAAGTGTAACGTTTAATAATGGGGATTTTGGCGATGACACGAAACAGCAAAGAGATTCCACAGGGAACAGACAAGAGACACGCACGAAGACAAGTAGCACAAGCGGTATTCCGTCTAGCGTTCCTGTTAGTGAAATTATTCAAAAAGAAATGAATCTCAGAAAAACCAACTTTAAAACACATGTGGTAACAGAGATTGCAAAAGAAATTAGTTTAGATATTTATTAATTCTTAAATTTTATATAAAATGGAAGTAAAGCAAATTTATGAGATTATTAATAGCGTTTCATCTGAGGTTTTGGGCCAAACAGGTTTGGTACACGAAGACCTCACAGGTATCGTTGACTTGGGCAATGAGATTTTTAATCAAAGTGCCGTTGACAATTACGTTAAATCACTTGTAAACCATATCGGTAAGGTGGTTTTCGTTAACCGTCCATATTCAGGTAAAGTTCCATCTGTCCTTATGGATGCGTGGGAATTTGGCTCTGTTTTGGAAAAGATTTCAGCAGACGTTCCACAGGCTGAGGAAAACGACACGTGGAATTTACAGGACGGTAAAGAGTACAAACAGGACGTTTTCCACAAACCGACGGTTTCTGCTAAGTTCTTTAACTCAAGGGTAACCTTTGAGGTTCCGGTATCTATCACAGAACGACAGGTTAAGGAATCCTTCAGCAGTGCAGCACAGTTGAACGGTTTCATGTCTATGATTTATAACGCTGTTGAGAAATCAATGACGATTAAGACAGACGCTTTAATTATGCGTACCATTAACAATATGATAGCAGAAACTTTGGACGCAGATAAAACCGCATTTGGTTTTGTTCCATCTACTCATGAAACAGCAGATTACAGTTCTGGTAGTACTGTTAGATGCGTAAACCTGTTGAAACTGTATAACGATAAGACAGGGGCAAAGATTACAGCAGACGCAGCAGTAACCACACCCGATTTTATCCGTTTTGCAGCATATACAATGGGCTTGTACGCAGACCGTTTGCAGACCATTTCCACTTTGTTTAACGTAGGTGGTAAGGAACGTTTCACACCAAAGGACGTTTTGCACACAGTTCTTTTGTCAGATTTTGCAGCAGCAGCCAAGACTTATCTGTATGCCGATACGTTCCACGATGAGAACGTTCTGCTACCAAAGGCGGAAACCGTGGCAAGTTGGCAAGCTACAGGCAAAGACTATGCCTTTGCAAACGTTTCAAAGATTGATGTGAAATCTGCTAGCGGTGCAAGCGTTTCTGTTAGTGGTGTACTCGGTGTTATGTTTGACCGTGACGCTCTCGGTGTTACTAACTTAGATAAGCGAGTAACAACAAACTATAACGCAAAGGCTGAATTTTTCAATAACTACTACAAGTTTGACGCAGGTTATTTCAACGACACTAACGAAAACTTTGTAGTGTTCTTTATTGCCTAATTTGAGTCGTTTAACTGTTGAGGGTGTTTTCCTGTAGTTGATAGCACAGGAAACACCCTTTTAAACTTTAATGGTATGATTAAAATTAAAACTTACAACTATGACGGTAAACCAAATGAAGTAAACAAAACCCTACAGGAAAACAGCGACTACACGGGTTTGATAAATGATGGTTTTAACGTGTTAACACCTGTAGTAAGATTCAGAACACGCACACCTGTAACGTTTAATTACGTTTATATCGAAAGTTTAAACCGTTACTACTTTGTTAAGGAATTGACACAGGACGGCGATTTATGTACGGTACGTTTAAAGGTTGATGTACTTTTCACCTACAAAGATAAAATACTCGCTAGCAGTGGAACGTTAACACAGGGTGAAAACGTTAACAAATATCTTTCAAACCGTGCAAACGTGGTGGACTTGCGCCCGAATGTTAGAAAGTTAGATTTCCCTAATAAGGAACTATTAAACGAAACAGGTAGTATTGTAATGGTAACTATAAAAGGAAATAAGTAATGGCAAGTTATAAAATTAATTATCACTTAACAAATTGCACTACTACAGCAGCTAGTAGTGCAAATTACGACACAGACGGTAATATTATCTACTTTTGCGGAAAAGCCGTGGACGGTTGTTATTTTTTGCCGGGTGATGGGGATTTTAATTACATTTCACGTCTGAGTAATGGAACGACAAAAATAACTCGTTTTAACCTGTCACGTGTTTCTGCTATTGATGATTCAAATGTTATTAGCGGTAATATTGATGGTATTTCGTCAGATGGTAAATACTTTTCTAAGCGTTTGACGTTTGGAAGTTCCAACACAGGCGAAATGGAATGTTATTTAAATGCACGTGGCGGCGAACCTACAGTTAAAACGCTTACGATTAAAAATAACGTTTCGGGTACAACTGCCGTTTCGGTACAAAACGATGCAAATTTCGATATTACGTTGACAGGTGGCACAGAGGGAACTTTTACGGTTACACCTGTAGTTACTTATAAGAATAAGTATAATGAAGCGTCACACGGAACTATGAACGTTAACGGTAACGTAGCGACTTTTAGTGTACCTGTGGAAACAAATGACGAAGTAACAATTAACGGAACGTTCACACCGAAACCGAAAGAGTTAACAATAACAAATCACGTTTCGGGAACGGTGGCAACCTATGTACAAAACGGTGAAAATTTCGATATTACGTTAACAGGTAGCACATATGGTAGTTACTCGGTTGTTCCTGTAGTTAGCTATAAAAACGAAAGTGGAACAGCTGCAACAGGGGAAATGAACGTTAACGGTAAAATAGCTACATTTAGTGTTCCTGTTGCCACAAACGAAACCGTAACTATTACAGGTACGTTCACACCCGAAACACCACAGAAAGACGTTACTGTTACTTATGCATTGACAAATTGCATCGTTTCACCACAGCCACAGACCGTTAAGACAGGTAGCACGTTAAATTTGACCGTAACACCGCTTGCAAATTACAATTTAGATTCGTGCAATCTTATTTGGAATGACGGAACGAAAGATGTTACTATAAGTGTTACAGATGGTGCAATTTCGTTCCCTGTGCCCGATTCCTGTGTGTCTATCAGCGTTAAAGCAGTTGCTAGTATAATAACACCTGCTGGACGTAATTACGGTGCTATAAACGTTTATTGTGTGACGCTTGACAATTTGGACGCATTTTCTAAACAGCGTTTCTTTGAAATAAAAGACGATACACAGGGAATCTATGAGGAGGTTAATTTAGGTATCTTTGTAAACCGTATCAAACGTATTTTTACAAACGTTCCTGTATCGGGTACAGATTCTTTGCGATGTGGTAACTATAACACAGGTATAACTGTACGAACACCCGAAAAGGACATTATTTTGCTAGACTTTGGAGATGTGACGTTAACAGGTTTGAACGGTGATTCGGAAGACTATAACGCACAAATTTCGGTATTTATTCCTTGCCGTGGCTTTGTTGCTGTAGATAGTAAGTATATCGGTAAAACGGTAAACCTATCTTTCAAAGTGAACGTGATTACAGGTGATGCAGTAGCGTTTTTGTCCTGTGATGGTGTTGTATTTCAGTTAGAAAGTTTTTCTTTGTCACGTGATGTTATTTACAAGACAGGTACAACCGAATTAAATATCGTAGGTGGTACGCAGTGGGACGAACAAATTTTATACGGTTTAGAACCTTATGTTATTATCACGCAGAACACTACAATAAATAAGCCTGTGAACAATACACAGGAATCCGTAACAATCGGGGACGTTACAGGCTATGCACAGTTTGAAAACGTAGATTTGAACACGGTTAATTTGTTAGTAGATGAGTATAACACCATTATTTCAGAACTTGAAAACGGTGTTTATCTATAAAAGAAAAGGGACGGTAACGAATGCCGCCCCCTTTTCTTATTTGCTATAAAATTCGTTCATTAAACCTTTCTTACAAAGGAAATCGAAACAGCGGTTTTTGATACTCATTTCTGCATCTAAACAGTTAGAAAGATATTCAACTACTTTCTGCTGTGCCTGTAGCGTATCAATTACAGAGGTAAGCAATAAACCATTATTGCCTGTAGTGTTTTCTGCTACAAACTTTAAATTATCAATGGAAACTGAAATAGAATCCTGTAAAACCTTAAAACCTTTTTGCATAACTTATTTCTTTTCTAAGTCCATAATAATCTGTTGACGTGGTTTACCGTTTCGTGGTGCTACCGAAACGTGATACCAAAAACTTTTAGAGCCTTTGCGGTGCTCTTTAATAAGTTGGTCGAAACCCCCTGTTTCTCTGAGAACCTTTTCCAAAGATTCCATATCGGCACAAATCAAATCCGCAGCTAAACCCTTTTGATGTTGACTGTTAGAAACACCCCCTACAGCCTTATTTAACACAGGACATCTAAAACCGCTAGAAATCAGAATCGGTTTACCTACCTTTTCACGGATAACATCTAAATAATCAGCTAACTTATTCAAGTTATCCACTACCTCAAAAGATGGGGTGTTATCAATCCCCAAACGTTTTGAGGTTGCTGAATTTATAAACTCAGACAAACTAAAATACTTAATCTTTTTCATATCTTTTTTCTGTTGGTGAAACTACAAACCATTTACGACTATCTTTGTGTGTCGGAAATCTACCTTTAACAGTTATAGAACAATCCCCCGAAAGATAGTCTATTTTGTTGTTAAAGAACTCGCTTACTTTGTCAGAACGTACCATATAAACGGTAACGATATTAACCTGTTTCAAAGTGATTTTAAAATAACTATGTTCCATATTATATGTATTTATACCTGTAGGTGTTACCCTACAGGCTGTTAATATTAACCGATTCTTTCGCTAACCTGTGTTAATGTGAGAATAGTGCAAACATCATCTCCCAATTTATTGCATACCTGTGTAACACAATAACCCATTTCTAAAATATGGTTTAAACTGTCTTTCGATGAACAAATAGTGTAAACACTATCTGTTAATTTCTTAATGTGGTTTATTTTAATACAATTAATTTCGTGATTGTACATTACATTTGCCACATCTTTGAAAACACCCTCAACAAGTTCTGTAGATGTTGCTGATTCTGTTTTAACCGTGATACCTTTTACAGATACACGAATCTCACTTTCTAACGAAATTTTATACTTTGCCATATTCTTATTATTTAACTGTTTAACTTTTAATTTTCTGCTGCAAAGATACATCTTTTTCACGAAACCACAAATTTTTTTCTGTTAAAAAATCTTAAAGAATAAAATTAATATCTGTTAACACTTAGTTTCACGTGAAACATTAATAACAGGTTGTTCCACGTGAAACAATAACAGGCGCAAAAATGTTAATAAAATTAGTAAAGTTTAACAATATTAACAGTGTTAATTAGCAATGTTAAATGTGTTAAATAATCGTAATTGCGGCACAGAGCAAAAAGCGTGCCAAAGTGTGTTAGCAAATGTTAAATATACGTTGGGAAATGTTAAAATTCTGTCTCTTATACACATCTGACGCTGCCGACGAACTCT
>OBIB01000670.1_pt1 | contig 12211 bp, 8 predicted proteins | sample 1496261 | NCBI WGS metagenome assembly OBIB01 (sample SAMN05065771, study PRJEB22554) | human gut metagenome | biome: ENVO:2100002; feature: ENVO:00000062; material: ENVO:00002003 | host: Homo sapiens | place: USA
TGCAAATCTGCTCATTCCCAACTGTTTACGTTCCAACCTCTCTTATTCTCCTTTGACTGCTTTAGAGCTTTATGTTAAAAATAAACAAACTATGAAGATTCAGAAATTCCACATAGTAGGACTCACTCACAACGATGTGAAAAGTTGCGAGGTACAGTATGCCAAGGAAGCTGTGGGCAAAACCCTCTGTTTAGTGCCCGATGATGCCAATCCCTTTGATTTGCTAGCCGTAAAGGCTTACGAAGGGCAGAAGTCTATAGGCTTTGTCTCGGCACTCGAAGCCGAGGATGTAAGAGCTGCCATCATCGCATCGGGAGATAGCAGCCTGCGCACCCGATGCGTGGCTTGCGACAGCAAGGAAGAAAACGGTAAAACCGGGCTTTATCTCGAAGTAAAAGCACTGGTAGATGCTACCGATGAGGAAATAGAACAGGCACGCATCAAAATTTACGACGACAGAATGTATGAAGACTGGCGTTACACCGGACCTATCTACACCATCGACAAACTGGTTAGATTTAGCGATTCTACCTTGATGCTGGAAGGCGTAATCAACCGCATCATCAAAATTCAGAAGCAACTGGCAGAAAAGGATGCTGGGGTGAACGGGCAGGCTGGAGAGCAGGATGGAGAGGTGATGGCGATGCTGCAGGAAGAACTCGATAAAGACCTGCAAGAGGCAAGAGAGCGACTGGTAGCCTTCCTGGAAAACCAGCGAAGCGATTATTCGAGAGAAATGACCCAGGCGCGCAACCGACTGCTCAAGAAATTGGGACAGATAAAGGATGATGAACTGCAGAAACTCAGAGCCGTTCTGCTCACGGAGATGGGATTCATCACCAGTTCGAAATATCGAGAGAGTGCGGCGAAGAGCTTCTTCATAGATACGCCGATAGCTATCAAGGGGAAGCCAAACGGGGCTTACGATTATGAGGACCAGATAGACGAGATAGAGTGCCAGCTGGGGGCATTCCCCTTTAACCTTTATCGCATGTTCAAGGCCGACCCCGTGGATTTCCTGCGCCAGGTGTTCTACAAGCGAGTGCCTAGAAAGATGATGATTCCCCTGCTTTCGGGCATCATCCTGATGATTAAGAGCGGCAGGGTGAATGATGTGAAGCAGTGGGGGAAACACGGTGATGCAGCATCGCTGGAGGCGCTGAAGGCGATGAAGGCGGTGGGTGCCAAGCCTTCGAACGAAGTGAAGAAAGAGAAATTCATGAGACTGGTTGATTTGATAATTCCGCAGATAGCGGTTTATAAGAAAAACGGCTGTCCTGAATTGCTGGTGAAAAAGCAATCTGACTGGTTCCCTGTGTTCCGACTCTTAAACGGGTGGGGGCTATTCGATATGGGAGCTCCTACAGCCTTCTGTAAACATCTGGCCCACCTGTATGAAAAACTACCTCTGGAGAATACGGAGCGTGCTCCGCTCTGCAAATGGAAGGATCTTGCGCAGGTGAAATCTGCACCTTTCGAATATGCGGCTCTGGAATGGTGGAAACTTGATTCAGGTGGGTTGGGCTCGATAAGCTTAGAAAGATTCAATCGTTATTGCGATATTGTGAATACTTTCAAGAAGATTTTGGGAGAAACAGCCTGTTCGGAGAATGTGAACTTGAAGGAAATCTTGCCGAAATTGGTGGATAAGAAAGTGCCAACCTCGAACACCAAGAATGATGACGAGATGACGGCGGGAGATGGTAGCTAGCGGGGTATTAATATACCCCCGCTTATACCCCTCTTATACCCTTTGTTTATACTTTTATACCTTTTTATACCCCTCCTTATACCCCTGCTTTTTTATTCCAGAAAAAACTTGCAAACGGCTTTTTTTTTGTTTATCTTTGCATCGCTTTTCGGAAGAGAAGTGGCTGGTTTCCAGTATTCCAGTCATTGTTTAACATAAAATAATATTCAAATGGTAAAAAACAATCTTTCTTTTGATGAGTGCAAGCAGATGAGCAGCCGTCTCATCGCCATGAACCCTAATCGCAATGCGAACATGGGTAAGATTTCTACTTTCCTCCTTGATTACTACACTGAGCTTACCAAGCAGCCTTGGCTCGCCCAGCTCGTAGGGCAGATTCGCGACCTCACCGCCCAGCAGGAGGAGATGAAGGCGGGCGATGCCTACAAGCAGCTGGATAAGCAGGTGGGCTTCCTGAAGAAGCAGTTGCCGTTCCGCTCGCCTCACTACTTCCATTTCATCGACGACCATCGTGCCCAGAAGACCATCGACCCTGAGGCCTTTACCTTCCAGACCACCGTGGACATCGACAACCCGGAGGAGGTAGAGGTGGCCGTGAAGAATGCCCTGCTGCTGAACGGAATGTTTGATGATGCAGAGGAGAAGCTCTTCCGTGAGAAGATTTTCTCTGCCGATGACATCGAGCTTTGGAAGGGAAAAGTGCTTCACGTGGAACGTTCGGCACGCAACAAGGCGCACATCGATATCCGTATCCCGGTGGGAATGACCATCGCTGAGGCTCAGAGTGCCTTCTGCAAGCTCATCCATGCCACCGAAGACCCTAGCTGCGTTACCCCCGAGCGCATCATCTTCATCACCGATGCAACCAGCCAAATCTATACAGCCGACGACTGGTACAAGCGCCTGAACGAGGAAGCCGTGGCAGAATATCGTGAGGCTTATAGAAAGAGAGGATTGGATATCGATGGCCGTCCGATGGATATTTCTTCATCATCATCATCTTCTGCCGCTCCAACCGTAGATTTCCAGCCGATAGAGAGCGAGGAGGAGAAGGCGAGACGAAATGCCAATGCTGCGCAGTATGAGCAAACCTACGATGGTGTTCCTTACGAGGAGATTACCAAGGCGCTGGTGGAGCTGATGGGCGGCGCTCCTGCCCATGGCAACCGCAACAACTTCATCTATCGTGAAGCCTGCCTGCTCAGATACATCTGCAATAGCGAGGCGGCTTGGATCAAGCAGGTTATCGAAATCTTCGGCGAAGACGAGGCGAAGGCGTTCGCCTCTGTGGAGAATGCCTGCAAGGTGGCTCAATCCACCGAAATGCCTCTGCTCGTGAAGCAGGCGATAGAGCTTGCCCGCAAGAATTATCTCGCCAAGCAGGCCACCGAGAAGGCGGGAATCTACGCCGATGTTCCCCCTCTGATGCCTGCCAAGCTGCCTAAGCTCGTGAAGCTGCTCACCAGCAAGGTGCCTGCCGATTTCAAGCCAGCCGTGGCAATGGCGGTGTTCCCGCCGCTTGCCGCCCACCTCAAGGGCGTAAGCTTCAGATACACCGATAACCAGGTGCACGAGCCGGCGATGATGAATCTGCTGGTGGCGGCGATGTCTTCGGGCAAATCGCTGGTGAACGGTCCTATCGACTGCATCATCGACGACCTGGTGCAGATGGATAAGGTCAACCGCCAGAAGGAGCAGGACTGGAAGGACGAGGTGAGCACCATGGGCGACAACAAGAAAAAACCGGTGCGCCCGGAGGATATCTGCATCCGCATCGTTTCGCCCGACCTTACCCGTGCTGCCTACATCCAGCGTCTCGACGATGTGCAGAAGGCTGGCGACGGCTTCCTCTACTGCAAGATGGACGAGGTGGATATGCTCAAGAAGTTCAACGACCCTAGTCAGCTGATTCGCTGCTGCTGGGATTGCTCGCTGGATGGTCAGGAGCGTGTGGGCGTAAAGAGTGTTACGGCGCAGGTGAAGACCCGTTTCAACTGGAATGCTTCGAGCACCATCGCCGTTACCCAGAAGTTCTTCTCGGTAAGAGAGGTGGCTGATGGCGCCGTGAGCCGCTTGTCGCTTGCCACCATCATCCGTCCCGATTTCGCTCCGCGTCCGGTGGTAGGCGAGTATGATGCCCTGTTCAAGGCGCAGTTGGCTCCTTACATTCATCATCTCAACGGCACCAGCGGTTTCAAGGATTGCAAGAAGGCGCGACTGCTCATTGAGCGACTGGAGAATGAGATTATGGAGACGGCTCAGCTGGCTTACAACAAGCCATACGCCGAGTTTGCCAAGCGTGGTTTGGCGAATGGTTTCCGCCGTGCGATGGTGCTTTATCTGGCTAACGGCGAGAAGTGGGAGAAGCCGATAGAGGATTTCATAGAGTGGAGCGTGAAGTATGATTTGTGGTGCAAGATGCGTTTCTTCGGCAATCAGATGCAGGAGGCGATAGATGCCGACAGCCGTATGGTTTATCATGCTACGGGTGTGAGCAATCTTCTGCTCTATGTTCACGATACCTTTGATAAGGTGGAGATTCAGCGTGTGTGTCAGATTCACGGCACGAAGACGAAGCTTGCCATCTTGCTGTGCAACTGGAAGAAGCGTGGTTTCATCGTGAAGAACGAGGATGGCACCTTCTCGAAGACGGCTAAGTTCATAGGAAAGTATGGGCATTATGGAACGCCGGGAATGGCAGCGTAGAATAGATTAGGAGGGTGTGTCATTATTCATCGGATTACGCGGAATAAACGGAACCTTAACCGCTTTCCTCGGATTACTCACGGATTTTAAACGGAAACTCGACTTGACGGTCGTGGCGATACCCCCTAAAGCTGGAATGCGAATGCGCTAGCCCAATGGCCGTAAGGCCAAATCCGTTTAAATTCCGTGCGTAATCCGTAGAGCAAGAATGTTCCGTTAACTCAGCGTAATCCGATGAAGAAAAACGATGAAGCAACAAAAAAGAGGGTGTGTCTTGGACTTTTGACACACCCTCCTGATTTCGTAACGAGAATGTAAAGGTACTTGACCTTTATCAAGAAATCGGGGGTTTCTTGAACTTTTCTTCTAAAACATTTGTGTGCGAACACAAAAGTTTGTATCTTTGCACCGGAATTAAGAAAGAAGGATAAAAGATTGTTGATTCAGGTAACGTAAAGTATTGGTTATAAGGAAGAAAGATTGGTATAGTAAGGATAACGAAGGTATTAGATAAGGTAAACGAAGGTATTAGATAAGGAGAAAGATTGGAGAAGCAGGGTAACATTGAAAGATTGTTAATATAAAGGATAATGTTTAATTTAAAGTAAAGAAAGGAAAAATTATGTTAGTATTTGGAATTGCATTCGCAGCAGTAGTAGCATTTGCTGCAACAGTTGGCGCAGCAAGCAACAAGCTCGCTTAAGTAAAAGCCAACGAGGTAATGAACTTTATGAAGTTCAGAGACTTTAAGAAGTTCAGGTATTTAAAAGTAAAGAACATTAAAAGTTCAAAAACAGTAATTGAAACAAAGCAGGAAGCCAAATGGGCTTCCGAGATGTAGAAGGGGAGCCAAAAGGGCTTTCCGGGAATTGAGGAGCGGTTGATGCTCCTTTTTTCGTTTAACAACAAAAAATCAGACATACATTATATATAAAAGGAATCGGGCGGTTAACAGGTTAACAGTTAACAGCCCGATTTTCTTTGTTTCTACCCCTATTCGAGGATGATTTTGAGATTTACTACATAGAAAAAATTGCGTAACTTATTGATATGTAGGTAAATCTATCTCTTTTGAATTTATTTCCCAAGATATGGCTTCAGGATTCTAACCCAGTTCTGGTAGCCTTTTCCGAGCAGATGCAAGCCATCGTTGGTATAATCCGGGTTCATGTCCTGGGTTCCAGGAGCCACGAACTCAGAGAAGAGGTCGATGTAGGTCAAGCCACGTCGGTTGGCGATTTCCTTGATCAGGGCATTGAGGGCAGGAACATCCTTCTTGCGGCTCATGTGGTCAACAAACATGTTGAACTTTGGGTTCAGTGGCAGAACGCTCTGCAGATAGAGTCGGGTAGAAGGAGATTCGTTCTTGATTCGCTCTGCAATCTCATCGATGTCCTTGGCGATGTCCTCGACGCTGCGGCCGCCGGCGAGATCGTTAATGCCGATGAGCAGGAAGATTTTGGCTGGCTTGCCCTTGGTGATGACGTGGAGGCGGTCGAGCATGGTATCAGCTCTATCGCCGCTGATTCCTCGGTTCTTGACGTGTGGGTTGCCAAGCAGTTCCGCCCATTCACCTCCGTTGGTGATGCTGTTGCCCAGGAAGATGATGTCCTTCTTGCTGGTTGGGAGAACTTCAAAGAGCGTAGCTCTCTGATCAAAGAAAGTTGTGTGCTTGCGTCCTTGAGCCTGTAAGGTAGTGCAGGCGCAGAGGAGGCAGATTGATAACATGATTTTTTTCATCATAATGTATAAAAGTTAGTTATTAAAAATGTATTTTAAAGCTTTTGCCCTTTCAGGGCGCAGAGCGAAATGCTGTTTATACCCAGGGTGTTGCCCTGGGCTAGGAGCTTCTGCCCTTTCAGGGCGTGTGGGGCATTGCCTCTGCCTTTCAGGGCGTGTGAGGCGTTGCCTCTGCCTTTTGCATTGCCTCTGCTATTTCGTTTTTTTGTTCAAGAACTACTTGAAAATCAGGGTGGTGAGCCTGTCTTTATCAAACAGTTCCTGAGCCACGGCTTGAATCTGGGCGGCGGTAATCTCATCCACCTGCTCGTAGAGGCGGTCAACGTTCTTCTCCCAGCCATAGTGCAGGAAGCTCTTGCCGAAGTCGAGGGCGAAGTTCTCGCGGTTGTCGCAAGCCACGCCTATCTGACCCTTTATCTGCTTCTTGGCAGCCTTGAGCTGCACTTCGCTCAATGGCTTCTGCATGAACTTATCCAGCTCCTTGCGAACCAGGCGGAGGCAGCGCTTCACATCGTGCTCATCGCAGCCGAAATAGATGCTCCAGGTGCCCGTGTCGCCATAAGCCACCATCGTGCTTTCTACGGTGTAAACCAGTCCGTTGTGCTCTCTGAGGGCGAGGTTCAGCTTGGCGTTCATGCCCGGTCCGCCCAGCATATTATTAAGCAGATAGAGCGGCATTCGGCGGTCGTCGTTCACATCGTAAGCCCGGGTTCCAATCATCACATGAGCCTGATGCGTATTCTTCTGCATTACAATCGTCTGCCCGGCAGGCGAACCCATCGGATCCATCGACCCCATCGAATCTATCGCTCCCTGAGAATCCATCGCTCCCCTAGAAATCTGCGTCATCTGCGGAGCTTGCGACATCTGCGTAATCTCAGAATCCCGTGCCCCCGAGAATCCCGTGTCTCCCGAGAAATCTGCGTCATCTGCGAAATCTGCGTGACAACCCTTCTCAGCAAGCTTGCCCGAACCATCATCTGCGAGCGCTCTCCTAATAAGCTTCACCAGCTTCTTGAAATCAATATCCCCATAAGCGAAGAATATCGCATTATCCGGCCGGTAAAGCTTCTGCGTGAACCTCAGCGCATCCTCCGTCTTGAAAGCCCGAACCTGCTCGGCTGTGCCCAGGATATTGTGCCCCAGCGGCGAACCCTTGAAGAGGATATTCTCGAACTCATCGTAAATCAGTTCGGCAGGCGAATCATTATAGCTCTCTATCTCATCGCAGATTACCTCCACCTCCTTATCTATCTCCGCCTGCGGATAAACCGAGTGGAAGACGATGTCGGAAAGCAGGTCCACGGCCCTTGCGATGTGCTCCTTCAGGATAGCGGAGTAATACACCGTTCCCTCCTTATTGGTGTAGGCATTCAGGTCGCCGCCCACACTCTCCAGACAGTTGAGAATGTGCCAGGCTTTTCTGCGTTCGGTGCCCTTGAAGGTGACGTGCTCGCAGAAGTGAGCCAAGCCCTCCTCGCCCGGCTCCTCGTTGCGGGTACCGGCGTTTATCTGATAGCCGCAATACACCACCTGGCTATCCGATGGCAGGTGGATGATGCGGAGTCCGTTGTCTAATGTATAAGTATTGTATTTCATTTCAATGTGCAAAGTTACATTGAAAATGTAATTTATCCAAAATATTGAGCATTTATTTTGCATTATCGCCAAAAAGACTTATCTTTGTCCCCCAAAAAATATAAATAGAGACATAAAACAATGCGTAAGGTTATAGGAATAGGAGAGACCGTACTTGATATCATCTTCAAGAACGGCAAGCCGATAGAGGCAGTACCGGGTGGCTCATCGTTCAATGCAGTCATCTCGTTGGGACGTGCGGGCGTGAATGCTTCGTTTATCAGCGAGGCGGGCAACGACCGTATCGGTGAGTATGTGATTCAGTTTCTGAGAGATAATGGGGTGAATGCCGACAATGTGAGCATCTTTCCGGAATCGAAGTCGCCGCTCTCGCTGGCGTTCCTCGACGAGAACAACAATGCCGACTACATCTTCTACAAGGACCATCCCCACGACCAGCTGGAGTTTGCTACTCCCGAAATCAATCCTGGCGACATCGTGCTCTTCGGTTCGTTCTTCGCCCTGAATCCGGTGGTTCGTCCTCAGGTGGCCGGTTTTCTGGAGTACGCCAAGAATCACGGTGCCATCCTCTATTACGACATCAATTTCCGTGCTTCTCATCAGAATGAGATTATGAAGATTACGCCTAATCTGATAGAGAACCTGGAGTATGCTGATTTTGTGCGCGGAAGCCACGAGGACTTCGGAATCCTCTACAAGAAACCGGAGGCGGATAAGGTGTATAATGCCGAAATCAGTTTCTACTGCAAGAAGTTTATCTGCACCCAGGGCGCTGAGCCTGTAGAGGTGAGAGCCGAGAACGGCTTTGCCAAGAGTTATCCTTCGGAGAAGATGAAGCCGGTGAGCACCATCGGAGCCGGCGATAACTTCAATGCCGGTTTCGTGTTCGGATTGATTAAGGATGGAATCACCCGCGAGGACATCGACCGTGGATTATCTGAGGCACAATGGGATAGCCTCCTGAAGAGTGCCCAGGAGTTCTCTACCGAATGCTGCAAGGACATCTACAATTATGTTTCCAAGGAATTTGGAGAAGAAAAGAAGAAGGAATTGTAAAAATATAAGGATATGACAGAAATTATAAACAAGATTTATTACGTAGGCGTTAACGACCGCAACAAGCATCGTTTTGAGGGCCTCTGGCCTTTGCCTAACGGAGTGAGCTACAACTCGTATATCATTGACGATGAGAAGGTAGCGCTGGTAGATACTGTAGAGGTAGATTTCTTCACCCAGTTCCTGGAGAACATTCACGAGGTGATTGGAGACCGCGAAATCGATTACCTCATCATCAACCACATGGAACCTGACCACAGTGGCTCCATCGCCCTCATCAAGAAATATTACCCTAACATCAAGATTGTTGGCAACAAGAAGACGCTGGGAATGCTCGAAGGCTTCTACGGCGTTACCGACGATGTGGTAGAGGTGAAGAATGGCGAAACCCTCTCTCTGGGCAGCCACGAGCTGAGCTTTGTTCTCATCCCTATGGTTCACTGGCCAGAAACCATGGTAACCCTCGATGCGAAGAACAAGGTGCTCTTCTCGGGCGATGCCTTCGGCTGTTTCGGCGCGCTGAACGGCGGAATCATCGATACGGAAATCAACTGCGAGACTTTCTGGCTGGAGATGGTTCGCTACTACTCAAACATTGTGGGTAAGTATGGAATCCCTGTTCAGAATGCCTTGAAGAAGTTGGCTGGCGTGGATCTGGATTACATCTGCTCAACCCATGGTCCGGTTTGGCACGAGCATATTGAGAAGGTAATCGGCATGTATGATAAGATGTCGAAGTACGAGACGGAGCCGGGCTTGGTTATCTGCTACGGCACCATGTACGGCAACACCGAGCGTATGGCAGAAATCATCGCCCGTGCAGCAAGCAAGGCTGGCGTGAAGAACATCGTGATGTATAATATCTCGAAGACTCACCACAGCTACATCCTGCGCGACATCTTCCGCTACAAGGGTCTTATCGTGGGTGCTCCAACCTACAATGCCGGTCTTTATCACGAGATGGAGGTTCTCCTCTCCGAGCTTGCCAATAAGGACGTCAAGAACCACCTCCTCGGTTGGTACGGTTCTCATTGCTGGGCAAGCAAGGCTGTGGCTAAGATTCAGGAGTGGAACGAAACCAAGCTCCACTACGAGCCAGTGGGCGAGCCGGTGGATATGAAGCAGGCGATTACTCCAGAGGTAAAGGCGCAGTGCGAGGCTCTGGGTAAGGCAATGGCTGAGAAGCTGCTGGCGGAATAGGCAAAACATCATTCATCATGGATTATAAGAGATTACCATACGGAATATCATCCTTTACCCAGTTGCGCAACCAGAATTGCTATTGGGCAGATAAGAGTATGTTCATACCACAGATAGAGGAGGCGGGAAACTTCCTCTATCTTATCCGTCCCAGACGCTTCGGAAAGAGCATCTTCCTGGGAATGCTTTCTGCCTATTACGATGTGGAGGGAAAGGAGGATTTCCCATCTCTCTTTAAGGATACTTGGATAGAGCAGCATCCCACTTCGTTGCAGAGTCGCTATCAGGTACTGTTTTTTGATTATTCGCTTGCTGCATCGGGCACGGGTTCGCTCGATGATAACTTCAATGCCTACTCTGGTATTGTGCTCGATGAGTTTATCAAGAAATATGCGAAGTATTATGATGAAGATACGGTTGCGAAGGTGAAGAGCTGTCAGGATGCTGCCTCTAAACTCAATACGATAACGATGGCGGCAAAAGCCAGGAAGATTCCTCTTTATCTGATAGTTGATGAATACGACAACTTCACCAATAATGTGTTGAGCGAACAGGGGGAGAAGGTGTATCATGCCTTGACCCATGCGCAGGGTTTCTATCGTGATTACTTCAAACTGTTTAAGGGTACTTTCGAACGTATTCTGATGATGGGAGTAAGTCCTGTTACGGTGAATGACCTTTCGAGCGGCTATAATATCGCCACGAATATCTCTATGGATCCTACCTTTAATATGATGCTGGGATTCAGCGAATTGGAATTGCGTGAGATGATAGCGTATTATAGTGAGTTGGGATTGATTAAGCTGCCTGCCGATCAAATCGTGGCAGACATGAAGCCATGGTACGATAACTATTGCTTTGCCGAGCAGAGTTTTGGTGTGGATCCTTCGATGTTCAACAACGATATGGTTATCTATTATCTCCGCAGCATCATCCGAACCGGTAAGCCTCCTGTAGAGATGATAGATCCGAATACGATGACTGATACGGGTAAGTTGAAGAAAATCATCTATCTGGATAAGTTGAAGGGTGACAGGCATAGTTTGCTTCGCGAGATTACCAACCAGGGTTATATTTATGCCGAACTGCACGAGAGTTTCCCTGCGCAAGACTTGGTAGATCCGGAGTTGTTCCCGAGTTTGCTCTATTATTATGGTTTGCTGACGATTGTGGGCAGAAAGGGTCGCCGGGTGAAATTGGGGATTCCTAATGAAAACGTGCGCCGCCAATATTATGCTTATCTGATAGAGGAGTATGGGAAGGAAGCTGACATCAAGGCTTCTGTTATTGGTGACTATTATGACGAGATGGCTTTTGAGGGGAATTTTGTGTCGGTTTTCGAGTATATTACCCAAGGTTATCAAAACTGCACCAGTATTCATTCGAGCATTCAGCAGGAGCGTAATATACAGGGCTTTATTGCGGCTTATCTGAATCAGGCCAATTATTATATGGTAGTGCAGGAAATGGAATTGAACGGTGGTTATTGCGACATGGCGTTGATTCCTGACAAGATTCATTATCCGGAGATAGCACACAGCTATCTTCTGGAATTGAAATATCTGAAACCAAGTGCTTCTGATGGAGATGTGGAGGAAGCCTATAAGCAAGCTGCCAAGCAACTTGCCCAATATGCCAAGGATGCCCGTTTGCCGCAGATGATGAATAGAACTCAAATTCATCAAGTGGCAGTTGTGTATCGTGGGAGTGATTTGGTAAGGATAAAAGAAGTAACAGAATAAGGTTTAAGGGCGGAAGAACAACTGGGGTTAACAGAGTTAACAGTTAACAGTTGTTTTTCCGCTCTTTCTTTTGTTTCTGAGTACAAAGTTTATAGGCTTCTATTTTTTCCTTAATATCAAAAATGTGCAAGTTTGCCACTTTTTGCTATGAGAAATGTGCAAGTTTGCCGAAAAATCATATTAATGGGAATTTTCAACTATCGCCTTTAACTCTTCCAGGTTATCCGCCACTTCTATCACATCTCGCCAATCGCCACGAATCATGCTTTTCTCTGCCATGTCATCCAAAAGGGCGATGGTGGAGTTCCAGAAGCCTTTCATGTTGTAGAGAATCACCATCTTGTGATGGTAGCCGATGGTGTGGGCGGCGGCGATGGTGAAGATTTCATCCAGGGTGCCGATGCCGCCAGGAAGGGCTACGAAGATGTCGCTCTGGGCAAGCATCAGGTCCTTGCGG
>OBIB01000679.1_pt1 | contig 12085 bp, 9 predicted proteins | sample 1496261 | NCBI WGS metagenome assembly OBIB01 (sample SAMN05065771, study PRJEB22554) | human gut metagenome | biome: ENVO:2100002; feature: ENVO:00000062; material: ENVO:00002003 | host: Homo sapiens | place: USA
TCAACTAAAATAACGAAGAAATTATGAACTTAAGTATTGTTTCTGCAAAATATGTAGCACCATTAAAAGTCGAATTACACTTTAATGATGATACTGTTAAGACTATAGATGTTGGTGCTTTTATCAGAAAGCATCCACATCCGCAATATAACTCTTACTTGAATGAAAGCAAATTCAAAAAGTTCAAGATAGAGTTCGGCAATATCGTTTGGGGAAAGAATTGGGATTTGATATTCCCAATAGATAAGCTATATACAGGCGTTTGTTGCTAAAGAAAAACAGCCTCACCCCCAACCCCTCCCCAAAAGGGAAGGGAGTAGTTAGACTTGTTGGGGATGTCTTAGCTTGAGACTATACATAGTTAGGGTTGCAAACGGCACCAATGCCATTTGCAACCCTAATTGTTTTTATTCTATGAGGTAATGTTAAGCAAGGTATTGTCGTTGATTGTCAGTATTGTCGGGCTCTGTGGAATATGGGTGCAAATAGGGTGCAACTCTGAAAGGAATAAAAACAAAAAAGCCTCACAAGTTTGAAACTTGTAAGGCTTAGCAATTTGCGCTTCAAGATGGGCTTGAACCAACGACCCCCTGATTAACAGTCAGGTGCTCTAACCAACTGAGCTATTGAAGCATATGTCTTAATTGCGAGTGCAAAGGTAATAAGTTTCTGTTATTCCTCCAAATGTTTTCCCAACTTTTTTTGGTTTTTCTCTAAAAAAGTTTGTTTTTATATGTTTTTTGTGCTTTTTGAGGGTAAAAGTGGGCTTTGATGAGGGTGGGGAAGGTGTATTTTCTATAAAAAGACGAAAAAGAATTGCTGTATCGGATATTTTCCTTAATTTTGCATTTGCTATCCTTGTTGGTTGTATGTGTGACGATATTGTTAGTTGTCTCTTTATATATATAATAAGGTATAGGTGGTGAAAATAGATTATTAATATTAGATAACAGGAAATGATGAAATGCAATAGATTGTTCTCTGTGATGCTTGGCTGCATGATGTCGGTGATGGCTTTTGCTCAGCAAAACGACCACGACTTTAATGTGGGCAAGAATATGGAGATGTTTACGGCGGTGTATAAAAACCTTGATATGCTGTATGTAGATACTTTGGATGCCGACAAGGTTATTGGTACTGGCATAAATGCTATGCTCCGCTCGCTGGATAGATATACTGAGTATTATCCTGCTGATGTGACAAAGGGATTGAAATATCAGCTTACGGGAAAGTATGCCGGTATCGGCTCGGTGATTAGATATAATTTCAAAGAGGGATACTCGTATATCGATGAGCCATATCTCGGTATGCCTGCTGCAGAAGTGGGCTTGAAGAAGGGCGACTTGATATTGGCTATCAACGACAGCACTATGAAGGGCAAGGAGACACAATATGTTTCCGACCATCTGCGTGGCGATGTCGGTACCTCTTTCATATTGAAGATTAAGCGTCCAAGCACAGGCAAGGTGATGAAGTTTAAGGTTACTCGAAAGCTTATCCAGACTCCTGCTGTGCCTTACTATGGTTTGCTCAACGATAGCGTGGGCTATATTCAGTTGCAGTCGTTCTCTGAAGGAAGCTCTAAGATATTCCGCAATGCTGTAATTGAGATGAAGCAAAAGGGTATGAAGGGTCTTATCTTCGATTTGCGTGGCAATGGCGGAGGTTCGGAGTCGGAGGCTGTTAATATAGTTAATGTGTTTGTGCCTAAAGGTAAGCTAATAGTTTCGAATAGAGGAAAGCTTAAACGTGCCAATCGCGATTTCCTGACCCAAGTGGAACCTGTAGACACCGTTATGCCATTGGTGGTATTGGTAAATGGAGAGTCGGCAAGTGCAAGCGAGATTACCAGCGGTGCGCTCCAAGATTTAGACCGTGCCGTGATAATGGGTACCAGAACTTATGGTAAGGGTATCGTGCAAACTGTGCTCGAATTGCCTTATAATGCTCAGATGAAACTCACCACTAATAGATACTATATTCCAAGTGGTAGGTGTATTCAGGCACGCAACTTCCGCAAGACTGATGGCGAAGATAGAGAGGAACTCGTAAAGGACTCTTTGGCAAAGACTTTCTTTACCGTTAATGGACGAAAGGTGAAGGATGCTGGCGGAGTGCAGCCAGATGTAGAAGTGAAGCCAGACTCTATGCCTAATATCTCGTATTATCTTGTAGCTATGCGCGATTCAAGTGAGGTGCTCTTGGGTTATGTTCTCGACTATATAGCATCGCACAAGACTATTGCTCCTGCAGCAGAGTTTGAGATTTCAGACTCTGAGTTTGAAGACTTCAAGAAACGAGTTGTGGAGAGCAACTTTAAGTATGATCCTATTAGCGAAAACACATTCAAGTCGCTTGTTGATGTTGCTAAGTTTGAGGGATATTACGATGATGCCAAGGAAGAATTTGAAGCATTGGAGAAAAAACTTCGCCATGACGTTGGCAAAGAAATGGAAAAAGCTAAGGTGTCGATAAAACGACTGTTGGCAAGCCAAATAGTATCAGCTTACTACTATCAAGAGGGTGCCGTAAGGAATTCATTGCGAACAGACAAGATTACAGGCGAGGCTTTGAAGCTACTTGCAGATAAAGCAAGATATTCAGAGTTGTTGATGCCAAAGGCGGAGTAAAGAAAGGTGCAAGTCTTTACAAAACCAATAAAAAATGTATAAACTCTTGGTAGCGTGAAAAAAATGTCGTAACTTTGCACCGTTCAGTGGAATGAGGGGCTCTGAGAGAGTTCCTCATTTTATTTTAATAAGACATTTTCGATGCCGTTATAAAGTAAGGTTCGAAGGTGTTGGTGTACACATTATATATTTATGATAGACAAAAACGTCGTTAAAGAATTAGTTGAAGAATGGCTCAAAGACAAGGATTATTTTCTTGTCGATGTAGAGATTAGCCTTGATGACAGAATTGTAGTCGAAATCGATCATGCCGATGGTGTGTGGATAGAAGACTGCGTAGAATTGAGCAGATTTATCGAAGACCATCTTAACCGTGATGAAGAAGACTATGAACTGGAAGTTGGATCAGCAGGCCTTGGACAACCATTCAAGGTGCCACAGCAGTATCATAACTTTGTAGGTCAGATGGTAGAAGTACTTGATGCTGATGGCAAGAAGGTAAAGGGCTTGCTAAAGAGCGTTGATGGTAACAATTTTGTTGTTACCGTTAGTGAAAAGGTAAAGGTGGAAGGCAAGAAACGTCCTGTGCTTATGGATGTCGACCACACCTATCAGATGGATAATGTAAAATATACTAAATACTTAATAAGTTTCAAATAAGCTATGGTAGCAAAAAAGACTGATGATGTAACAGTGAGCATGATCGATACCTTCCGCGAGTTTAAGGAGACAAAGAATATCGACCGTACTACATTGGTAAGTGTGTTGGAGGAAAGCTTCCGCAACGTTCTTGCCAAGATTTTTGGAAGTGATGAAAACTTCGATGTCATTGTCAATCCAGACAAGGGAGACTTTGAAATCTACCGCAACCGTGTGGTGGTAGCCGATGGTGAGGTGGCAGACGAAAATAAAGAGATTAGCCTTACTGAGGCTCGTAAGATAGAAGCTGACTATGAGGTTGGTGAGGATGTTAGTGAAAGCGTAAACTTTGCCAAGTTTGGCCGTAGAGCTATCCTTACATTGCGTCAGACTTTGGCTTCAAAGATTCTTGAGCTTGAGCACGACTCTCTTTACAATAAATATAAGGGTCGCGTAGGTCAGGTTATTGCAGCCGAGGTTTACCAGATATGGAAGCGCGAGGTTCTCGTTGTTGACGATGAGAACAACGAGCTTATCTTGCCTAAGGCTGAGCAGATTCCTGCTGACCAATATCGTAAGGGTGAGACTATCCGCGCCGTCATTGAGCGTGTAGACAACGAGAACAACAATCCAAAGATTATCCTTTCTCGTACCAGCCCTAAATTCCTTCAGCGTCTTCTCGAAGCTGAGGTCCCTGAGATTGCCGACGGACTTATCGCTATTCGCAGAATTGCTCGTATGCCAGGTGAGCGTGCTAAGATTGCTGTAGAAAGCTTCGACGAGCGCATCGACCCAGTAGGAGCATGTGTAGGTGTAAGAGGTAGCCGTGTGCATGGTATCGTACGCGAACTCTGCAACGAGAATATCGACGTTATCAACTACACCGCCAACACCAAGCTCTTCATCCAGCGTGCGCTTAGCCCAGCACAGGTTAGCAGTATCAATATCGATGAGGAAAACAAGAAGGCTGAGGTATTCCTCAAGCCTGAGGAGGTAAGCTTGGCTATCGGTCGTGGTGGTTTGAACATCAAGTTGGCAAGTATGCTTACTGAATATACTATCGACGTATTCCGCGAGGTTGCTGAGGGTGAGGAGAACGAGGATATCTATCTCGATGAGTTCTCTGACGAAATCGACCAGTGGGTTATCGATGCTATCAAGTCTATCGGTCTCGATACAGCTAAGGCAGTATTGAACGCTCCACGCGAAATGTTGGTTGAGAAAGCCGACCTTGAAGAGGAGACTGTTGACCAGGTGCTTGAAGTACTCCGCAAGGAGTTTGAATAATAATGGCTGGGCACCATGTTGCCCGCCACACCTTTATAATAAAGGTATACTCAACTATAAGGACTGGATAAAATGCAGCACTCATGAAGTCTGCATGCCGCTATCAGTCATACAATTAAGAATTAGAAAAGAATCAGATTTTAAGGAATATTATTAATGAGCATCAGATTAAGTAAAGCATTAAGTGAATTGAATATAGGACTTCAAACGGCAGTTGAATTCCTTGAAAAGAGAAAAGATGGCGATGGGGAGAAGTTTGGACCTACTTCAAAGCTCACCGACGCACAGTATTCTGCACTCGTAGAAGCATTCAAGCAAGACGCCGCTGTGAGAACAGAGGCTGAGAAACTATTCCAGAAGAAACCAAAAGAGAAGAAGCATTCTTCAGAAACCAAGGATAGCAACAACGAAAGCTTGTTGGCTTCGGCAGGAAAGCAGGAATATAAACCATTGGGCAAGATTGATCTTGACTCTGTTGGTAAGCCTGCTGCCAAGCAGTCTGGTGCTACAAAGCAAGATAATACACCTCAGCCTAAAGCTGCTGCCGTAAGCCAGGCTAAGGAGAACAAGAGCGAAGATAAGGCTCCTGTAGCAAAGACTCATGCTCAGCATAAGACTACAGAAGTTAAACCTGCGGAAACAGCTAAGGCAGAAAAACCTGCAACAGAAACTAAGGAGGCTCATAAGTCTGCAAAGCCTGCTGCTGAGGCTAAACCAAAGCATGATAAGCCTGCTCAGCCTGCTCAGCCAAAGGCTGAAAAGCCTGTCGCTCAGCAGCCAAAGGCTCAGGAAGTTGCTTCTACCGATAAGACTTCTGAGGATGCTGGTAGCAAGGTGTTCCAGCTCAAGAGCGAGAAAAAGATGCTCAATACTCCTAAGGTGAATGTGTTGGGTAAGATAGACCTCGATGCTCTTAACCAAAGCACTCGTCCTAAGAAGAAGTCTAAGGAGGAGAAGCGCCGCGAACGTGAGGAGAAGGCTCAACAGAATGGTGAGCGCAAGAAGCGCGTTCGTATTAACAAGGAGCGTGTAGATATCTCTGCTGCTGCCAACCAGGGTGGTAACAATGGTGGCAACAAGAATAATAATAATGGTAACAATAATAACAACCAGGGCAAGAAGAAGAAAAACCGCAACCGTCCACAGAAGCCTCTTGAAGTAAACGAGGTAGATGTAGCAAAGCAGGTTAAGGAAACACTTGCTCGCCTTACACAGAAGCAGAACCAGAATAAGAAGGGTGCTAAATATCGTAAGGAGAAGCGCGAGGCTGTACAGGAGAAGCTTAATGCTGAGGCTAAGGCAGAGCGCAAGGAAAGCAAGACACTGAAGCTAACCGAGTTTGTTACCGTTAGCGAGTTGGCTACCATGATGAACGTAGGTGTAAACCAGGTTATCGGAACTCTTATGGGTGTAGGTATCATGGTTTCTATCAACCAGCGTTTGGATGCCGAGACTATCAACCTCGTTGCCGATGAGTTCGGTTTCAAGACAGAATATGTAAGTGCTGAAGTTCAGGAAGCAGTTAGCGAGGAGGAAGACGACGAGGCAGACTTGGTGCCACGTGCTCCTATCGTAACTGTGATGGGACATGTTGACCATGGTAAGACTTCATTGCTCGACCATATCCGCAACACTAATGTGATTGCAGGTGAGGCTGGTGGTATCACCCAGCACATCGGTGCTTACAACGTGCGCTTGAAGAATGGTCGTCGCATCACATTCCTTGATACTCCTGGTCACGAGGCGTTTACCGCCATGCGTGCCCGTGGTACTCAGGTTACCGATATCGCAATCATCATCATCGCTGCCGACGATGCTGTGATGCCTACTACTAAGGAGGCTATCGCTCATGCTCAAGCAGCAGGCGTGCCAATGGTATTCGCCATCAACAAGATAGATAAGCCAGGTGCTAACCCTGACCGTGTGCGCGAGGAACTCGCAGCCATGAACCTCTTGGTAGAGGAGTGGGGTGGTAAGTACCAGTGCCAAGAGATTAGCGCCAAGAAGGGTCTCGGCGTAAGCGACCTTCTTGAGAAGGTGCTTCTCGAAGCTGATATGCTCGACCTCAAGGCTAACCCTAACCGCAAGGCTACAGGTTCTATCATTGAGTCGTCACTCGACAAGGGTCGTGGTTATGTTTCTACAGTATTGGTATCTAACGGTACTCTCCGTCAGGGTGATGTTGTTATCGCAGGTACAAGCTGGGGACGTATCAAGGCTATGTTCAATGAGCGTAACCAGCGCATACAGGAAGCTGGCCCTGCAGAACCATGTATCATCCTTGGTTTGAATGGTGCTCCTACTGCAGGTGATTCATTCCACGTAATGGAGACAGAGCAGGAAGCTCGTGAGATTGCAGGTAAGCGTGAACAGCTTCAGCGTGAGCAGGGCTTGCGTACTCAGAAGCGTTTGTCGCTCGACGATATCTCTCATCGTATTGCCCTCGGCTCATTCAAGGAGCTTAACATCATCGTTAAGGGTGATACCGACGGTTCTATAGAGGCTCTTTCTGACTCGTTCATCAAGCTTTCAACAGAGAAGGTACAGGTAAATGTTATCAGCAAGGCTGTAGGTCAGATTTCAGAAAACGATGTTATGTTGGCTTCTGCTTCTGATGCTATTATCGTTGGTTTCCAGGTTCGTCCTTCTTCTGATGCTCGTAAGGCTGCCGACCGTGAGGGTGTTGAAATCAATACCTACTCTATCATCTACGATGCTATCGACGACATCAAGTCGGCTATGATCGGTATGCTCGATAAGGTGAAGAAGGAGATTACAACAGGTCAGGTGGAAGTTCGCCAGGTATTCAAGATATCAAAGGTTGGTACTGTTGCCGGCTGTCTTGTTACCGAAGGAAAGGTTCACAGCAAGGACAAGGGTCGTGTGGTTCGCGATGGTATCGTAGTTCATACTGCCGACATCTCAGCTTTGAAGCGCTATAAGGACGACGTTAAGGAGGTTGCCATGGGTATGGAATGTGGTATCAGCCTCGTCAACTACAACGATATTCAGGAAGGCGATATCATTGAGACCTTCACCGAAATCGAGGTTGAACAGAAGTTGTAATTACTGCCTCTCTATATTATTTATTCGAGAGACATATAATAAAATAACCTTCGGGTCGTTTGCATTATGTGCAGACGACCCGATTTTGTTTAAATATACATTATGCAAACCACATATAGAGATTTATGCAGCCTGTTGGCAGGCATCTACGATAATGGGGAGGCGCGAGCTATAGTAAGGCTTGTGCTTGAGACAAAGTTTGATATGTCGTATACCGATATTCTTTGCGACGGAATACAGCAACTATCTGATGCCGATGCTAAGAGACTTATGGATATCATGCAGCAACTTGCAGAAGGCATGCCTGTGCAATATGTATTGGGCGAAGCAGAGTTTTGTGACCGCATGTATAAGGTTAAGCCCGGTGTGCTGATACCACGTCCTGAGACTGCCGAATTGGCTATTGCTGTGAGCGAAGAGATGAAGGACAAACAGCAGGCTGCAATCCTTGATATATGCACAGGTAGCGGATGTATTGCCACGACAATAGCTTTGGAATGTCCTAAGGCTGTTGTTGAGGCTTGGGATATTAGTCCGACGGCATTAGAAGTGGCAAAGGAAAATGCAGCGAAGCTTGGCGCTAAGGTTAATGTAGTATACCAAGATGCTCTGAATATCCCTCATAATGGCGAGCGATGGACAGCTATCGTTTCTAATCCACCTTACGTCTTGGATAGCGAACGCAAAGATATGTCGCCACATGTGCTCAACCATGAGCCTTCATTGGCACTCTTTGTGCCAGATACCGACCCTCTGCGTTTCTATACTGCCATAGCTCGCTATGCTATAAAAGCCCTCGTAGAGGATGGATTGCTATATTTTGAAATCAATCCTTTGTGTGCAAAGATGGTTGAAGAGATGCTTACAGCAACAGGCTTTAATAATGTAGCCATCGTTGATGATCAATATGGCAAACAGAGATTCGTGAAGGCGTATAGATAGTCATCACTAATCATCACAAATTATAAAAACTACCTTAACAACAATGATAACAAAGAAACAGATGTCAGAGCAACAGGCTCTTTCGCGTTTGGCTTCTGCTTGCTCACAGGCAGAACATTGTACAGGCGAAATAAATCAGAAGCTTGAGCGATGGGGAATAGCTCCCGATGCGCGTCAGCGAATATTGGATTATCTCATTACTAATAAATATGTTGATGATGCACGATTTGCCAAGTTGTTTGTGCGCGATAAGCTGAAGTTTAATAAGTGGGGACGTCGCAAGATTGCCGAAGCTTTATGGATGAAGCGCATACCTTCAGATATCCAAGAAGAGGCTCTTGCTGAAATCACAGACGAAGACTATACCGAAATTCTGATACCTTTGCTCAAAGCTAAGGCTCCTTCTATCAAAGCCAACAGCAACTATGAATGGTCTATGAAACTTATTAAGTTTGCTATGGGTCGTGGCTTCGATATGAGTATCATTAAACATTGCATCGACGATATCGGTATTGGCTTTGAAGGCGATGGCGATGATGACGACTATGACGACGATTTTGACGAAGAGGAATACTAATACAATTTTATTATGACTAAAAACACCTTTATCTCTCGTCTGTTGTCTTTTCTTAGTCCGCGTCCTTGTCCTATCTGTGGATTGCGAATAGAGACAGGACCATCGGTGATATGTGCCTCGTGCGATATGCGATTGCCTCGCACAGGCTATGCTGCCGACCCTTATGAAAATCAGATGGCTAAGCTATATTGGGGCAGAATACCTATTGAGAAGGCGGCTGCCTTTATGTTTTATCATGCTGGCGATGATGCGTGCAACATCATCTACGATATGAAATACCACAATCATCCCGACTTCTGTTTCGCTATGGGTAAGCTAATGGCGAAAGAGTTTGGAGCAGTGGGCTTCTTTGATGATATCGACATCATAATGCCTATACCGCTCGCAGCATCGCGCCAACGTTATCGTGGATATAACCAAAGCCATGAGATGGCTAAAGGGTTGAGCGATGTAACAGGACTGCCTATTACCACGAAGGCTGTAAAGAGAACTAAGTTTGAAGGAAGCCAAACTAAGCTTGGACGACTCGAAAGACTGGAAAACATGGATGGAATATGGAAACTCTCTAATGCAGAAGAGGTGAGCGGAAAGCATGTGCTTATTATCGACGATGTAGTAACTACAGGCGCCACGTCTATATCATGCGCCAAAGAACTACTAAAAGCAGGAAATGTTAAGATAAGCATGCTTAGTCTTGCCTATGTGCGACATTGATGTTATAAAGGCGCTTATGCCGTGTGTGCAACGATAATGCAATCGTTTGCACAAACAAAAAGGAGAATGTTTGTTAATATAAGGTTGCTACTTTTATAATTATGTTTATCTTCGCAACCTAAACATAAGCTCCTAATCAAAATGACTAAACATCTATTACCTCTACTATTGTTCCTTGGCATATATAATAATGTATATGCACAGGGATGGCCTGCTAATTATGGCGGTGTGATGTTGCAAGGTTTCTATTGGAACTCTTACGACGACACCAAGTGGACAAACTTGAAATCGCAGGTTAATGACTTTGCGGATAACTTCTCGCTGGTGTGGCTACCACAGAGCGGCAAGTGCTTAGGAAATTCGCAAACTATGGGCTATAAGCCTTACTATTATTTCAATCAGAATTCTTCTTTTGGTACAGAGGCTGAGCTTCGCGACCTTATCAAAACCTTTAAGGGTAAGGGGATTGGTATGGTGGCTGATGTTGTTGTCAACCATCATGACACCGATGGATGGTTCACATTCCCTGCCGAAGTTTATAAAGGAGTGACTTATCAGTTTAAGTCTACCGATATCGTAGCCAACGATGATAAGGGAAAAACAGCCAAAGAAGCTACCAAACAGGGCATTTCTCTTAGCAAGAACAATGATGAGGGAGAAGATTGGGACGGCTGTCGTGACCTCGACCATAAGAGCCAGAATGTGCAGACCATTATTAAGGCATATCTGAAATATCTAAAAGACGATTTAGGATATACAGGTTTCAGATATGATATGGTGAAAGGATTCTCTGGTTCGCATGTTGCTGACTATAATAAGTCTGTAGGTGTTGAATACTCAGTAGGCGAATATTGGGATAGCAACGCAAGAATACAAAGTTGGATAAATGCAACATTAAAGAATAGTGCCGCTTTCGACTTCCAATTCCGCTATAATGTTCGCGATGCTATTAATAGCAACAACTGGGCTGCTCTGAAGAGTACTAATAATCTTATTAATGATAAGAACTGGCGCCAGTATGCTGTTACCTTCGTAGAGAACCACGATATGGAATATCGCTCTTCAAGCGAACAGCAGGATCCTATTCGTCGCGATACACTTGCTGCCAACGCTTATCTTCTTGCTATGCCTGGCACACCATGTGTTTTCTTTACCCATTGGCTGGAATATAAAGATGAGATTGGTGCTATGATTTCTGCTCGTAAGGCTGCTGGCATCACCAATATGAGCGACTATGAGGTTAAGGTCGCAACATCTGCATACTATGCTGTTAATGTTAACAAGACTCTCTATGCAGCTGTTGGTCGCTTGGATAAGATGGAAAACCCTGGCGCTGATTGGCAGAAGGTGTTGAGTGGCTATCATTATGCTTACTTCCTTAACAAGAGCTTGGAAACAGCTTTCGTTGACAAAGCTTCTGGCATACGCGATAATTCGTTCAAAGTAAAGCTTATTGCTGTTTCTAAGGATGCTTCTGCTAAGCTCGTTTATACCACCGATGGTACAGCGCCTACAGCAAAGAGCAAGCAAGTGGCTTCGGGCGATGAGATAACAATATCTTCTGATTGTGTGCTCAAGGTAGGTCTCCTTGTTGGTGGCTCTGTAAAGGGTATCATCACTCGCAATTATACCATCCAGCATGTAGAGGAAGGTTCTGATGCTTTTGAGATTCCTGCTCCTGGCTATACCTATAATGCTTATTTCGTGGCTCCTGCTACATGGAAGAACGAGGTGAAGTGTTGGGCATGGACAAAGACTGCTAACTATACTGGTGGCACATGGCCAGGTGTGAAGTGCTATAAGATAGGTAAAAATGGTAAGCAGTATATATATCAATGGTGCTACTATGGTACTCTTACCACCCCTCCTGCAAGTATCATTTTTAACAACAATGGCTCTGCACAGACAGACGACTTCACATTTGTGAATGGCGCTTATTATGATATAAAAGGCAAGACAACAGGTATCAGCACTCCACAGACTATTAAGCCTGCTGTATCAAGTAATATCTATAGCCTCGACGGTCGTATAGTTCGTCGCAATGCTTCTTCACTCGATGGTTTGTCAAAGGGTATCTACGTATACCAGGGCAAGAAGGTAGTAATGAAGTAAATCAATAGACTATCATTGCTATATAATCTTAGGTAGTTCTCTTATATATTTTAGTTAATTAAAGCCCCCAAAAAGGAATCGTTTATCCTTTTTGGGGGCTATTCTTATGCAATAATTT
>OBIB01000686.1_pt1 | contig 12043 bp, 7 predicted proteins | sample 1496261 | NCBI WGS metagenome assembly OBIB01 (sample SAMN05065771, study PRJEB22554) | human gut metagenome | biome: ENVO:2100002; feature: ENVO:00000062; material: ENVO:00002003 | host: Homo sapiens | place: USA
TGTGTATAAGAGACAGTCATTTATCTTCGCAATATTAATATAAGAATAAAATGGGAAAACACCATCTAAGGAAATAACGAAAGCAGAAGAGATTAGAAAACTGTATTTTGAACAAAAAGATAAATAGATATGGCAAAGATTAATTTAACACCACTGTCAACTGTCATTGATGAGGTTTGGGGCGAGAAAGGCACTCCCAAAAGAGACGCTATGGAAGAACAGCTGAAAGAAGAAGTAAACTCTTACTTCTTAGGGGAGGCTATTCGCAAGGCTCGTTTGGCTCAAAACCTTACACAGGACGAACTTGGCAAACGTGTTGGTGTGCAGCGGTCACAGATTTGTCGTTTGGAGAGTGGCAGAACTAACATAACCATTCCCGTAATGAGCCGTGTCTTTCAGGCATTGGGCATTGCTACAGCCACGCTTGATTTGGGAGTGGCTGGAAAAATAGCGTTGTGGTAATCATAAAAACCTCTTGCTTTCAAACGATTGCATTATAATGAACAGAGTTTGAGAAAACTGCCATATAAGCAACAACGCGGTTTTTTTGTTAATTGGGTGTTCAAAATTAATCGCATAACATCTTCTTATAAGATTCAAATATGCGATTAATTTTGAACACCTGCTTATATGCTTTATATGCCAAAATACTTGTGTCCAGGTAAAAATGACAGCAGCTTGCCGGTAATCACACAGCACAGAAAGGCAAGCAGAGCTATGCAGGGGATAGCTGCCCAAACAGGTATGAGCGGCTCTGCCTGGTTGCCGTTCACGAAGAAACCGGCAATAGGGGCCAGGAAGAACAGGTGCATCAGATACATGCTGAACGAGAGGCGGGAAATGTCTGTAATCCATCTGGGGGCTTCTTTCTGCTCAATACATGTGAACAGCAGGAAGGCACCAAAGGTGGCCAGCAGCACGTTGGGAGTACAGAATTCCCACGACCATTCAAGCATAGGTGTCTCTATGATCTGACCGGGAACACCCTTCCACCAGAATGACCAACCTGTAAAGGCACCGCCTATGAGAAGGCAGGTCAAGCCGATTCTCATTCTCTTGCCCCGATTCCAGGTGATGTGCTTTCTGATGTAATGTGCCAGCACCAGATAGCCCAGATAGCCTGAGCAGTACCAGAGCATTGTAAACCCATTCCAGAAACATTCGCCCCAAAGCTCACGGGTGACAAATCTGTGAAGCCATGGAATGAAGGTTGAGAGAATGAAAATGCCGATGAATGTGAGTTCCTCTTTGGCCGTTGATTTTTCCAGCCAGGGCGAGACGACAGGGATGATGAGGTAGAGCGAGATGAGCGGATACATAAACCACAGGTGTCCGGCCATTGGTGAGAAATTGAATGGCAACATCCATAGACCGTCCAAAGCTTCGTTCCATGTCCATTGGCCGAGCATGGCGGGGATGAAAGTGTAAAGGAGCTGAAAGACTATGAACGGTGGCAGGATGCGCATGAATCGCCGTTTATAGAATGAGTGCATCGTCATGCCCTCCTTCATTGGCACAAGAAGGAAAGCACTCACCACCATGAACAGAGGCACGCAGATGCGGCTTAACGCTCCGTCATAGAACGAGACCCAGAAGCGGTTGCTTTCGTTGGCCAGCATTGACACATTGCCGGCCAATCCTGAGCTGTCTGCACCATAGAAATTTTCGCTTGCATGAACAAGCATGACCAGAAAACAGGCCACGACGCGGATGTACTCAATAAAAACTATTTGTTTCTTTTCCATGTTTTGTTTGTGTTTTTGCTAGATTGATATAGAATGCAAAGGTAAGAAAAAAACAAGAAATTCACAAGTTTGTGGCTTGTCTTTTGCACCGCCAAAAACAAGCGAAAAAGCGGGCGCGGAAAACTGTATATTTATGCAGTTTTGCCCTCTTTTTTAGTGGCGTTCTCAAAGAGCCCAACTTACGATTTGAAAGTGCCCAAATGACGTCCTCAAAGAGGCTCTTTGAGGAGCTCATTAAGGCCCTTTGACAGCCTCAAAGAGGCTCTTTGACAAAACGACCCTGTTTTTAAGAGTTGTTAACAAAAAGTATAAGTTAAAACCGTCTTATTTTTGAAAACAGAAAGCAGAATACCCGTTTTAGCTTACAATCGCTGTTTTGGATATTTATTCATTTCTGCTTTCTGTTTTGCATATTTATACAGTTCTCCCGGTGAGAGAACCTCTATTGTTTTGCTCTTTTTCTTGTGCCTTTACGGCTCTTTTTCAGCTGCCTTTTGGGGCTTTCGCCGCCCTTGGAGCCATCGCAGCTTTGGAGCTGTTGCGACCCTTTATAGCCATCACAGCCCTTGGAGCCGTTGCTGCTGTCGCTTAGCGCTTTCTCTTTCCTTTGGAGCTTTTGCTGCCCTTTGGTTTTTCACCGTCCTTGGCGCCATCCTCTTTTTCGGTCTTTTTCTTTGTCTTGGCGCCATTGTTGGAGATGATGGTGAAGTCGAGCTGTTTCTTCTCCAGGTTCACGCGGGCCACCTTTATGCGTATGGGGTCGCCGAGCTGGTAGCGGTTGTGACGGCGACGGCCGACGAGACAGTAGTTGCGCTCGTCAAAGTCGTAATAGTCGTCGTCGAGGTCGCGCATGGGCACCATACCCTCACAGTGGTTCTCGTCGATCTCGCAGTAGATGCCGAACGACTGTATGCCGGAGATGTGGGCATCAAACTCCTCGCCGAGGTGGTCGCCCATAAACTCTACCATCTTATATTTTATAGAGTCGCGCTCAGCGTTGGCTGCCACCTGCTCCATGTCGCTGCAGTGTTCACACAGCTCCTCATAGTGGTCCTTGTTGGCAGACCGTCCTCCCTGCTGATAGCGCGTGATGAGTCGGTGCACCATGGTGTCGGGGTAACGGCGTATGGGCGATGTGAAGTGGGTGTAATAGTCGAACGCCAGACCAAAGTGGCCGATGTTGTGAATGCTGTATTTTGCTTTCATCATGGCCCTCAGCGCCACGAGCTGTATGACGTTGCCCTCGGGTTTGCCCTCACACGCGTCCATGAGCTTGTTCAGCGCGCGTGCTGTGGCGCCCTTTGTGCCTTGCGTCTTCATCTTGTAGCCGAACTTGACCACAAACTCGCGCAGCGTCTCGAGCTTCTGCGGGTCGGGGTTGTCGTGCACACGATAGGGCAGCGTCTTTGCCGTCTTGCCCTTCTTCACCTTGCCCACGCTCTCTGCCACGGTGCGGTTGGCGAGCAGCATAAACTCCTCGATGAGCTTGTTGGCGTCTTTTGAGCGTTTGAAGTAGCAGCGCGTGGGGTGCCCCTTCTCGTCGATGTCGAAGCGCAGCTCCTCGCGGTCAAACTTCACCGCTCCGTTCTTGAACCTCTGTTCGCGCAGCTTCTTTGCCAGGCGGTCGAGCTGTATGAGCAGGTCGGCGTTCTCGCCCTTGTAGCCCTTGGGTCCAGGAGCGGGTGCTGGCTGTCCTGTGCCGTCGACCACGCCGTTCTGTTCCAGCAGCTCCTGCACCTCCTCGTAGCAGTAGCGGCGGTTGGAGCGTATGATGGTGTGAACGATGCGGAAGTCTTTAACCTCAGCATCGTCGTTGAGGTTGAAGACCACGCTGAAGGCGAGCTTGTCTTCATCGGGCCGGAGAGAGCAGATAAAGTTGCAGAGGCGCTCGGGCAGCATGGGTATGGTCCTGTCGACGAGATATATGCTCGTGGCACGTTTCACCGCCTCGCGGTCAATGATGGAGCCTTCCTTCACATAGTGGCTCACGTCGGCAATGTGTACACCGACCTCCCACAGGCCCTTGCCCAGCTGCTTTATAGACAGGGCGTCGTCAAAGTCTTTGGCGTCGTGCGGGTCTATGGTGCAGGTGAACGTCTGTCTGAAGTCTTCGCGCTCAGCCTCGTCCTCAGGCGTGATCTCGCCGCTGATCTTGTCGGCGGCCTCCTCCACGTTCTTCGGATACTTGTAAGGCAGGCCATATTGTGCGAGGATGGTGTTCATCTCCACATCGTTGTCGCCTGTCGGTCCGAGCACGTCGACGACCTCGCCCATGATGTTCTTGTGGTCAGAGTCGGGCCATTGTGTGATCTTTACCACCGCCTTGTCGCCCGTCTTTCCGCCCTTCAGCTTCTTCTTGGGTATTATGATGTCGCTGGTGTAGAGCGATCCCGGTGTCACGAGAAACGCCAGCTCCTTCTCCACGCGCAGCTTGCCCACGAACGTGTCTTTGGCGTGTTCCAGCACCTCTATGACCTGTGCCTCCTTAATGTGGTTCTGTCGTCGCGCCATGACCGACACCTTCACGCGGTCACCGCTGAGCGCCGACATAGAGTTGCGCTCCGCCACGAAGAGGGGCGTCGAGCCGTCGTCGGGTGTGAAGGTGTTCTTGCCGTTGGGTTTGCGTTGGAACCGTCCCTCCATGACCTGTCCGTTGTTGTTGAGACGATACGAGTTGTCGCTGACCTTCGAGAGAAAGTCGTCCCATGCCATCTCCTCCATGAGGTCGATGGCGAGCATTTTTAGGGGGTGCGTGTCAAGATGCAGCGTGCGGAATATCTCTTTGAACGACGCCGGCCGTTCACCGCGTTGTGTGAAAAACTCGACCAGTTTTTCCGACACCTGTTTCTTTCCGAGGCGTTTGCCTGCTTTCTTTCCTTTTGCCATAGCGGTATGTTGTTACGTTAATAATCAATAGTTTCGTCGGTTTTCCACAATTGTGGATATCCTTTTGCAAATAAACAAAATTTTTTTGACATTACAAGTTTTTTCTGCCGATAATTTTCTCCTGTAACGATAAAGTAATGTTGTTTTTTTGCGCTTCGCGCAGTTTTAAACATTAATTTCCATTAATTGAACATTAATTTCCATTAATTGAACATTCTTGCGCTCCGTAGGTGCTCAGGCGCTTTGCGGAGTATGAACATCAATAATTCGCGCTTCGCGCGTATTAATGGTAATTAATGGGTCATTAATGATAATTAATGTTTAAAAAACCGCGCGAAGCGCAAAATTATCGTTCCGTTATACACATAATAGATGCTGCTTAAGCGTGTAACCGTCTGATATTGCGATTGTTATGTGTATGAGAAAGCTCGGTTTTTCATCTTCCTCCCATCAATCCTACAGATCAAAGGCGGTGAGGCGATATGCGAAGATGAAGGGGAAGAAGAAACCGTGGACACGTCCCATCAGGCCTTTGGTGCGCGAGGGGTTGCGGTAGACGGTGCGGCGGTGGCGCATGCAGAGCCACATGAGGCGGAGCAGCGACAGGGTGTCGCGGCGCAGCATGAGGGCAGACAGACGGTGGGCAAGACGAAACTGCGGGTCATCGATGCCGCGCGTGCAGCTGTTGATGTAAGCGTAGAACTGGTTCCACTGCGGTTTCTTCTGCAGCTGGCGATAGGCTTTCAGACCCTTGACATAAGGTTGCCATGTGGGGCGTTTCTTCAAGGCCGGCATGACCGCCAGACTCTGTTTCAGGGCCGCCTCGCCATCGTGTGAGCGGTGCCAGTCGAGCGGCTCCTCAATGCGTGTCACGGAGCGTGAGCCGTAGAAATAGGCGTTGACGGCGATGCTCCAGTCGTAGAAGAAATGTGGCATCCACACCACGTCGCGTTGCAGAAAGTCGCGGCGCATGAGCATGCTGTGTCCTGCAATGCTGCTGGTGAAGAGGAGAGCAGGCAAGGAATATTGCATGCCCACCTTGTGGGATGTCTCCATGGACCGTCCGCGCAGATAGGTGGAGCAGCATATGTTGTTTTCTCCCATGGCAGCCACCTGGCGCTCAATCTTGTCCTTGAACCACACGTCGTCTTGGTCGCTGATGGCAATGAGGTCGGTTGTCGGTCGCATGCACGCCGTCTTGAAGTTGAGGTTGAAGCCGAGGTTCTGCTCGTTCACGAACACATGGATGTTGGGATGACGCTCCTCATACTCTCTTAGCAGCGCCACCGTTCCGTCTGTCGAGCGGTCGTCTTGAATGATAATCTCGCTTATGGGGTAGGTCTGGTCTAAGATAGAGTCGAGCTGTTCGCGCAGAAACTTCTCGCCGTTATAGGTACACATCACCACAGCCACAGAGGGGCGGGCGGGGGTGCTGCCGTTGCTGCTGTTGCTCTTGTCGCTGCTTTTTGAGCTGCTGCAGCTGTTGTTGTCGCTGTTGCTGTTCTTGCTGTTTTGGCTGCTGCGGCTGTTGTTGTTGTCGCTGCTGCCGTTTTTGCTGTTGCAGCTGTTGTTGTTATCGCAGATGTCTTTCTTCATATCCGTATGTTTTTCTAATCTTTTCCAGAGGGTTTTCTTTTAAGGATAAAACTGACACACTCGTCAAGAATCTTCACCTTTGCCACCCGCATGACGGCATAATAGAGCACGACAGCGAGGACCACACGGGCGGCGAGCAGAAGCCACAGCGAAGAGATGGGGGCTGTGACGAGCCCCGTGACGGTCATGACGGCGGTGGCGGCGAGCGCGAAGGGCATGGTGTCGGCAAGGAAATGGCGCAGACGGTAGCCTGTGGCGCGTCGCACGAGCCAATGCCACACGAAGGTCCATGCCACGTTGAGGCTCACATAGGCAGCCACCATGGCGCGTATGCCCCACGGCCAGATGACCGCCATGAGGACGATGCTGAGCAGCCCGAGCGCCAGCGTGGCACGGAAGAAGGTGCCGCTCTGTCCCTTGCTTATGATGGCGTTGGAGAGCAGCGTGTTGAGCGGCATGAAGGCTCCGCTCACACAGAGCATCTGTATGAGCAGGGCGCTGGCGAGCCACCGTTCGGTTATGGCGAGCACAATAAACTCGCGTGCCACCATGCCGAAACCCAGGAGCAGGGGGAAGGAGATGAACGCCGTGAAGCGCATGAGCTTGCGCATGGCGGCAAGCTGCCGCTCACTGTCGTTGCGCAGGTCCACGAGCACGGGCTGCGCCACCTGCGACACCATGTTCTGGACGAGCGAGAAGCACTTGAAGTTCCACTGGTATGCCTGATTATAGTTGCCCGCGTCTTGTGGCGTGAAATAATGTCCGAGCATTATGTTGAGCACGTTGTTGTTGACGTGCGTCGTGATGGTCGTTGCGAGAATTTTGCAAGAGAAGCGGAACATCCGTCTCACGGGAGCGAACGTTATGCCGTGGAGGGAGGGTCGCCAAGGCGAGTAGTGCCATTGCAGCAACGTGTTGAGGCCCACATAGACCAGGCCTTGCGTTGCCAGAGACCAGTAGGCCATGCCTGCAAACGCCATGCCCGCCCCCACGCAGCTCGACACAAGCACCGCCGCCATTGACGCCTTGGCCTGCTGCTTGGCCCTGAGGTTCTTGAAGAGCCAGGCCGACTGTGCCGTGCCTAGCGATGCTATGACGATGCTGAGGAACGCCAGACGGCAGAGCGGCACCACCTTGGGTGTGTTATAATAATGTGCTATGAGGGGAGCGGCAGCAAAGAGCACTGCATACATGGCAAGGCCCATGATGATGTTGAACCAGAACACCGAGTTGTAGTCGGCATCGGTAGGTTTTTCCTGGTTTGTGAGAGCCACCTTGAAACCGCTGTCTTGCAGGGCTGTGGCAACGAGCGAGAACACGCTGATCATCGCCATCATGCCATAGTCGTAAGGTGAGAGCAGTCGTCCGAGCACAATGCCGAACGCCAGCCCCACGATCTGTTGCACCATGTTGTTCATGCCGCCCCAAAACAGACCTTTTGCAGTTTTTTCTTTTAGTGAACTCATTTAATTAAGTGAAGAGTGAAGAATTCAATAGCCTTGGAAAGTGAAGAGTGAAGAGTGAAGAGTGAAGAGTGAAGAATTCAATAGCCTTGGAAAGTGAAGAGTGAAAAACGAAAAGTGAAAAATCCTATAGCAATGTTTTAAGAGGAAAAATCAACATTCGAAAACTCAACATCGGCTGAAAGCCGACAATTCAACATTCAAAATTCAACATTCAAAACTCTTACAAATACCTCATCAATATATCCCACACCGCCACGATGTGGCACACCGAGCCGAGGAGCACGAAGAAATGGAAGACGGTGTGCATGAACCGCTTCTTGTTAAGGCTGTAGAACACGGCGCCCGTGATGTAGCTCACACCCTCGGCGATGATCCACGCCACGGCGGTGGTGTTGACACAGTGGATGAGCGGTCCGAAGGCCACGAGCACACTGAGGCCCATGACCACGAAACACACGGTCTCTACACGACTGTGACCCTTCAGACCACAGAAGCTCTTTATCGTGCCCGCGATGGCGGCGAGCCAGATGAAGATGAAGAGCGCCCAGCCCCAATAGCCATATTCGCGCATGGCGATGAGCGTGATGGGCGAGTAGGAGCCCGCGATGTGCCAGTAGATGGCGGCGTGGTCCCACTTGCGCAACCTCTCCTTCCATGGCGACCAGGCGCTGATGGCGTGATACACTGTCGAAGCCACATAAGAGCAGAGCATGCCGAAGAGGTAGAGGATGATGCCTGCTGTGGCCCATCCGTTGCGTGCCCATCCGCACCACACGAGGAACACCGTGCCTATGACGAGTCCCAAGATTATTCCCGCTCCGTGTGACCACGAGTTCCACACTTCTTCCTTATGGTTAAAAAAGATCTTCAATTTCTCAGAATGATGTTTTGCTGTTAATGATTGAGCTTTATTGAGCTGTAATGAGCTGTATTTAGCTGCGATGAGCTACGATGAGCTGCGATGAGCTGTGCTGAACCGCGATGAACCGCGATGAGCTACGATGAACCGCGATGAGCTGTAAGCTCTTTTTAAGATCAGTTCACGACCGCAATCTTGCACACCGTGCCTTTGCCGCCGTCGCCCGTTGCCGTCTGCACCATGTAGACGCCGCTTGCCACGCGCCGTCCTTGCTTGTCGCAGCCGTCCCATGTGAAGGTGCCGCCGTTGCTCCGTCCCTCTGCCACGAGGGCGCCGTTGGCTGTCACGATCTTCACGTCGGCGTTAAGCGTGAGGCCCACGACGGTGATGAGGCCATGGTAGTCGGGACTCACGGGGTTGGGGTAGGCATAGACGTTGTCTTTCGTCATCTTGTCGCTGGGCTGTGACGAGTCGGTCATGTAAGAGCAGAGGCCTGCCGAGGTGCCTATGAACAGCTCGCCCGTGGTGTTGTCAAGCGCCAACGACAGGATCTCGTTGCTTGGCAGCGGCGAGTTCTCCGTTGTGAAATGATGCAGCTGCGTTATGTTGTCGCTGTCGATGAGGTACAGGCCGTTGGTGTTTGTCGCGAACCACTTGCGGTTTGCGCCGTCAACGATGATCTGGTTTATGTCCAGGCCCGAGAGCAGATAGTCGGCGAGGTTTGTGCCGTCGTTGCGTGGCACCTTGACCTGTGTGAACGTGTCGCCGCCCGAAGCCAAGGTCGAGGCTGTGAGCATGGCCGGTCCCACGTCGGTGCCTATCCAGATGTTGTGGTCGGCATCTTCCACTGCGCAGCGCACATAGAAGAGCGGCGAGAGCGGTGTGAAGTCTTGGTTTATGAACGAGGTGTAGCGTTTCAGGGCCTTGGTGGCGGTGTCATAGCACAACAAGGCGGGCTGTATCCAGTTGTTGTTGGTGAACCACAGCAGGCCGTTGTGGTCGAAGAACATCTGGCCCAGTCCGTGAAGCGAACACTCGAAGTTGTAGGTGAACAGCGCCTGGTGGTGTGAGGTCCATGTGCCGTCGGGTGCTATCGAGAAGACCGATGTCGTGGCGCTCTGCGGGTTCGTGATCCAGGCTGTGCCGTCGCTTCCGAAGCAGATGCCACGCACGAGGGTGTTGTTGAGGTATGATTCTTCTTTCACGCCGACTGCCGGTCGCAACGCACTGTTGTTCATGTTCCAATGTTGCGAAAACTTTCCGTCGATAAACTCGTAAAGGCCGGTATGGCCCGAGACCAGTGTGCGGCTCGGGTTGAGGGGGTCTGTGGCTACGCAATAATGTGATCTGTAGACATGGCCGAGCGTTGAGGCGAAACTGTTGTCGAACGCCGACCATGTGGTGCCGTCATAGACCATCACGTCGCCTGGGTTGCCATAGCCTTGCACCGCCATGAGCTTGCCTTGCGACAGGGTCATATAGAAGAAATTGTTGGTGAGCGGTCCGTCGGGCGTTATGCCTCTCACGCCATAGACAGGCTCCGTGAGGTTGTTGTTCTCAAAGGTGACGCTTGCCAGCTTGCCCGTGTATGTGGCGTCGGCATCGTTGTCGGCCACCCAGAAGGTGCGGGTAGAGCTGTTATAGCCGAAAACAAGGAACGTGTTGGGGATGGTTGTCACGGTCTCTGACGTGTCAAACAGGTAGGCGTGTCTTGTGCCGAAGAGCAGCACATGGTCAGCAAACTTCAGCATCTTGTTGCTCCAGGTGTCGTAGACCTTCCTGTAAGAGCCGTCGTCGCTTATGGCGTCGAGGTATCCGTTGTTTGTGCCGTAGAGCTTGTCGTTGAGGCAGAACAGGTTCTTGTAGGCGCGTCCCGACAGCTTCTTCCACTCGTTCTTGTCGCTGAGGTTGGCTGTGAGCGGTGCGCTGTAGAGCCCCTGGTCGGTGGCTGCAAACATGTTCTTCGACGTGGCTGCCACATCGTTGATGCTGAGCGCCAGGCTGTAGGTGTCTGCAATCTCGGCATTGGCGACGTTCACCTTGACCACGCCGAAGGCGGTACACATGAACACATACTTGCCCTGCACGGTGAGCAGGTTCACCGTTTTGCTCTCGGTGAGCGTCTTGTTGTAATAGTCGGGCAGGTTTATGACGGAGCCGTCGGCACAGATGAGGTCTATGTTGCCGTTGTCATAGAGCAACATCAGCCGTTTCGCCGCCGGGCACCATCTTATGTGCGCAATGCCACAGTCGCTCAGTCCGGTTGTCTTGTCATAGGTCTGCACCTCGCCGTCAGTGGGGTTGTACGAAAACAGGCCTCCCGACGCGAGCACATAGACCTTGCTGTCTGTCGACTCGATTTGTGTTATGGTCGAATAAGACAGCATGTTCTTCCACGACCCTATGGTAGCGGCGCATGCCTTCTGCGTGGTCAACGCCACGGCAGCCAAGACCAAAAACAGTGACAAAATTGCCTTTCGCATGTTCCTTCGTCTTCTTTTGTTGTTATTGTCTATTGAACTTCCGTTTGCGAAAATTCAATGCTTGTTACTCTTTACAGCTTTCTTGCTGTTCTTTGTTGTTCTTTACAGCTCTTTTTGCTGTTCTTTACAGCTCTTTTCTGTTCTTTACAGCCGCAGAGTTGAGAATGATTGAAAAGTAAAAACTGTTCTTTACAGCTCTTTTACTGTTCTTTACAGCTCTTTACAGCCCCGTTTGCTTGAGGAAGCAGCAGAGCTTCTCCACAGCCCGCGCACGGTGTGAGATGGTGTTCTTGATGCCTGTTCCCAGCTGTGCAAACGACTGGTCGTAGCCGTCGGGCACAAACAAGGGGTCATAGCCAAAGCCTGCTGTGCCGCGCTTCTCGGTGGCAATGGTGCCGTCGACACGCCCCTCGAAGAGGTGCTCCTTGGGGGTGGTGCAGGGGGCCTTGGCAGCTTCTGCGCCGTCGGCCGCTTCTTCATCTTTGGCGGCTTCTGCCTCGTTGCCATCCTCTGCCAGCAGCAGGGCTATGACGGTGCGGAAGTGTGCTGTGCGCGAGGTCTTGCCGTTGAGCTCGCGCAGAAGCTTCTCCATGTTTGCCTCCGAGTTGTGGTCAGTGCCTTCGGCGTAGCGTGCGCTGTGAACGCCGGGTGCTCCGTCGAGGGCGTCGACCTCCAGGCCCGTGTCGTCGGCAAAGACGCTCATGTGGTAATGGTCCCACACATATTGTGCCTTCTGCAGGGCGTTGCCCTCCAGCGTGTCGGCGGTCTCGGGTATGTCTGCATGGCAGCCTATGTCGGCAAGCGACACTACCTCCATGCTGCTGCCGAGGATCTGGCGTATCTCCTCCAGCTTGTGGAGGTTGTTGGTTGCAAATACAATCTTTTTCATCTTCTCTTCTTTTGCTTTGTGCTTGGGCTTTTTGCTTTTGGAGCTCAGCCCATGGCTTAGGTTTTCAGAACTTTCACAAACGCTGTCTCTTATACACATCTGACGCTGCCGACGAACTC
>OBIB01000687.1_pt1 | contig 12042 bp, 13 predicted proteins | sample 1496261 | NCBI WGS metagenome assembly OBIB01 (sample SAMN05065771, study PRJEB22554) | human gut metagenome | biome: ENVO:2100002; feature: ENVO:00000062; material: ENVO:00002003 | host: Homo sapiens | place: USA
TGCCTGAAAATTAGGATATGTTATTTTATAGGTACACATTTTGTCAAAGTCAGGAAAAACAATAAGATGAATAGACGGAAAATAAAAACAGACTCAATGATGACGTTGAAAGCGTCTTTTCTTGTAGTGGTATTTTTGATGGGGGTGCTGGCTCCTGCCATCGCCCAGACCAGACAGAACAAGAAGCCTCGCAAAAAACTGAAGGAATTACTGATGATGGCTGATAGCCTGCGACTCCAGTTGCGGCAATCTGCCGATAGGGGCCGTATGCTCCAATGGGGCGACTCCCTTCTTATGGCAGAATTAGGTAAAAGCAAGATGAGTGAGAAGAAAAAGCAAAGGTTCATGAAGCATTATGTCAAGATTCAAAGACGATTGAGCCTCTACGATCGCCAATTGTTCAGAGGAGATTCCCTGCTGGCAGCCAATTATTACAAGATAAAATATGATACTGCCTACATCTCCCGTCCCAATGCCCGATGGACTATCAAGCTGAGAGGCAATCTTTCTGGAGCCGATTTGGAAACTACGGCGAAGACGGATGGAACGGAAACCCATACCAAAGTGATGGCCGACTGCCGTGGTACTCTCTCCATGGCTGTGGCTTATCGGGGCTTGGGGCTTGGTTTGGCTGTGAACCCAGTCAAGCTGGCTGGCAAGAATCAGGACTTTGAGTTCAACCTCAATTCCTATAGCAACCGCTATGGCTTCGACGTAGTCTATCTCTCGTCCAAGACATTCCATGGTCATCAGGAAATGGGAGGTAGCGAGATAGATATCCATAAGGGAGAAATCTCGCAGAAGGCATTGAATCTCAATTTCTATTATGCCTTCAACTATCGCAAGTTCTCCTTCCCGGCAGCCTTCAGCCAGAGCTACATTCAGAAGCGAAGTGCCGGAAGTTGGATGGTTGGCGCCAGTTTTGATGGTTCCAAGACGAAGGTAAAGGGGATGACCATCCGCCTTAACGAGTTGGCGCTCGGTGCAGGCTATGGATATAACCTCGTCCCATCCTCCCATCTGCTGTTCCATCTGTCAGCCTTGCCAACCATCACGGTATATTCTCATGACTATACCAAGATGAGGGCTGAAGCAGAAGAGGGGAGTAGTGATACAGAAATCCCAACTGTTAAAAACAGCATGAAGTATCATTTCCCGTCTGCCATCATTACCGGTAGAGGTGCGGCCGTGTATTCCTGGCGCAACAAGTTTGCCGGTGCCACTGCTGTTTATAATTTCTCAGTAGCCGGAGACGAGGAACATCTGCAAGTGAAGAGAAACAAATGGCGAGTAAGAATGTTTTTCGGATTCAGGTTCTAGGAACATACGAGGCTAGATTACAGACGTACAGCACTTGTTGTGCGTCTGTAATCCAGCTATTAAAAGTAGGCTTACACCATTTTTTTCGCTTATGAACCATTATGATCTTGTTTAGTTTTGCAGATAAGGAATAGCAAACTTCACCAGACAATATCCACCTCCTAGGAGCCAGCAATAAAGAATGGCTGCCAGGAGGAAAGGCTTGAAGCCCGCTTTCTTGAACTTGTCAAAGCTAGTCTCGGCTCCCAGGGCAGCCATCGCCATGGTCAGGAGAAAGGTGTCCAATTGGTTGATCCATGCCACAATGCCTTCTGGCAACAATCCGAGGGAATTGAATCCGATAACTACTAGGAAGAGAATGGCAAACCATGGAATGCTGATCTTGGGCTTGCTGGCATCAGATGTTTCTAAACTGTCTCTTTTTGCAACGTCTCTTGCTACAGTCCATGCTATCACCAGCAATACTGGTACCAGCATCATCACTCTTATCATCTTCACGATGATGGCATTGTTGCTTACCTCGGCTCCCATGGCATTGGCTGCACCCACTACATGGGCTACTTCATGGACGGTAGAACCCGTGAAGAGTCCCATCATCTCTGGCGACAGGTCAAAGATGCCAGCTCTGTAGAGAATAGGGTAGAGGAACATGGATAATGTGCCAAAGATAACTACTGTGGCTACGGCTACTGCCGTCTTGTAAGGCTTCGGACGAATGGCCCCATCTACACCCAATACTGCTGCAGCTCCACAGATGGCACTTCCGCAAGCGGTGAGCAGTGCGATGCTACGGTCTATCTTCAGGAGTCTTCCCACCAGGATTCCTAAGCCGATGGTGCCGCATACGATGATGGCATCCATCACGATGGCAGAGAAGCCCACAGCCATTACATCCTGGAAGGTGAGCTTGAAGCCGTAAAGGATGATACCGGTGCGGAGAATTCGCTTGCTGCAGAACTTGATGCCAGGCACCCAAGTGTCGGGCAGGTTGTTACGCAGACTGTTGGCATAAAGCATACCAATGATGATGCCCACTACCATAGGGCTAAACGAAAGGGCCTTCACCCAGTTCATGTCTCCGATGTAGAAGGCTGCACAGGCAAAGAGAGTGATGAGCAATACACCATGCAGCATACTGCTCCTGTGTTCTGATAATCTCATAATTTTCTTTTTTGTCGGTTAAATGCTTTTTTATTTGTCTTTTAAAGGCGAATTTATTGCCTTTTGAAAAGCGGGTGCAAAGGTACGAAAAATCATGAGATATTGTATATACAGAATAACTATGCGTTATAACCTTGGGTTATGAATCTCTTGAAAGTCTGCTGGAGTTTGGCCGCCTCGCCTCTCTTCTCAACAAACAGAAATTCCCGTTCCATCTTCAGGTTCTCTACTTCCAGAACCTTGAATACCTGTTCGTAGATACTTTTGTAGATGGCTCTTATGCTGATGATGCCCATGCAATGGGAGTGTTCCACGAAATGCTTGATTCCTTCCGTGGTTCCCAGGTTCATCTCTATGTTCAGATCAGAGAGAGCGATGCCGTTTTCCTGCAGGGCTTTTTGGATGACATCTAGTGTTCCAGAACCTAACTCTCGCAGTACAATCGGTGTCTGCTTCAGAAGATTTAAGGAAATCTCCTCTTGTTGGGCGAGGGTATTGGAACAATGTACGAACGCTACCAGCTCATCTTTCATGAAAGGGGTGTATTTAAAGGTGGGCTGTCGCTTGATGCCTTCCACCATACCCAGGTCTATCCTTCCTGTAGCGAGTGCATCCTCTATCTCATGGGAATTTCCGCTGAGCAGGGTAAGGCGGATATCGGGATATTGTTTTCTGAAATCTGCAATCAGTTCGGGAAGAACATATTGTGAGATAGTAGTACTGGCTCCGATGCGCAGTTCTCCTCCTGATTTCTCCGTGAGCTTCTTCATGTCGAAATCAAGATTCTGATAGGCATCGATGATCTTGCAGGCATGGTCAAGCAGAAGCTGTCCGGCACGGGTGAGTTGGATGCGATTGCCGATTCTGTCGAACAGTTGCACCCCGTATTCCTTCTCAAGCTCTTGTATATGTTTGCTGATGGCAGGCTGACTGATGAATAGTTCGTTGGCTGCCTTGGTGAAACTCAGGAGTGTGGCCACACTCCTGAAAACTTTCAATCTTGTATCTATCATTGTATGTTCCTTTGGCTTTTGCGCAAATGATCATAAACCACTTAGGTTCATTTACATTCATGGGTAACCACAGCACCAGCGGCTATAATGGCTCCTTCGTCAATATCCGCCTTGTCTAGCACAGTGGCATTCATTCCGATGAGTGCACCTTTTCTAACTGTTGCCCCATGAACGATGGCTCCATGTCCCACAGATACATCATCTTCCAGGATGCAGGGCATCGTACCAGTTTGATGAATGCAGGCGCAATCCTGCACGTTTACTCTGTTTCCACATCTGATGGCATCCACGTCAGAGCGCAATACTGCACTATACCAGATGCTGCAATCATCACCAAGAATACAGTCGCCGGTCAGTACGGCGTTCTCAGCAATAAAACAATTCTTTCCCCATTGAGGAGTCTTTCCCTCTACAGTCTTTATAATAGCCATATTAAATATGTATATGTTTTGCAATTCGGGTGCAAAGGTAATAAAAAAAATGGTATCATCTGCAGATTTCGCATAAAAAATAGGCATGCGTCTGCATTGCACAGACATATGCCTATTTTATAGAATAGCTATTACTCTTTTCCCATATTCCCAATAATTATAATGCCGAAGATATCAAGGCTCATCAGCAAAAGATGCTTTTATTATCACCTAATTCTTTCCCTACTTATGCTTCTGGTAATAAGCAATGCCACGCTTTACATTTTCCTTTACTGCTTTGCTGGAGAAGGTGGCACCCGTAACGCCATCTACCTGGACAGTAGCTGCCTTGCTGGCTTTCATGCCATTCCATTTGTTGAGCAAACCCTGTTTTACCTTATTGAAGTAGTTGGGAGTCTCCTTGTTGGCAAGCGGCTTAATCTCTACTATTTTTCCTTTCTTGATATAGATAGAAAGGGGCGTATTGCCACGAAATCCTTTTACGTCTTTACACAGCGTGGTGGTATTGATGATGTAAGTACCGTCAGCTTCCTTGGTCATTACCTCAGAGTGTGAGCTTCTGGTTGTTGCAATCATGTTGCCAGCCATTCCCATACTAAGCATGGCAGCTAAAATCAATGTTCGTTTCTTCATCGTATTCCGTATGTAATCTTCTTGGTATCCCACTTATCTTTTGGCTGCTCAGGCTCGTCAGGATAACCGATGATGATGCCATTCAGCGGAATCAGATTGTCTGGCAAATTCAATGTTCTGGAAATGCCATTCACTTTCTTCTGGATAGGATAGATGGTTGTCCAGCAGGCTCCCAATCCCATGGCATGAGCTGCCAGGAGAATATTCTCGGAAACTGCCGACAAATCCTGTACCCAGAGTTCCTTGCCCTGTCCCTCTGCCATACGGGTGGTATCAACGCAGACAAAGATGAAGAGAGGTGTCTTCTTGATGTCCTCTGCATGATACTTGTTAGATTCGGCATATTTCTCGATATCCTGCTTGTCCTTCAGAACCACGAAATGCCATGGTTGCATATCGTTCGCTGTAGGTGCAGCCATACCGGCACGGAGCAAGGCTTCTATCTTGACATCCTCCACTGGCTGTTGCTTGAACTTTCTTACGCTTGTACGGGTCATGATGTTCTCCATCACAGCCTTTGCGCTTACATTTTCCTTCACTGCTTCCTGGATGCTTCCTGGAAGAGTAGTCTGTGCTTTTGCCGAAGCAAAGCCCATAGCCGCCAAGGCGACTATGAGCATTTTGTTAAGTTTATGCATACAATTTGAAAAATACATTATAATAATTTATTGTTTAAGAATTGTTATAGCCTTGAGCAAGTCGCCATTTCCGAAGGTCATGAATGGACTTGCCACACCTGTTTTTGCATCTATCTTGTAGATGGTTGGGGTAACGGAAGAACCGCTTCCAGAACCACCACTCATGCTTGTAGGAGCAGCCACTGGCAGATAGTAGGCATCAGCATAGCCGTCGCCCCAGCCAAATGATACGGTAGAGGCATCAGGCAGTCCGGTTACCCATGTCAGGGTCTTGGCATCCATATCCACTACAGCCATCTTGCCAGAGGCATCCATGTTGCCATACTTGTTCTTGTCGAGATAGAATTCCAGCAGGAACTTGCTGCCACTGATGTGGAATGCCTTGCGGAAACGGTAACCATCTGATGCGGCAAAGATATTGAACTGATAGTTCTTGTCAAACTCTGTCTCACCCTTCTTGATGCGCAGGACACCCACCTTGCTGTCTGTAGTGCTGGAACCTGAGAATACATAGATGTTGCCATTATCATCGGCACCGCTCTGGGTGTAACGCACAGAACGCATGGCTCCCACTGATGTGCCGATGCGATCGTCGTAAATCATCTTCTTGATATTCAGACTATAGTCGCAGATGGCAACAGCGGCAGAATCACGATTGCTGTAGTTTACGACCATTGCCACCTGGTTGTCGCCCATATCAACGATATTGGAGATGTTAGGGTTTATTTCATCGATGGCATACTGGGTAAGACCTACGGTTACGTTGTTGCCTGCACCATTCTTATCTACAACCATAGCGTATGGCTGACTGATCTGTGCGGCGTAGGAATAAGTGCCAAATGTACCTGTGTTACCGAAAGCGGAAACCAGGACTGGTGAACCAATCTCCACCATCTTGCCATTCTCTACCTGATAGCTTCGGAGACCTGCCTTCAGACTGCCGATACCTTCAGCAGAAGCACCGCGGGCATAGATATAGCCCGTAAAAACGCCAGTGGTCTTATTGTAAGTAACCTGTGTGAAGCTGTCGTAACACTTCACCGCATCTGCTGTGCCATATACATTCTCGCCATTCTTGGCTGTTGAAAGGTCATTGTAAACCTTCATATAGACACCTCCCGTAAGATCGGTTGAAGGGTCGCCGGAAGTTACTATAAAGCTAACCTCTTTTGGATTGATGGCGGATGCACCGCCACCATTTTCGTTGTTGTCATCTTCTGAGCATGATGTGAATGTCATGCAGGATGCAAGCGCCATGAGCGCTGCTGAAAAGAATAATTTTTTCATGTTTTTTTATTTCTATTTATGTATGAATGATATGAATTTATCTGTTTAATTTTCCGAGTGTTCTGATTTCCGTTACGCCCTTGATACTGATGCCCTTGGTTGCTACACCCGTTTCAGGATTTACCTGATAGATGGCTGCATCCTGACCAAACTGGGTGATAGGGAGATAGAGAATTCCGTCAGCATACATCGGAACGCCTCCGGTCTCCGTACCCGATGTGATGAGATTCTTTGTAGGGATGCCGCTGAGCCAGGTGAACTTCTTGCTCGCCATATCTACGATGGCAAACTGATGACCGACTGTCATGGTGTTGATATTCTTCTCGTTGTAGATTTCGAGCAGGAACTTGCTGTCTGTGATGTACCATACACGGCGGAACTTGTAGCCATCGGCAGGAGTCTGAATGTCGAAATAATAATCTTTATCAAATTCCTCTGCTCCCTTGTTGATGCGTAGAGCACCAGCCTTGCGGGTGGTTGCGGTATTGAAGGCATTGGAGAAAACATACACCGTACCATCGTTGGTCTTGAATACTTCGTGGAGAACCTGAGAGCGATACTGACCAGCAGCATAGCTGATTCGGTCGTCACGATAAACCTTCAGTACGTTCAGATCCTTATCCATCTTTGCCACCCATACGCTATCTGGATATTTCACATCACCTATGCTGGAGCCATCACCGATTCCCGTCTGGTGGAATGCAGACTGAACCATCGCTGTAAGGAAAGTTCCGTCGCCATTGTCGATGATGCTGGAGAAGGTGACCTGCTGACCATTGCCTGTGATGTCTTCCGTCCAGATGGTCTTGGTATGATCGAGTTTCACCCCATCATTCGTGATGTTCCAGAAGGCGAAGGTGGCTCCGTCGTTTCGCTTGCCGTCGGCAGAAACCTGACCTCCAACACTGGTCAGCAACTGACCATTGAAGAAGCCATAGTTGGAGAAGCGGGTATCGATGCGGAACTCACCCAGCTTGGAGAACTGAGAATCATCCGATGTCCAGCGCAGCCCATATCCCAGTCCGGCAAACTGCTGCTGATAAACCATGCCGATGGCATCGTGGTTGTTGAACACCCAGGTATATTCTGTCTGTGGCAATTCCATGATGTTGTTTCTGATGTCAAGATTGCCTGCCGTCAGACTGTTGGTCTGCATGATATATTCTGTACCATTGTCGGTCTTTACGGCAATGAAGTAAGAACCCTTTCCGTTCTTTACTGCTTCATCAGAACTCGAAGAGGAACCGTCTCCGTTTTCATTTTCCGAGCCACTGTCTGCACCCGAAATATCATCGCTGCTGCTACAGCTTGTAAGCCCGGGTGTGATTCCGAAAAGGCACAAGAATAGCCCTGTCACCGCCATTCTTGACAGTGATAAATAAGTCTTTTTCATTCTTTTAAACGTATGTTACTGATTAATTATAATGTATTCTGAATCAATATTTTCCTAAGATAATACCCTTACTATTGCTTGTAAAACACATAGCGGAACTTAATGCTGAAACTGCGTCCCGGCTTTTGCAAGCTATAGTTGTCGTAGAGTAGGGCATTGGTGAAGTTGTTCGCCTCTATCGATACGTTGTATCTGCCACCTTGTATCGCATACACCAGGTTGGCATCATGGCTCCACTGCTCTGGCACAAAGAGTTTAGCACCCTCGCTTGCCCATGAGCGGAAGAACCGGTGTACGTATCTCATGTTCCAGCCTATGGTAAGTCGGTTTGCCTTGCCCAACACATGCTTGAAAGTATAGCTTGCATCAGCACCGCCAAAGGTATAAGGCAAGTTAGGCACACGGTCGCCATAGGTTACCGATTCTGCCCCGATACTGTTGAGTCGCTCTCTGTCGCGGGTGTTCTGCATGGAGAAGTTTCCACCGATACTTGCCACATCCTTGTAATAGTAGTGCAAGCCCAGGTCCATTCCCAGTCCCAGCACCTTGCCGTGGTTGGTGCTCACGGCTACTCCCTTCTGTCCGATGGTTCGGATGATGTAATCCGCTACGTGGCGATAGTTGAAGCCTGCATCTGCACTCAGGGTATGTGCATCATTGAAAGTATGCTGATAGCCCAGGTTCAGATTCACGTTGTCGCTCTTCTCCGGGCGAAGGGTGGCATTGCCATCCTCATAATCGCCATCACCAAAGAGCTCACGGTCGGTAGGCAGACGATAGGTTAGCTCATACGACAGCTTTATCTGTAAGTCTTTGTTCTGCAGAAAGTAAGTTCCTGCTGCACCATATCCTAAGGCATCGGTAGAACGTTCCTGCTCCTGATAGTCGGCACGCCCGGATGAAGCGATGTTCACAGGTCCTCTAACATGTGAGTCGTAGTACTTCAGGAAGGCCACCATGTTCCAATGCTGGTTGGGGATAAACTTGTACGACAGTCCCAGGGTGTTTTTGGCATTGATGCGACGCATGAAGGTGGCTGCTGAACTCTGAACGCTATTGGATGCCGCATTGGTGGTGCGGCGGCGATAATGGGTATAAGTATCGTTGAGCGTAAAGAAATGCTGGTCGCCAAGATGATAGGTCAGGTTGGCAACGGTAGCCAGGGTGTAACCCTTGAATTCGGCAAGCGTTGGAACTCCCTCGCCCTGATAGGCATTCACCTTATACTCACCCGTCCAGCTATAGGTGCGGCTGAGCGTATCCACATTATTGGTCTTCACCATGTCGTAACGTGCCGACAATCGGAAGTTCAAACCTGGGATAGCAAGATTTCGCTTCTCATAGAGCATAGAGGGAGTCCATCCTTGCGCTGTGCGATATTTGCCGCCAAATACGATTTTCATCAGATTGGCGTTCTGTATCTGTGCATATTCATGGCTATAGTTCAAGCCGAAGACGAGCTTGTCGGCCCATGTCTTATCTACCACACCCAGCTGGAAGATGATAGCCTCGTTGTGGTATCTGTCGTGGAACCGGCGAAACCACGCCTCTTCGTTGCTCACCGCATTGGTCTCAAGATCAGTCCATTGCGTCTTTACCTTATAGTCGTTGTCTGAATAGTTCTGATAGGCGTTCAAGCGGAGCATAAGCCCCGATCTGCCCGTCCATCCTAAAGAGAGATTACTGCGATGAGTATTGAATGAACCATAGCTATAGCTGGCATCAACGTATGTATGCGGAGAGTGGTCGGTCACGATATTGATGGCACCTCCCAGGGCATCTCCGCCGAAATCTACGGGTACGACACCCTTATATACCTCGATGCGGTTGGCAAAGCTCGCAGGTATATTGTTGATGCTGAAACTGGATGATGCACCATCCATCGGCACACCATCGATAAAGAGTTTCACGTGCTTGCCCGTAAAGCCATTCAGGTTGATGCTTGCGCCAGAGCCAAGACCTCCGTCTTCACGCACTTTCACGCCCGATACGCGGTCGAGAACATGCGCCAGGTCGAGGTTGGTGTTGCGCAGGCGACGCGTATCTACCGCCATGACATTGAATGCCGACGAGTTGACACGCTTTACCTGGTTGCCACGAACCACTACTTCGCCCAGATGCTGGGTTTGTTTTAACTTGTCACCATGCAGATTCTTTTTATAATTATCCTGCTGATGATGTTTACTGAAATCATTTTTGGGGGAGTCTGAATCGTGCTGTGCCCATGCTGCCATCGTCATGATGAGCATGCATAGAGCCAATACGCCCCTACGTATATAGTTGCTTCTTATCATATCAAAGTTATTTCCGTTTTGCTGGAAAATAATTTGTGGTACCATAAGGAGTAATTATACGTCGGACCTAGCACATTCTTCAGGGATATAAATATAAGAAGGTATTTACACCTTATTATATAATATGTAAGGAATGATATGGGCAATGACTGTTTCTCACTTATCCGTTGCTTTTATTCCATGCTTTCCGGCTGAGGCTGGAATATATGCCATTCCTGCCTCGGTCTTGTTTGCGGGTGCAAAGGTACTGACTTTTCTGGAAATATGCAATACCTAGAAATGATGATTTTATTTTTGAAAGTTCATACTAAAATAAAAACCGGCCGTCAGAATGCATCGTTTATCATGCGTTCTAATGACCGGTTTATTTCTATTTCTTTTTCTTTAAAATAGAGATTTGGCTGTATTTCAAGAACGAACCTGTAGGACAGACAAAGCGACAGTATGGTCGCATGATTACCGTTGAGAGTGCTACGAAGATTATGGCAATGGCTATGACCACCCATGATGCCGACTGGAATACAAAGGCTGAAAAGGGCTCATAATCAATCCAGTCGAACCATATACCCGTCCACAAGCACAGCATGAGTATGGCCCACAGAATCTGGCGGAACATATCCAGACGTCTGGCTGTCGTTGGTTTCATTCTGACTTTATATCCTACGCATTTTCCTGCAAGTTCCTGCAAAGAACCGAAGGGACACACATGCGTACAATAGTATGATTTCTTGCCGAAGAGCGGATATACGAATGCCGTGATTAGCATGATGACCGGCACTATCAATGCCACTACGTTCATGCCATTTGACATATAGCTGATGATTGATGTGTAGTTCAGAAATGAACCGCACCAGAATCCAAGCACTATGACATTCAGAATTTGCTGAGCTATCCTATATCGTCTGTTCTTAATGAAAAGCGGTACGATGGCTGCCATGAGCACAACAATCAGTCCGGCTATAGCCTTGGCAGAGAAATCAAACTCTGACCATACTGAAGTCTTTACAGGATTCTTGGCTGCATACTGAAGTCCTCGCTGCACGTTTCCGATGATTGCCTTTGATGAGAACGTTGCACCTGACACAGCGTTCACCTTCATCTTCTGAGCGTCTTCTATCGTCTTGCCATTCCATTTAGTAAGAAGGGCAGAAGCCTCCTTAAAGAAATCGGGAGACTCAGAATTGCCAAGTGCTCTGATGCTCTTTACCCTGCCATCCTGCAAGGTGATTTCCAATGGAACGGTGCCTCCATAGCCTACGATATCTTTTCCAAGTTCTGTAGTATTCAATCGTACAGAACCATCCTCAAGCACAACCATAGGCTCTGTCTTTGGCGCTACCGTCTGTTGATGATTCACATTCTGTCCTACCACCTTGCCGTCTCTTCGGATACTGACAGCCGCAATCATCAGCACACATGTCAGCAAGCAAAGTAGTTGTTGTAGTTTTCCTGAATAATTTCTCATCATTTTTTTCATCGGATTTTCTCCTATCATTCTTATTTAATTTATATACACAACAAGTATTACACTAAAATGGAATTAATTCGACACAAAAAGAGTCATGGTTTCTACCAAAACCATTTTTTAGACTCCCAAAACCCGATAAGGTTTATTGCATTAACGCTATTTAACTGGTTTGCTCTATCGCTTTTATATTCCTTCAGTCAGGAACTTGCGAAGATGCAGGTGCGTGATTCCGTCATTATCATTTTTGGTGAGTAGAGGAGTCATGGAGATAACGTACTTCGGGTAGTTGTCTTTGATGGCACGGAGATTGCCAAACTCCCGTTCTCTGGTTGCATCGTCGGCTATGATGTAGGAAGCTTGCACGTAGATGCGTTCGCCGCCTGGTTTGGTACATACAAAGTCGA
>OBIB01000697.1_pt1 | contig 11966 bp, 10 predicted proteins | sample 1496261 | NCBI WGS metagenome assembly OBIB01 (sample SAMN05065771, study PRJEB22554) | human gut metagenome | biome: ENVO:2100002; feature: ENVO:00000062; material: ENVO:00002003 | host: Homo sapiens | place: USA
GCTGCGGCTCAGCAATTCAAACATGTTTGATTGCATTCGCCTTGCACCATGTTTGGTCAGTTCGCTCAGTCACATAGCCCGCTATGCTCCTTCGTTCACTAACAAATATGGTGCAAGGTGAGAGCTAAGATGCAAGCTTGCTTGTAATCTTAGCCGAACCGCAGCCCATATTCTCAAAGAAAAAATACACATACGATAGGGTACAAATCGACTTATCAGAATTATTAGAACCACCCTATATTGAATACAGAGACACAGATATTCCATACAAATTCAAAAAGAACAAAGAATATGAGGGTATTAGTTTTTGCGTATACGCAAAAAAAAATGCAAACAACGCGTTTCACAACGCATTGTTTGCTCACAGAACTTATATAGAGATGAAAAAACTATCATATATTGCAGAAATCCACACATAAAGTGCTTCATTCCTTAATTCGATTGCAAAGATACTATATCACATAGAATAAACCAAATAAATACACGTCTTTTTTTCTGCTGATTATGAAAAATTAAGGTGACAATGTGGTTATTTATGCTTTACAAGGGATATTGCTTGATTTGTTATCACAATTTCGCGGTTCTTGTAGAGGGTACCTACGGCACGTTTGAAAGTTTTTTTGCTTACTCCAAAGTTTTGTTGAATTTCTTCGGGTGTTGAATGGTCGGTAAAGGGGAGTGTGCCGCCTGCTTCCTGCAGTTGGTGACGCAGTTGGTCGGCAAAGTCACGAAAACGACCTTTACCTATGCGTTGGAGCGAAAGGTCGAGTTTGCCATCAGGACGCACGTTGACTACGGTTGCTGTGAGAACATCGCCTGCATGAGGTTCTTGCTCGAATATTTGATCATCGTAGATGAGACCTGCACAGCGGTTGTCTGCTATGACTTTGAATCCAAGGGGTGTTTTTTGTTGCACCACGATTTCAACTTCCTGTCCACGATGATAGTCGCTGCGCATTGCAGGCTGTAGGTAACGCTCTACCTTGGCAGAAGCAACGATGCGTTGGGTTTCACTGTCAATGTGTATGTGTACTAAGTAAGAACGACCTTGCTGCATGGGAAGTTTTTGTTCGCGGAATGGCACGAAAAGGTCTTTCATCAGTCCCCAATCAAGGAATGCGCCATATTCGTTAACCCATGCTACCTTGAGAAAAGCAAAGTCGCCTACGCGTGCCAAGGGCGTTTCGAGTGTACCAACAAGGCGCTCGCTTTGGTCGAGATAAACGAACACGTTTACCTCGGTTCCTGGACGCATTTCGCTGCGTACGTAGGCTTTAGGCATCAGTATTTCGCCCAATTCACCTCCATCGAGATAGGCTCCGTGGTCTGTAAAACGTGTGATGCGCAAGGTATTATAGTTGCCGAGTTTTATCATGTGGGAATTGTTTTTTTGAAAAAAGGGTGTTAGAGTGTTTCAACTAAAGGAGTTGTAGTTTCTTTATCAACGCGTCCGTCTACAAGATGGATGGTGCGGTCTGTAATTTTGGCAAGTTCCTCGTCGTGCGTAACAATAACAAAGGTTTGACCTAAGGCATCGCGTAGCTTGAAGAAAAGTTGGTGGAGTTCTTGCTTGTTGTGTGTGTCGAGGCTGCCAGATGGTTCGTCAGCTAAAATTACGTCGGGCTTATTCATTAAGGCTCGTGCCACTGCTACACGTTGTTTTTCGCCTCCCGAAAGCTCGGCTGGTTTGTGTGTGGCGCGGTCTGCCAGTCCCATAAAGTGGAGTAACTCCATGGCTCGTTTTTTATTTTCAGAGTCTGAGTGACGGGCTATCATGCCAGGAATCATTACATTTTCGAGGGCTGAAAATTCGGGTAGGAGTTGATGAAACTGAAAAACAAAGCCTAAATGGTTGCAGCGGAATTGTGAGAGCTTGTTGGCTGAAAGTTGTAGCACATCTTGACCAGCTATTTCAATGGTTCCTTGGTCGGGTTTATAGAGTGTGCCCATTATTTGCAACAAGGTGGTTTTTCCGGCTCCGCTAGGTCCAACGATGCTTACCACCTCGTGTGGACGGATGTTGAGGTCTATGCCTTTTAGCACCTCAAGGTTGCCAAACGACTTATGTATGTTTTTAAGCGTTATCACGGTTGGAGGGATTTATGTGTGAAGGTGTATTTTAAGAAACCGATTAAGCGAGAGAAGCGAGAGTTTATTTTTCACTTCAGAGCGTGTTAAAAAAAATGTGCTGATATGTGTTGTTCACTGTGGTTGCGACTCTTGCCGCAAGCGTCGTGTTCTAACATATCAGCACACTTTATGGAGTGTTTAAAAGAGATGTTTTAAATTTTTACTTCTTGGCAGGAGTGGTTGCTGTTGTAGCAGAGATGCCAAGCTTCTTCATGATGGCAGAAGTTGCGTCGTTGCTGGCGCTTTCGTTGATAAAGATACCAGCCTGTTGTGATGCAGTTTTGTCGATGATGTAAACATAGCCGTTTTCTTTGGCTACAGCGTCAACAGCGTTGAACACTTTTGTCATGATAGGCTGCATTTTCTTGGCTTGTTCTTTCTGCATGTTTTCAGAGTTATCCTGCTGTGCCTGCTGCAAGCGTTGGTACATGTCTTGCAATTCTTGCTGATGGCGTTCGCGGATGTTGGCAGGAGTGGCATCAGTGTCTTCTTTCTGATATTTTTCAGCCTTAGTTTGGAGTTCTTTCTGCATATTCTCCATGTCCGACTGATACTTCTTGTAGATAGTTTCGAGTTCGGTTTGTGCTGTTTTTGCTTCGGGCATTGCAGAGAGAATTGCGTTGTAATCGAAGTGTGCAAACTTCTGAGCGCAGAGGCTCAAGGGTGCTACGAAGAGCACGAGTAATAAGATTTTCTTAAACATTTTGTTTTATGAGTTGATTTTTGGGGGCAAAGTTAGTGCAAGGCGAGCGCATAACAAAGAAAAAAACGTGTTTTTTTCGTTGTTGTGCCGAGCTGCAGCCTAACTTGGCGAAGCAAAGTAGTGCAAGGCGAGCGCATAACAAAGAAAAAAACGTGTTTTTTTGTTGTTGTGGTGAGTTGTCAATAAGAGTTTTAAGCGAATTGCCTTTCTTTGCAAAAGGATTGCAAGGCAATTCGCTTATTATTATAACATTCAAGAAATGAAAACGCCCTTTACTTTTTGAACACATGCTTACCATAGTTTACGCCCTTAGCGTTGTAGTAAGCGGGTTCTGCTTGGAGGCGTTGCAAGAAGTCGGGATACTTGCGTAATTGTTGTGGTGTCCAGCCAGCTTCAGCCACAGCAGCCAAACGGGGGAACATTAAATACTCTACGGTAGAACCATCTTCAACCCATTCTGTCCAGAAGTTTGCTTGCACACCCATGTATTTGGGTTGCAAGTTAGCTGCCACATTGTTCATTGGCACGTAGTTATAAACTGCTTCTACGGTTTCGGTACCCCAACCCTGTGAGCGCGGTTCGGTAGCATCTTTGCTTTGGCGACGATTGATGTAGTAGGGAATCTGTGGCGTAAGAATGGTGTTGAAGCCACGTTTTGCTGCCTCTTGTGCAGCAGCATCGGCACCTATCCATGCCATAATGGTGATGTCCTTACCCAATGCAGAGGTATTTCCGTGTAACACTTCGTTCCAAAAGATGAGTTTACGCTGCTTGTTAGCAGGCTTCTGCGCTATGTGTTGTTGAAGTTTGTGATAAAAGTCGGTCTGCAAGTCGCGATAGTTTTGACTATTCATTGCAGCAAGTGCTTTTTGACAGTCTGCATTGTTTTGCCATTTGTTTGTGGGGCATTCATCACCTCCTAAATGGATGTAGCCAAAAGGGAATACTTCGGTAAGTTCGTCAATTACATCTTTGGCAAACTGCACGGCTTTAGGATTAGACACGTTAATAACATCGGCTGATACGCCTTGGTAAAGCCATACCTCATGTTTGTTTTCAGGGTCACAGGCTAACATCTCGGGGTATGATGCCACAGCTGCTTGTGAGTGTCCAGGGATGTCGACTTCGGGAACAATCTCGATGAAGCGGTCGCGAGCGTATTTCACAATTTCGCGTGCATCTTGTTGAGTATAAAAGCCTCCGTAGTGCTGACCATCGGGCTTGGTTTGATCCCACCCAAGCACTTTGCTTTGACGCCATGCGCCTACCTCTGTTAATTTGGGGTATTGCTTAATTTCGATGCGCCAACCCTGGTCTTCGGTGAGGTGCCAGTGGAAACGATTGAGTTTATAAGCTGCCATAACATCGAGCAACTTTTTAATTTCTTCTTTGCCATAGAAGTGGCGACCTTCGTCTAACATAAAGCCACGCCAACCGAAACGAGGGGCATCTTCAATGTGCATTGCTGGTACCGACCACGTTTTTGTTTCTTTATCATTAGCCACACCTGCCAACACACTGCGCGAGGGCAACAACTGTTGCAATGTTTGCAAAGCGTAGAAGAAACCTGCGGGACGTGCAGCTTCCACCACAATTCCTTTGGGTGTTACATTAAGATTGTAAGCTTCTGCACCAAGATTACGATTGAGCTTTAGTTGTAAGGCTGCATTTTTTTTGCCATTAGCCCACTTTAAGCCTGTGGTTTGAGTGAACTTTTGCTGAAATTGTTTCAGCACCATTTTTATGCTATCGCCTGCGTAGGCATCAGCCCAAGCTGTTGTTTTATTTTTAAACGTATAAACTCCTTCACCTTGCGCAATTTTTGCAGGCAAGGGAATTATTGAAGGTGATGAGGCGTTTTGTGCCTGACAAATCGTTGTGCCGCACAATAGGAATGCCGACAGAAGCGTTTTAAAGAATGTCATTATTAAAAAGGGGTTAGTGTTAAGGGGTTATTATGTAAGTAGGTGTTCAAAGAATTGTAAACATCTCACAAAACGTCTTCTTTAGCAAGGTCTTCCCAAAAGTTTTCAAGGTCCTCGTTGAGTCCTTCCATGAGTTCACCGCTAATTACGATGTTTTCGTCGTCGACTAAGTAAATGTCGGCAAGTGTTTCGTGGTCTTCGCCCACCAACACATATGAGTAAGGCTTCAGCACTGCCACGTTTTCAGTTACATCCTTGATGCGCTTAATGGCTTCGGTAAGAATGGGCTGTACAGCGGTGTAGAAGTTTTCGTCGGTATTGCCAATCCACTCTTCAACCACACAGCGTGTTAGTTCGTGATCGTCATCATCGAATACGCGTATTTCGCCACTATCTTGCAGCACTTGCAGATAGATGTCTGTTAGTGGCTTGTTTTCGGCCTCTGGTGAAAATTTTGAGGCTACTTTGCGCAAAGCGCGTTCTATTTGTTGAAATGTTTGTTCGGTAGCAGTCATGGCATTTACTGTGTTCGAGGCTGATGGCATATATAATTATAGCCAAGTGCCTACGGTTAATGTTTGAGCAAATGTACAACTTTTTCGTAAGTATGCAAAGAAATAGAGCGGTAAAGGCAATTTTTGCATTGTCTTTACCGCTCTAAGTTTTTTAGAAATTACATTCTATACGTCTTTAGAAACTGCATTCTATACGTTTATAGAAATCGCAGCCTAAGCATTTTTTAAACGACATTACGAATTAGGGTTCAGCAATAGATTCTATTCCACTTTGCACAGACATGCGCATTTCAGCTTGTTGCATGTAGCAACGAACAAAGGGGTCGTTTAAGAATTGTGTAGGTGCCGATTTCAGTATGCATCGAATTTGGTCGGTCATGATGGGCGATGGAAATTGACTGCAAAGCAATCTGAAGTATCCTGGTCCCAACACATTGTTGTAGTTATCCATCACGAACTTAGTCTCTAACTCCTCGGTGCGTTGGGCCAACTGTTTTGTTTTCTTACCCATTTTACGTTGAATTTCAACAGGTGAGCATCCTTCTCGCATCATACGCATGGTAGCTTGTTGCAATTCCCACATTTCGTGGTCTAAACGTGTGCGTTTTTTAAAGAAGCTATAAAGTTTTTCGTTGAGTGGACTTCCCGACACGCGTTGTGTAGCTTTGTCTACTTGGATGTTTAGTTTTCCACTTTCGAGCACCAAAGGCATAACGCAATCGTTACCCGTGTAAAGCATTGCCATCATTGCGGAATCAACATCTCCCTCGAAACGGAATTGTCCGTGAATAACTTTGCAAGAGTCAAGACAAATCATCACCGTTTCTTGTTGCACGGAGTTTTTCTTATGCTGTTGCTTCTGTCCGTCATCGTTCGACACTCTGAGGTAAAGTACTTTACCATCAAGGCAAGGCAGAGTTGAGTTGCCAGCAATGTTGTATTGCTCAGCACATGAGGTGAGCAGTAACAGAGAGGATAATATGTAAAATACTTTATTCATCATTACGTCAAAAAAAGCGTGCAAGGTTGTTATTCTTCTGTATGCTCGAGAGTAAACTTTTTGTTCCTCCCGAGTTTTTATACTGCAAAGATACTATGTAAAAATTGGAATAACCAAACGCTATCTAAAAACTAACATCGCTATAAATCTTTTTTGAGAAATACGCGCTTTATAGTGTTCAATTTGCACACTTTTTTCACACTTAAGGTAAATAATTAAGCGTATCTCTTCTTTAACTCATTAGATTTAGTCTACTAAATATGCAAAACTTGTCTACAAAAAAGCTCTAATCGTCTAAAAAATAAGATGAGAGAACAATAAGTTGGTATTATTTTTTTACATACATCTCATTTTTCTTGTTTTAGGGAATGGCATCTTCACGTTTCCTAATAGCCTTAACCTCTCACAAGAAGCAAAAAAACGGAGATCGTAATTCACATTACAACCTCCGTCAATATAGAACTATAAATCGTATGAAATCCTATGAAAAGGGAATTACATCATGCCACCCATGCCAGGATTTGCCATAGGCATTTCGGGTTTATCTTCCTTCTTGTCGCAGATTACGCACTCTGTTGTGAGGAACATGCCTGCTACAGAGGCAGCGTTTTCAAGAGCTACACGAGTAACCTTAGCAGGGTCTACTACACCAGCTGCACGCAAGTCGCCAAACTGTTCGGTTTTAGCGTTGTAGCCAAAGTAACCTTCACCCTCGCGTACCTTATTCACAATTACTGCGCCTTCAATGCCTGCGTTGCGGCAAATCTGACGGAGCGGTTCCTCAATGGCACGGCGAATGATGTTGATACCAGTTGTTTCGTCTGCGTTGTCGCCTGTCATACCTTCCAAGCCCTTTTGAGCACGGATGTATGCTACGCCACCACCTGTAACGATACCTTCTTCAACTGCTGCACGAGTTGCGCAGAGTGCATCATCGCAACGATCCTTCTTCTCCTTTTGTTCAGTTTCGCTTGCTGCACCAACTTCGAGCACACATACACCACCCGAAAGTTTAGCCAAGCGTTCCTGCAATTTCTCTTTGTCGTATGAAGAAGTTGAATTGCTGATTTCGTTTTTAATCTGACCAATGCGTTCCTGGATGCAATCCTTGTTACCCTTACCATTAACAATGGTAGTGTTCTCCTTTGAGATTGTTACCTTCTCAGCAGAACCCAGCATGTCGATAGTAGCTTGTTCGAGCTTCAAGCCCTTGTCCTCGCTAATAACAACACCACCAGTCAACACGGCAATATCCTCGAGCATTGCTTTACGACGATCGCCAAATCCAGGTGCCTTTACAGCACAAATCTTGAGCTGAGTGCGCAAGCGGTTAACAACCAATGTGGTCAAAGCTTCGCTATCAACGTCCTCTGCAATTACCAAGAGTGGACGACCGCTCTGTACGGCAGGTTCCAAAATGGGGAGGAAGTCCTTGATGTTAGAAATCTTCTTGTCGTAAATCAAGATATAAGGATTCTCCATTACGCACTGCATCTTCTCAGTGTCAGTAACAAAGTAAGCTGAAAGGTAACCACGATCGAACTGCATACCTTCAACAGTCTTCAACACAGTGTCGCGACCTTTAGCATCCTCAATTGTGATAACACCATTTACGCTTACGGCACGCATACCATCGGCAATGAGTTTACCAATTTCAGGATCGTTGTTAGCAGAGATGGTAGCTACTTGCTCAATCTTGTCATAGCTTTCGCCCACTTGTTCGCTCTGTTCCTTAATGCTTTCAACCACCTTGGCTACAGCCTTGTCGATACCACGCTTTACGTCGAGCGGATTAGCACCTGCAGCCACGTTCTTCATACCTTCAGTCAGAATAGCCTGTGTAAGTACGGTGGCAGTTGTTGTACCATCACCTGCATCATCGCCAGTTTTTGAAGCTACACTTTTTACAAGCTGAGCTCCAGCATTTTGGAAAGCATCGTCCAATTCAATTTCCTTAGCTACACTCACACCATCTTTGGTGATGCGGGGTGCACCAAACTTTTTGTCGATAACTACATTGCGACCTTTAGGGCCAAGGGTTACTTTCACTGCATTAGCAAGTGCATCAGCACCTTCGCGCAGACGCTCACGGGCGTCAACATCGTATACTATTTCTTTAGCCATGATGAATATTCAAAAAAAATGATTGGTTAGATAAGTTTGTTTGTGTTTTAGGCAAGCACAGCAAGAACATCGCTTTGGCGCATAATCAAATACTTCTCGCCATCGAGTTCTACTTCAGTGCCAGCATATTTGCCATAAAGCACGGTGTCGCCAGCTTTCAGCACCATTTCTTCGTCCTTTGTGCCATTACCCACGGCAAGCACTTCGCCCTGCAAGGGTTTTTCCTTTGCAGTGTCAGGGATGATAATACCACCAGCAGTTTTCTCTTCTGCGGGAGCGGCTTTAATAAGCACGCGGTCAGCTAACGGTTTAATGTTCATAACAACTTTGTTTTATGTTTTGTTTTTATTGTTTTCTTTCTTCAACAATGCCTTGTCGCATCGTCTGCAATAATTTATGCCAAAACCGTGCCAAAACTTATTTCCAAGTTTGTTTTTTTATAAAAGGATTTTTTGTTTATAGTATTCGTTTGCTTTCTGACATCTTGTCAGTTGATGTTTTTAGGTGCTAAATTTCATTCTTGTTTTGGGGTATATACTCCTATATATATTATAGGTATATATTATAGGTGTTACAGACTATATTTTCAACTGACATTACTACGCATTTTCTTGGCAACTAAAAAATCATGCCTTGAATTTAACTAAAAAGAAAAATTCAAGACATGAGTATACTAAGTTGGTTGTTTCTAAAAAATCATTTTACTTTCAACCGTCTCCACAACCAATGTGGCACAAGGCTCCACAAGGCTGTGAGTATGCGCCAACGACGATTGATAACGATTACACTTTTTTGTGCATATAAGGCCTTAACTATGGCACGAGCTACGGGAGCTACTTGCATCAATAGGGGATAGTTGCCGTCTTCGCCCAACAAGGGGGTACGCACAAAACCTGGACGCACGTCGGTAAAGTGAATGTTGAGTCCACGCATGTGCGACAACTGTGCAAGCGACTCAATGTAGGTGTTTTGCAATGCCTTAGTGGCTGAATAGGCTGGAGCCAAACCTAAACCACGTGTTCCAGCTATTGAGGATATAACGGCTAAATGTCCATCTCCTTGCGAAGCAAAATAGCGGTAGGCAGCTCCTACCATACGCGTAAAGCCTAAGGCATTGGTTCGCATGGTTTGCAACTCTATGTCTGACTGCAACTGGGGATTTTGGCTGCCCACACCCGAAGCATGAAAATATAAATCCATGCCTCCTATTTGTGCTATTAACTGCTGAAGCTGCACATCGGCTTGCGCATCGGTTACATCGATACGGGCAGTAACTACACGCGATGGGGCTAATTGCTTAAGCACTTCGAGTGGTTCGGTGCGACGTGCAGCTAAAGCCAAAGTCCAACCATCGACTATGAGCAAACGGGCAACTTCATAACCTATACCTGATGAAGCACCTACAATTACGGCACGTCCTATTCTTTTCTTCATATACAGAATTGTAAGGCTCTTTTATGAGTGTTTCTTTTCATAACGGTCTATCGCCTTGAGTGTTTCTTCGTAACCTATGCGAATAATATCGGAAGCATGGTCAAAGTCGAATACCCCAAAACGATTCATAGGGATGTTTACTGCTATATCGGGCGGTGTAAGCTTTTGTGCGAGCACCGTGTGACGCTGAATTTGCAAGGCTATGGCAGATGATATAAGTGTCATGTAGTTGCTCGTTACCCGATCGGGGATGATGGCTTGAATCATACGCTTCATTGAGAGCAAACCACTTTCCTTGCGCTTTTGACGCTCTGCCTCACGCTTCACAACGATATCTTCGCTTGCAGGAGCACTCACATTAACCGACACCAAAATATCGCCAGCATGACGTGGCACACGATTGAGTGGCAAAGGATTAACAATACCACCATCTATCAGCACATGATGAGCCACTTCTATTGGTTTGAGAACCGAGGGCATTGAAATGGATGAACGGATGGCACGCTCTATGCTACCCTTTGAAAACACTACTTCACGCTGTGTAACGAGGTCGGCTGCTATGGCACGAAAGGGTATGTCAAGTTTCTCAATGCGGGCATCGTTTACCATCGTGCCAATGGTATTCATTAGTTTTTCGCCCTTCATGACATACGATTTTGCCAATGATACATCTATAAGTGAAAGCACCTCGCGCTTGGTCAACTTACAAAACCACTCGGTTAACTCGTCTAACTTGCCTGTGCAATACACGCCCCCTACCAATGCCCCCATTGAGGCTCCTGCTACCGACGATATGCGATAACCACGTTCTTCGAGTGCTTTTATAGCTCCTACATGTGCATAGCCGCGTGCTCCACCACTCGACAACACAAGTGCCACTCGCGCTTTTTCATTGTTATTTTCCATTTTTCGCTTCAGTCTGCTACTATTGCTTTACTAAGGGGGTGTTTCTAAAAGTCTTTACCATTATCGCCTTTACGGAAGTCGGAGGGTGAAATGCCTTCCACATTCTTAAAATATTTACCCAAAAAACTCTGGTTGGGGAAATTCATGTCTTGCGCAATTTCCTTAATTGACAAGGTGGTGTGCTTCAATAGGTTTTTTATTTCTATTATCACCATTGTTGTTATCCATTGCCCAGCAGTTTTCCCACTTACTTGTTTCACCACTTCCGACAAATGTTTGGGCGTAAGACACATTTCGTTGCTATACCATTCCACACTACGCTCTTGCTTGAAGTGTTGTGAAAGCAAACGTATAAATTGGTCGAATATGGCATACGCACGATTCTGCACACCTGATTGGTCGGGCTGTACACGTGCATCAAGCAAATTGCATATTTCAAAATAAAAGGCTCTAACGAGCGACACTGTGGCTTCGCGTGTGTAACGACCCGACATTTGCGAAAGTCTGCGACGAATAAGGTGATAACAATTTTCTAACCACTCACGTTCTTCGCTGTCCATCTTCAACACGGGGTTCTTCATCAAATAAAGCAGATAAGGCCACATCATGTTGAGACCAACAATGCAGTTTTGTGCGAATTGACGTGTCATCAAAAATGCTTTTGCATGGAAGTTACGGTCGGCATGCTCTTCCTGAATTATTTGTTCTCCAAACGATATGAACAAATCGCCTGCCTCCATATGTTGCTCGCGCCCACCAAGTGTAAAGGTTACCTCTCCTTCGGTACACAACACAATGAGCAAAAAGCCTATTTGCATAGGAGCCTCAACAAGATTTTTCCACGAAATATCATCGAGCAAGGTTATTTCGTTTCCCAAACAACTCATACTACCCGACAAACTTAGCGTGTCGCCCATATGTAACGTGCGAATATCTGATGTGTGGTTTTGTTCCATTTTTTATAAGGTATAAAAAGATTACAACAAGCAGTAAATCTACTTTTCTGCATTTTGTGACGGAGAAGGCGCTCCAACACTTAGTCCGTTACAAATTTGTTCAATTTTGTGGAATTATCCGCATTTTTAGATGAAAAATTGCATTTTTCTAAAAAAAATCGCAGAATAATTTGGTGGAATAAAAAATATGCACTACTTTTGCACTCGCAAATCAGCAAGGTGCCATAGCTCAGTTGGTAGAGCAAAGGACTGAAAATCCTTGTGTCCCCGGTT
>OBIB01000699.1_pt1 | contig 11948 bp, 10 predicted proteins | sample 1496261 | NCBI WGS metagenome assembly OBIB01 (sample SAMN05065771, study PRJEB22554) | human gut metagenome | biome: ENVO:2100002; feature: ENVO:00000062; material: ENVO:00002003 | host: Homo sapiens | place: USA
GTTTCTCCTAACCCAGAGAATGCTGAGGCTATGACCCTCGGTATGAAGCTCGGTACTAAGTTGAACGCCGACCTCGTAGTGGCTACCGATCCAGACGCTGACCGTCTCGCTATCGTTTGCCGCGACGACAAGGGCGAGTGGATGATCATCAACGGTAACCAGACAGCCATGATGTTCTGCTACTACATCATCGAGAACAAGAAGAAGTTGGGCAAGTTGAAGCCAACAGACTTCCTCGTAAAGACCATCGTAACTACAGAGGTTATCGCTGAGATTGCCAAGAAGAACAACGTAGAGTTGCGCGACTGCTACACTGGTTTCAAGTGGATTGCACGCGAGATTGCTATCTCTGAGGGCAAGCAGCAGTACATCGGTGGTGGTGAGGAGAGCTTCGGCTTCTTGCCATACGATAAGGTACGCGATAAGGATGCTCCTGCTTCTATCTGCCTGATTTGCGAGATTGCAGCATGGGCTAAGGATCAGGGCAAGACTCTCTACGACCTCCTGATGCAGATCTATGCAGAGTATGGCTTCAGCAAGGAGTTCACGGTTAACGTGGTTCGCCCTGGTAAGACTGGTGCTGACGAGATCAAGCAGATGATGGCAGACTTCCGTGCTAACCCTCCAAAGGAGTTGGGTGGCAGCAAGATTGTTACCTGGAAGGACTACCAGAGCCTGGAGGCTAAGCATGCTGACGGCAGCGTAGAGAAGCTCGATATGCCTGCTACAAGCAACGTGCTCCAGTGGTTCTGCGATGACAACACCAAGGTGAGTGTTCGTCCATCAGGTACAGAGCCTAAGATTAAGTTCTATATTGAAGTAAAGGATCCTTCATTCAAGTGCGCTGGCTGCTACAACCGCTGCACAGCTGCTGCAATGGATAAGATTGAGGCTATCAAGAAGAGCTTGAAGCTGGATTAAAAAGATATTTTTTTGGTGCATTATTAGGGGACATGATAATGCGCATTTTTTCGGCGAGGGGTCATCCTGACCTCTCGCCATTTTGATTTAATAAAATCTTAGTTTATGAATAGGAAAAGAAAGAAGATTATCGGTTTGGGACTCTTGCTCCTGCTTGCACCTTCTGCCGGCTACGCCCAGGGCTATAGCTGCGGAAATGTGGGGCTGTTCTGCTCGCCCGATACCCTGCGAGGGGCTCAGCTGGGCGCCTTCTCCAGTGTGGTTTACAAGCAAATGAGGGGACTGAGCCTGGCTGGCGTCATTAACTCCGTGGGCGGCGATATGCGAGGCGTTCAGATTTCGGGCGTATCCAATGTGGTGAAGGGAGGCAACGGCGTGCAGCTGTCTTTATTCAATAATATATCCTCCTCGCCATTCCGTGGCGTGCAGATCAGCGCACTCTCTAATGTCTCCATGGGCATGAAGAGGGGACTGCAGATTGCTTCCGCCAACGTAAGTTCCTCGTATATGCGAGGCTTGCAGGTGGGCGGATACAACTATGCCGATACCCTCAACGGTTCGCAGATAGGCATCCTCAATGTCTGCGTGAGCCATCCGCGAGGCGTGCAGATAGGCATCATCAACTATAGCCGCGATACCGTGGCGCACAAGATAGGTCTCGTCAACGTGAACCCCAATACTCGCATCGACTACATGTTTTATGGCGGTTCTGCCACCAAAACCAACTTCGCCGTGCGCTTCCGCAACCGCTCTACCTATAATATATTAGGCATCGGCACCCATTACTTCGGCTTGGACGAGAAATTCTCGGGCAGCCTGTTCTATCGCATCGGACAGTATTTCCAGCTCTCGCCAAAGTTTTCGCTCAGCGGCGATGTGGGCTTCTATCATGTGGAATCCTTCCAGGAACATTCGCAGGACAAACCCGAACGGCTCTACTCCCTGCAGGCTCGCATCAATGCCGACTACCAGTTGGGCAAATACACCAGCGCCTTCGCCTCCGTGGGCTATGGTGACACCCGCTATTATCATGGTGGCAGATATCGCAGCCGTGCCATCCTTGAGGCGGGATTGGCCGTAAGGCTGCAGCGCAATCAGGCGTTCTATGCCCCAGGTTCTTCTGAAAAATCATCTTCTGAAAAATCGTCTTCAGAAAAATCATCCTCTTCAGCCTTGTCAGATTACGATATGGAGGCCTGGAAAGAGGGGAGTATCTTTGCCTTCGATGACCCCAAGCGGCAGAAGAAACACCCTTGGAAGGCGGCAGTGGAGGCATTCGCCATCAACGTGGGCGTGCAGTGCTTCGACCAGTTTGTGATGAACGAGGAGTTCGCCAAGATCTCCTTCCACAGCATCAAGCACAATATCCAGAACGGATTCGTGTGGGATAACGACCAGTTCTCCACCAATCTTTTCGCCCATCCTTATCACGGCGGACTCTATTTCAACGCTGCCCGAACCCACGGCATGAACTTCTGGGAATCAGTGCCTTACTCCTTCTGCGGAAGCCTGATGTGGGAGACCACTTGCGAGATAGAACCGCCAGCCATCAACGACCTGATGGCCACCACCATAGGCGGTGTGTGCCTAGGCGAAGTAACCTATCGCATCAGCGACCTGGTTTACGACGATCGCCTGCGCGGATTCCCACGCTTCTGGCGAGAGTTCCTGGGCACCCTCATCTGTCCTATCAAGGGCTTGAACCGAATATTGAGCGGCGATGCCTGGCGTGTAAGAGGCAGATATTACAAGTATCACGACTACGGTCGCAGTCCTGTCAGCTTCTCGGCATCAGCGGGTTATCGCTATCTTGCCGATAACAACACGCTGTTCCGTGGCGAGGGAAATCCATACGTGCGGTTCAATCTGGTATATGGCGATCCGTTCGATGGCGCCACCACCAAGCCATACGATTACTTCACGCTGGATGCCACCTTCGGCCTGAGCAGCAACCAGCCGTTCATCACGGGATTGCATCTGCTGGGCCGCCTGTGGAGCGTGCCGGTGGAGGTGAGCAAGGGCACGGAGATGGAGTTCGGCATCTTCCAGCACTTCAACTACTACGATTCGCAGCCGGTGAAGGATGGCACCAGTCTTGTGCCATATCGCATCTCCGAGGCAGCGTCGGTGGGTCCCGGCATCATCTACCGCTTCCCTCAGGTGGGCAATCTCACCAAACTGGAGCAGCGCATCTTCGTGGATGGCATCCTGCTGGGCGGCAGTCTGACTGATTATTATAATGTGATAGACCGTGACTACAACATGGGCAGCGGCTACAGCGTGAAGGCCGTCAGCCTGATGGATTTCGGCAAGGTGGCGAGCTTCCAGATAGGAGCCGACTACTACCGCATCTTCACCTGGAAGGGCTACGAGGGCAAGGACCTGGCTACCACCGACCCGCTCTATCTCAACGCCCAGGGCGACAAGGGCAATGCCTCGCTGCTGGTGGTGAATGCCCGCTTCGGCCTCGCCCTGTCGAATCGTCTGAAGCTCGATTTCAACGTGTCGAACTATTGGCGCGATACGCATTACTCCTATCATGACGATGTCAAGAGCAAGACATTCGACCTGAGTCTGGGATTGCAATATCAGTTCTAGAAACATAATAATGTATAAAATATGGGTGCAAGCGTTAATCATTTTCATCTTTTTGCAGAAAAATCGCAAAAAGTTTTGCATATTTTCTGAATTTATATTAACTTTGCACCCATATTTTCAAACATAAAACATAGAATTATACTCTTATGGGAGGCATTTTCGGAACTATTTCCAAGAAAAGCTGTGTCGCAGATCTTTTCTACGGCACCGACTACAACTCACATCTCGGCACCCGTCGAGGCGGTTTGGCAACCTACAGCAGTGAGAAGGGCTTCGTGCGCTCTATTCACAACCTCGAAAGCTCTTATTTCAGAACCAAGTTTGAACCAACCCTCGACAAGTTTGAGGGTGCCACATCGGGTATCGGAGTGATTAGCGATACAGATGCGCAGCCACTGATCATGAACTCACACCTGGGCCGTTTCGCCATCTGCACCGTAGCCAAGATTGTAAACAAGGAAGAACTTACTCAGCACCTGCTAGACAAGAACATGCACTTTGCAGAAATGTCTTCAGGCAGTACCAACCCCACCGAGCTGGTGGCTTTGCTCATCATTCAGGGCAAAACCTTCCGCGAGGGCATCGAGAACGTATTCCACCACATCAAGGGTTCCTGCACCATGACTATCCTCACCGAGGATGGCATCATCTGTGCGCGCGACAGTTGGGGACGTACGCCTCTCATCATCGGCAAGAAGGCGGATGCCTACGCCGTGAGCAGCGAGAGTACATCCTTCCCTAATCTCGACTTCGAGACCGTACACGAGGTGGGACCGGGCGAAATCGTGAAGATTACTGCTGAGAAGATGGAGCAGCTTCGTCCTGCCAACAAGAAGATGCAGGTTTGCTCTTTCCTCTGGGTTTACTACGGATTCCCTACATCTACCTACGAGGGCAAGAATGTGGAGGAGGCGCGTTTCTCCAACGGCTTCAACCTTGCCAAGACGGATGATGTGGAGGTGGATTGCTGCAGCGGTATTCCTGATTCGGGCACGGGTATGGCGATGGGTTATGCTGCCGGCAAGGGTGTGCCTTACCAGCGCTGCATTGCCAAGTATACGCCTACATGGCCTCGCAGCTTTACTCCTAGCAACCAGAGCATGCGTTCGCTGGTAGCCAAGATGAAGCTGATTCCTAACAAGGCGATGCTGAAGGGCAAGCGAGTATTGTTCTGCGACGACAGTATCGTGCGTGGCACCCAGCTTCGCGACAACGTGAAGGTGCTTTTCGACCAGGCTGGCCTTAAGGAGTGCCACATGCGCATAGCGTGTCCTCCGTTGGTTTATGGCTGTCCGTTCATCAACTTCACTTCTTCCAAGAGTGATATGGAGCTGATTACGCGCCGCATCATCGAGAAGTTTGAGGGTGATGCCAACAAGGATTTGGAGAAGTATGCCACCACGGGTTCTCCTCAGTATCAGAAGATGGTGGATGAGATTGCCCGCCAGTTGGGCTTAACCACATTGAAGTTCAACACCATCGAGCAGCTTGTTGAGGCTATCGGTCTTCCAAAGTGCCAGGTATGCACCCATTGTTTTGATGGCAGCAGCGCCTACACATTGGATGAGTTTGCTGATGCGGAGTAAGATAAGAAGATAAGTATATAAGAATATAAGTTCTTGATAGATAAGAAGATAGGTCTAGCGACCCCGCAAAACGCGGTGTTGCTAGACCTATCTTATTTTTATAAGGTATCGTAATACCCCCAGCGAAATAAAACTGTCACAACTGTCATGTAACGCTTCTGGGGGTAGGAAGCGTGAGGGTTCACAGATACACGATAATGTACATACACTACGACTGAAGTTGCTTCAGCTGGTCTTCTGTTAATCCAGTAGCATAAATCTTGCCATCTTCTTATGTTTTATAAGGTCGTGGACGCAATATTGCTATTCTGCTGCGAAGATACACTTTGCTTTTAGCTGCTGTATCAGTTCCGCCGACAGTCCCGTTATTTCCTTCACTGTCGCTTCGTCCATGCCCTTTGTCAGCATCTTCTTGGCAATTTCAAGGCTTTTCTTTTCCATTCCTTCTGCAATACCTTCACGCTTGGCTGTGTCTACAGAATTCTTGATGTCGCGATATGCTATCTTGCTGGCCTCGTACTCCCTCAATTCCTGCGGAGTATATCTTTCTTCTACCTGTCTCATACGCATTTCATTTTATTCCTTTGTAAGGATACGTTTTATTCTTTTGCAAAGATACGCTGAAATTTTGTAACTTCCAAATTTTTAGGCTGTTTTTTAGCTAAAATGAGAAAGGTTTTCAGGCGGAATCATTCTGATTTGCCCCTACGAAATAAAACTGTCACAACTGTCATGTAACGCTTCTGGGCGGGGTAGGAAGCGTGAGGGCTAGAATATATAGCTTTCAATCACTTGTGATATGATACGAATACTGACAGAATCGGAAAATAATGTGGTTTATATTGTTTTCTTCTCGAAAAATTTGGTAGTTACGAAAAAGCAACGTATCTTTGCAGCACATGTTTAGTAAAAAGAAAAAAGTATGAGTGAAGTAAAGCCATATAAATTACCGGAAGAAAAAACTAGCATAGTTTCTGATTCCATGGCAGTCCGTATTACTCCTGATACGGATATTGTTACCTTGCGCCAAAATGTGATGGATGCGGTGTATGCTACAACAGATCAGAATGCTTTGTATAGTTGTTTGGTTTTCTTGTCAAGTCAAAAGCAAACTTTACAATCTTCAGTAAAGAAAGAACTTTTGAATCGTTTAGATGAATTGTCAAAGCTTCCAGATGGTTGGGATGGTGAAGGTAGTCTTGCCCTCTCAAAAAATATCGTGGATTTTGTGAAGCGAATTATTCTGCTAGCTGCTGATACTAGTCTGCAAAATTGGGTAGCTTTTCCTGATGCACGAGGTTATATATATTTAGATTACACGGAAGACAATAATATAGCTGGTGTTACTATAACCAATCATCAGATTGTAGCATTTATCAAACGGGATGGTCATTTGTCAAAATTCAGTTTTGATAAGTTGGATGAAAAGGAAGTATTGTCATTATTAGAAAAAGCTCATGGATAAACTGATTTCTGAAATAGCAGACGATGAAAAGGTTGCAAGAATCCTGTTCTCGCCTTCTCATATCTATAAAGGGCGTGTTTCGCCGAAGGCTTTTAAACTTGAAAAGTTGAAGAGTGGTGCTGAAGACTATATTTCAGTATTAAGATATAATGTAGATCAATTAGATTCTGTATCAGCTGTTTTTCGTCCTAGATCGAAAGGAGACTCTCGATATGGATTTACATTTCTGAATGTTTTGGATGTTCGAAACCTGGATTATGAATTTAACAACAGAAGGGTGGAGTTATTGCCAAAACCAAGCAAGCGATTACCGTTACATGCTGGAATCTTTTTATCAATTGATGGAAGATTGCAGACTGCCGATGATGTTTCTCCTGATATAGATTTTTTCCAAAAAGAACTTGCCATGCTTTGTGATGGGGTGCATAAATTTTAATCTGCTGCGAAGATACACTTTTTTATTGAAACTGCCAAGAAATTATGGGATTTTTCTATTTCCCACAGATTTCACAGATACACACAGATTATTAATTCAAGTTTCGCAAGCAACCTCCTGGGACCGAAGGTTGCTTGCGAAACTGAATTATATACATAATGAGAAAGGGCTGCAGACGGCATCATGCCGTTTGCAGCCCTTATAGTTTTAATGCCGTTGCATTATTCTTAACTTATTTTCTTAACTCATGCAGCTCGTCACGCCCAGCGTAGTGCCAATGGCAGTGAGAATGCTGATTAAAATCTGAATCACGGTTTTCCAAGTTTCTTTCTTCATTTTCAAGTAATGTTTTTAGTGATTATTTTTTTAGTGATTAATTTTTATTGATTAGTGATTAATTCTTAGCGATGTGATAGGAGAGAAGAGAAGAGAAGCCCCCGAAGGGGCTTGCTCTAGATGGTTACGTCAGTACTGTCGCCGTCACTTCCGCCGCCGGTCGTGCCAGAATCGGAGCCGCCGCCCTGACCCGTGTTCTCACTGCCGCCGCCCTGGGTGCCGGTTCCACCCTGGCTGCCGCTGCCGCCCTGGCTGGTGTTACCCGAACCACCGCCCGGATTGGTTCCGCCGCCATCAGTCTCCTCAGCTCCGTAGCTGTCGTAGGCAGTAATCTTGCAGAGCTTCTTCAGCTCGCTATTGCTCCAAGTTTTGGTATTTTTTACCAACAAATGGATGCCCTCCACGCTAGCGGCTGAAACCTTGTCGCGGCTCACCTCGCCATGAGAACTCATGCCGATGGAGAAGAGACCGAGGTCGCCGAGACGAACACTCTTGCCGTCGAGAATCAGCTCCTTCAGGCAGTCGAGCATATCCATCATCACACCATGCACGGTGCCTCGGCTGTAGGGCGAGTTGTGAGATGAAATGTGGTCCACGAACTCCTCAAAGTTCATCTCTCGGTCGGTCACCACGGTGGCATACCAGAGTTCCTTACCTGCGTTCTCGCCCGTCTGGGGAGTGCGCTTCACTTTGCGATACTTAATATTTCCCTGTCCCATAATTTTAGTGATTTTTAGTGATGAATAAATTTGTGATTAACTCTTGCCGTTCCGAGAAAACCAGGGTGGGTGGTTTCTCTGAATGACGGTGCAAAGGTACGGCTTTTATCTGATACCGCCAAAAATCACCCAGCACAGTTATGTTAAACGGAATTAACGTTTGCGCCGTTTTCCGTTAAATAAAAAAACTCATAGATTCTTTTGAGAGAACTCTACGAGATGATTTCCCGAAAACTACGATTTTCTGTAAGCAACTCGGGGTGCAGGAATTCATCATCCTGCCAAAAAGCGTTACGTTACAGATGTGACAGTTTTTATCGCAACCCCCTTATAGCCAGTTTATAGAAGTAACTTATATATATTTATATATAAGTTAATTTATATTACTTACAATTTGAAAGTTCAAAAAAATAGGTTTACCCCTCCGGATAAAACTGTCACATCTGTAACGTAACGCCTTCTAGGCAGTTTGACGAGTTTCGTTTAAAAAAAAATAATAATTAAGGGGTAATCAGCTTTGTTTCAGATAAAAGTAGTATATTTGCAGTAGAAAAGTAGAGATTATGGTGGAAGAAATGAACAATAGAAGATTGCCTGTAGGCATTCAGTCTTTCCAAAAAATTAGGGAAGAGAATTTTTTGTATGTTGACAAGACCGATTTGATATGGAAACTTGCCAACAGGGGAAAAATATATAATTACCTGAGCCGTCCTCGTCGCTTTGGTAAGTCAGTGCTCGTGGATACCCTCCAAGCTTATTTCGAAGGCAGGAAGGAACTCTTCGAAGGGCTGAAAATCATGGATATGGAGAAAAACTGGACAGCTCGTCCTGTTATTCGCCTTGATATGAGTCGAGGTGGTGCTACCGTTGTCGAACTTCGTGCCTATCTTAACCGCATCTTTGCCAAATATGAGAAAGAATATGGCATCCAGACCATTGAGGGCGACTCGCTAGGTAATCGTTTTGATGCCATCATTACGACCGCTTACGAACAGACTGGTCAGCAGGTTGCTATCCTCATTGATGAATATGATGCTCCTCTCCAGCATTCTTGGAAGACACCGGAGCATGAAGGTTGTACTGATGTCTATCGCAGCGTCTTTGCCATCTTGAAGGCGGATGATGAGTATGAGAAGTTTGTCTTCATCACGGGCATCACTAAGTTTACACAGATTTCCCTCTTCTCCGTGCTCAATAACCTCAGCAACATCAGTTTTGATGCTCCATACGCAGCCATTTGTGGTATTACCAAGCAGGAAATCACCGACAACTTTATGCCAGAGATAGAGGCGATGGGAGAGAATAATGGATGGACTGTAGATGAAGCCGTAGAACAGCTGAAAGCCAATTATGATGGATATCATTTCAGCCGTAACAACATGGTGGATGTTTTCAATCCTTTCAGCCTTATCAATGCATTGGCTGATAGGGAGATAAAGAACTATTGGGCGTCGTCGGGTGCCACCTCCTTATTGCCAAAGTTTGTGGATGATTTTGAAATTCGTTTGCAGGATTTTGACCATTGTGCCTTGCTGGGCAGAGTGGCTGAAACATCTGATGTAACTGGTGGCGGAGCAGAATTGTTTCTTTACCAGTCGGGCTATCTCACGATTAAGAGTTATGCGAATGGCGTCTATTTTCTGGGGTTCCCGAATCAAGAGGTAAGACAGGCACTCAATGAGATAGTCTTGCCAGCTCTTTCCATGCGTAGAGTGGGCAATCTGCAATCCACGCAAGCTTTTCTTAGAGCCTATTTAAGCACAGGCAATCTGCCTGAAGCGATGAAATGCCTTAAAGCTTTAATTGCTGATGTGCCTTATAGCAACAAGAAACTAGCCTCGATGGATATGGAAGAACGCTATCGCCTTATCATAAGTACGATATTCAATGCCATAGGATGTCGTGTGGAGGTGGAGCACATGCTTTCTACTGGCAGAATCGATATGGTGGTAGAAATCTATAGTTATATCTATGTGTTGGAATTGAAACTCTCCAAGAATGGCGGTCTTGCTGCTGCCGAGAAGCAAATCCTGTTGAATCAATATGTCGAGCCATTCAAGGCGGATAAGCGGAATGTAGTGGTTCTTGCTGTGGAGCTGGATGATATGGGCAAGGGATTGATAGACTGGAAGGAAGTGAAGAATTGATACCCCTCGCCCCTGAAGGGGCAGAAGCTCGTAGCCCAGGGCATCGCCCTGGGTATCATCGCATTTCGCCCTGCGCCCTGAAGGGGCAAAAGCTTTATAAAGCACTCTAGTTTCGCAAATAACATCCGGTCCCCGGAGGGGGCCAACTTTCAATAACCGCTGGTGGACTGACCGAAGGGAATGGAACCTGCGGATAGCTGCAATACTCTCTCCAATCGGGAAAATTTAATATACCCCACCATATTTTTTCAAAACTTTCTCCCGATTTTCTTGCTTGTTTCAAAATATTGTTGTACCTTTGGGGGAATAAATGATAGAAAGTAGATTTTAAAAACAATGTAACTCTATGAATATCAGACAAATTACCCCCCCCATATCGGCGGGCATCAAGGCTTTAGTAGCCTTTATATTAGCGTTTGTCCTTGCCAGTTGCAGTAAGGATGAAACGATGGATGCAGGTGAGCGTGTCATCTGCATAGCAGCTAGTGGTACACGCACTTACTATGCCATAAATGAAACCGACGGCATTACTTATACCACCGACGGTATAGTATATCTTATCAATCACGATATTAAGCATCCCAAATGGATACTTAGCTATGAAGAGATAGCTAAGCACCTTGACATACCCTTCACCCAAGTATCAACGATGAATATTTCGAGAACCAAAGTCCTGAACGATGGCCTTTGGCGCTTCGCCGTGCACTTTGGTGAACAGGAGGGAGATATAGAATATTTGATTGACGTAAATCCCGATACAGGCAGCATCGAAGAAATGCCAGATGGGGAGGTTGACCTGAAATATAAAGTATAAATTGATAAATGTAAACAGAAGGGAGCGAGAACTAATTCCCGCCATCTCGAGTTTATGATTATTGACTAAAACCTCATGTGTTTATAAAGTGTAATTTAAAATATAAAATTATGAGAAATTTTACATTAAGAAAGGGATTCTTGGAACATAGATTCGGGACCCGCAGCTCTTTTAAGAGTTTTGTTGTTTTGGTAGTCATAATGATTATGACTACGAGTAGTGCTATGGCGGAAGTTATTGATGGACTTCGTTATGATTTAAATTCAGAAAAGAAGACAGCTACGCTCTTACCTAAAAAAAATGATAAATATTCCGGTGATATCATTATTCCTGAGAAGGTTAAGGGTAATGATGGGGTGGAATATGTTGTTACTGCGTTTGGGGATTATAGTTTCGAAGGTTGCAGTGATATGACCTCTATCACAATTCCTTCCACTGTTACTTCATTTGGGTATCAATGTTTCAATGATTGTCGTAGCTTGACCTCTATTACCATCCCTTCTTCAGTTACTTCTTTAGGTGATTATTGCTTCAATGATTGTAGTGGTTTGACCTCTATTACCATCCCTTCTTCTGTTACTTTATTGGGTGATCATTGCTTCGGGAATTGCAGTGGTTTGACCTCTATCACCATCCCTTCTTCAGTTACTTCTTTAGGTGATTATTGCTTCAGAGAATGCGTTCGTTTGACCTCTGTTACCATCCCTTCTTCTGTTATATCATTGGGAAATGAATGTTTTTACTATTGTATAGGTTTGACTTCTATCAATATTCCTTCTTCAGTTACTTCTTTGGGTTTAGGCTGCTTTTATAATTGTATTTAGAGCCTTATAACTAACCATAACTTACTATGACCAACTAAACATAAAGTCTTGATTTTCAATACTCTTTGATTTTTAACACTTTCTGAGTGCTTTTTGGCAGTT
>OBIB01000702.1_pt1 | contig 11876 bp, 10 predicted proteins | sample 1496261 | NCBI WGS metagenome assembly OBIB01 (sample SAMN05065771, study PRJEB22554) | human gut metagenome | biome: ENVO:2100002; feature: ENVO:00000062; material: ENVO:00002003 | host: Homo sapiens | place: USA
CGAGGAACTTTGCGGCAATCTGGTTGAGCACTTGTCCCTTGAAGGGGATGCCCTTTGGCAACACAACGTCGAATGCGGAGATGCGGTCGGTGGCCACCATCACGATGAGGTCGTCGTTGATGTCGTAAACGTCGCGCACTTTTCCGTGGTAAACACTCTTCTGTCCATCAAAATGGAAATCGGTACTAGTTAATGCCTTCATGATAAATTATTTATAATCTTTAAATCCTTGTGTCTGCGTTTGTTTCCTGCGTGCTTCTGTGGTGCGAGCCGCTGGTGGCCTTGCTGTCGGCCTGCTTGTCGTAGTCGGCGTAGGCGTCTACGATGCGTGTCACCAACTTGTGGCGCACAATGTCCTTTTGCGTTAGGTTGACCACCGATATACCCTCTATGTCCGAGAGAATTTCGAGCGCCTCTTTCAGTCCGCTCTTCTGTCCTCTGGGCAGGTCGATCTGTGTCATGTCGCCTGTGATGATCATCTTCGTGTTCCATCCCATGCGCGTGAGGAACATCCTGATTTGTGCGGGCGTGGTGTTCTGTGCCTCGTCGAGGATGACAATGGCGTCGCTGAGCGTTCGTCCGCGCATGAAAGCGAGGGGTGCGATCTGTATGACGTGCTTGTCCATCATGTCTTGCAGCCGGCTTGCCGGCAGCATGTCCTCCAGGGCGTCGTAGAGCGGTTGGAGGTAGGGGTCTATCTTGTCCTTCATGTCGCCGGGCAGGAATCCCAGTTTCTCGCCGGCCTCTACTGCGGGTCGGCTCAGTATGATTTTCTTCACCGCTTTTTCCTTCAGGGCCTTTACGGCGAGGGCAATGCTCAGGTAGGTCTTTCCCGATCCAGCTGGTCCCACGGCGAATGTCATGTCGTTCTTGTTGAACGCGTCGATGAGTCGCTGCTGGTTCTCCGACCGGCTTTTGATGGGCCTTCCGCTTACGCTATAAACCAGTACGCCCTTGACGCTATCGGCCTTTGTGGGTTGTCCTTTTATGATGTCGAGGATATCTTCGTCGTTGATGGTGTTGTATTTCACCACGTGTCGGCGCATGGCTTCGAGATCCATCTCCACCTTGGCCATCTCGTCCTCGTCGCCCAGCACGCGAATCACGTTGTCGCGAGCTACGATGCGCAATTTGGGGTAGAGCGACTTAACCATTTGGAGGTGACCATTGTTGACGCCGTAAAACACAACGGGGTCGATGTCCTCAAGTACTATATGTTTCTCTGTCAATACCTTAGTTCTTTTTGTTGTGTATAATATGTTGCAAAATTACGATAAATATGTGAGATATCATTCTAAAAATATAAAAATTAAGTGTTCGGAACGAATATTTTATAAGCCTTTGTTTTGCCATTTTTCCTATTTGTGCTAATTTTGCAGGTGAAATGAAAATTAGCAAATCAAGATACATCCTTTCTTTTCTGGGCGCCACCTGTGTGTTGGCGTTGGCGCGTTGTGCTTTTCCGTCGGTGGCTAACGATTTGTCGCACGATGCGCCGAGCTCATCGGTTGCCGATTCGTGCGAGGCTCAAGTGGCAGACGGAAAAGTGGCGAATGGCGTTTCGTCCGATAGCATTCAATCGGTTGATGTGCAATGTGTTGATGATTATTGTTTGAGCGATTCTGCAAAGCTTCGCTCGCGCTTCTTCAGGGCCGACGGAACGCTTGCCAAGAACCGCATTTTTAGTGTGCCGGGGTTCCAGGTGTCGTTTCCCGACCAGAACGATGTGCAGCTTGAGGCCGCCCAGAAGCATGGTGTGAAACCGGTGGTCGACCGCGAGGACGCCGAGAACCGCAAGTCGGAACTGGTCTTTGTAGGCGGCAACATGTATTTCTATGTGGATCGGTTGCGCAATAGCATTCCTTATTTGGTGCCGCGTGCGTCGGTGTTGTTGCAAGACATCGGCCAGGCTTTCTTCGACAGTTTGCAGATGAAAGGTGTTCCGTTGCATAAGCTGATTGTTACCAGCGTGCTTCGTTCGAAGGCCGATGTGGAGACGCTTCGGGGTCGCAATGGCAATGCCACGCAAAACAGTTGCCACCTGTATGGCACCACGTTCGATGTGTGCTACAACCGTTACAAGACGGTTGAAGCTCCTGGTGAGCAGCGCCGTGCGGTTCGCAACGACACGTTGAAATGGGTGTTGTCGGAGGTGTTGCGCGATATGCGCGAGAAGGGTCGTTGCTACGTTAAGTATGAGGTGAAGCAAGGCTGCTTCCATATCACGGTCCGGTGACGCCGTGGGGATAGGGGCTTTTCCGCCCTTATCTCATCTTATACTCCTCGCTCTTTCCCAACGGCGTACCCTCGTTGTCGAATTGGTGGTCGCGTATCATCCAATGTTGTTGGCTTTGTGCTGCCGAAGGGTTGATGCATCTCGAGGCACGCTTGATGGTGATCCTGTTGTGTTTATGGGAGATGGAGAATCCCTCGCCTATAAACTTCGTTTTCCTTGTTTTCGAATCATACATCCACAGCTCCTGTCCGTTTTCGAGATAGGAGGGTACCATCCCCTTTTTGTCGATGGTAATGAAGAATGTGTTTTTGTCATCGCTCATCCAAGTGGCAATGATGGAAGCGTAGGGGCGTGAGGAAAACGTCACCTCCTCGCGTCGGTTGGTCCTCACGTCGTAGCGCAGGAGCCTGTCGCGCAAGGTGTAGTAGAGGCAATGGCGTCGGTTGTCGGTGTATTTTGCAACGATCTGTGCCTGTCCTGGCAACCTCTTGGCCACGGCTTTTACGCGGTTGGCGATGGGTGTCTGCGCCATGGATCCCATGGAACAGAGTAGGGCGATGAAGAAAGGGTACAGTCTTTTCAAAACACAAATGGGTGAGAAGGTTGGGTTCTTGCTATATTTCCCCTCATCAAACACGTTTCTGCGTAGGATGCTCATGCCCGAATGGGGCTTGAAAATCCTAATCTTGGATTTGCCTTGAACGCCAATGTCGGATTTCTGCTTGAATCCCAATGTCGGATTTCTGCTTGAATCCTGGGGTTGGATTTTGGGGTTAAATAAAACCCTGCTGGGGTTGTAGAATCTTCCCCAGCAGGTGTTGTCTTGTTCAGGCGTATGCGTCTTTGCTTGGATTAGTAGGCAAACAACGGATAGTCCTTCATGGTCTCGTTCACTTTCTCTCTTACGCGCTTGATGACCTGTTCGTTCTCGGGGTCGGCCAGCACCTCGTCGATGAGGCTTGCTACGAGATGCATGAGGTCTTCCTTGGCGCCACGTGTTGTCATGGCTGCTGTGCCGAGGCGGATGCCAGAGGTCTGGAATGCGCTACGCTCGTCGTAAGGAACCTTGTTCTTGTTCACGGTGATGTCGGCTGCCACGAGGGCGTTCTCGGCCACCTTGCCCGTGAGCTCGGGATACTTGGGGCGCAGGTCGAGCAGCATGGAGTGGTTGTCGGTACCACCGCTCACAATGTCGTAACCTCTGTCGATGAGGTCTTGTGCCAATACGGCGGCGTTCTTCTTCACCTGTGTGGCGTAGTCGACCCACGACGGCTGCAGGTTCTCGCCGAAAGCCACGGCCTTGGCGGCGATGACGTGCTCCAACGGTCCACCCTGGTTTCCGGGGAATACGGCGCTGTTGAGCAGCATGCTCATAGGCTTGACCACGCCCTTCTTGGTGGTCAGGCCCCATGGGTTGTCGAAGTCCTTACCCATCAGGATGACGCCACCGCGCGGACCGCGCAGCGTCTTGTGGGTGGTGGTGGTTACGATGTGTGCATATTTCACGGGGTTCTTGAGCAATCCTGCGGCGATGAGACCTGCGGGGTGAGCCATGTCGACCATGAAGATGGCTCCCACCTCGTCGGCGATCTTGCGCATGCGCTCGTAGTCCCACTCGCGGCTGTAGGCCGATCCGCCACCGATGATGAGCTTAGGCTTGTTCTCCAGGGCGAGGCGTTCCATCTCGTCGTAGTCCACGCGGCCCGTCTCGCGGTTCAGCGTGTAGCCCACCTGATGATAGAGTATACCTGATGTGTTGACGCTACTTCCGTGTGAGAGGTGGCCGCCCTGGTCGAGGTCGAGACCCATGAAGGTGTCGCCTGGCTTCAAAACGGCGAGCAGCACGGCCTGGTTGGCCTGTGCGCCAGAGTGGGGCTGCACGTTGGCATACTCGGCGTCGAACACCTTCTTGATGCGTTCGATGGCGAGTGTCTCCACTTGGTCTACGATCTGGCATCCGCCATAGTAGCGCTTTCCAGGATAACCCTCGGCGTACTTGTTTGTGAGGTAGCTGCCCATGGCAGCCATCACCTGGTCGCTCACGAAGTTTTCTGACGCAATTAATTCCATGCCTCTAAGCTGGCGCTGGTGCTCTTGCTCAATGAGGCTGAAAATTTCTGTGTCTCTTTCCATTGGTAATGATTTTGGGGTTAATAATGAGTTTTAATGATTGCTATTCTGTTTGTTCACACGAGGGTTCACACCAGTTCCACCTTGTTCATGTCCTGCTCCTTGTCGCAATAGTGGCATTTGAGTATGCCCTTGCTTTTGTCGACGATGGTGAAGAAGGTCGACATGGGCTCATTGTTTGTGATGCACTTGGGGTTGTTGCATTTCACAATTCCGTGTAGCTCGTCGGGGGTGTCGATGGTTCGCTTGTCCACCACCTCGTAGTTTTTGATGACGTTGAGCACGATCTTTGGCGCGATGACCGATAGCTGGTTGATTTCCTCGTCGGTGAAATATTTGTTGGCGATTTTGATGATTCCTTTCTTTCCGATCTTCTTCGACGGCAGGTTGTATCCGATGGTTATTTGCGCGTCGAGGTGGTCGAGGTCGAGCAAGCGTGCCACTTGGTAGGTTTTCTCGGCGGGTATGTGGTCGATGACTGTTCCGTTCTCGATGGCCGCCACCTGCAATTCTTTCTTTCCCATGATGTTTTCGTTTTTTACGTTGGTGCTCATTGTTTTCACTCGCCGATGATGGTTGTGTCGTTCTTCACGTCGTCCAGGCTGGTTCCCAGGCAGTAGCAGAAGAGCGCTTCGCGTGCGAACAGTCCGTTCTTGGCTTGCTGGATGTAGTAGGCGTGGGGGTTGTCGTCCACGTCGTAGGCTATCTCGTTCACGCGTGGCAGCGGGTGCAATATCTTCATGTTGGGCTTTGCGTTGGCCAGCATGTTGTTGCGCAGGATATACACGTTCTTCACTCGCTCATATTCCATGAGGTCGGAGAAGCGCTCTTTCTGCACACGTGTCATGTACAGGATGTCGGCGTTGGCAATCACTTCCTCGTCGAAGGCTGTGTGCTCGTGGTATTCTATGCCGTGCTTGTCGCAATAGAGCTTATACTCGTCGGGCATGGCGAGCTCCTCGGGCGCTATGAAATGGAAGGTGGGGTGGAAGTGTCGCATGGCCATGATGAGCGAGTGTACGGTTCGTCCGTACTTGAGGTCGCCCACGAGGTAGATGTTCAGGTTTTCCAATGTGCCCTGCGTCTTGTAGATCGAGTAGAGGTCGAGCATGCATTGCGATGGGTGCATGTGTGCTCCGTCGCCTGCGTTGATGATGGGCACGGGTGCCACCTCGCTGGCGTATTGTGCCGCTCCCTCGATGAAGTGGCGCATCACGATCACGTCGGCGTAGTTGCTCACCATGAGGATGGTGTCTTTCAGGGTCTCTCCCTTGGTGGTGCTTGATGTCTTGGCGTCGGCGAAGCCTATGACTCTTGCGCCAAGGCGATTGGCTGCTGTTTGAAAACTGAGTTGTGTTCGAGTGGATGGCTCGAAGAAGAGTGTGGCCACAACCTTGCCCTTCAGAATTTCTCTGTTAGGGTGCTTTTCAAATTCTTGCGCCATTCCAAGCAAATACTCTATTTTCTCCTTGGAGAGGTCAGCAATGGTCACAAAGTCATGTTTTTCCATTTTGTCTTAATTGATGGTTGCGTTTTCGACTGCTAAGTTAATTATATTTTTTCATTTGTGCATGAGATTTTGAAGAAAAATTGTATTTTTGCAAAAATAATGTGATTTTCCAAGATGAGAAAGAAGTTCATTCATATATTATGGTTAGTGCTGGGGCTGTTGGTGGGCACCACCACCTTGTTGTTTTTCCTCATTTGGTTTGGGGTGGTGGGCTATTCGCCCGACATTGAGAACCTGCAGAACCCCATCAGCAAGTCGGCCTCGCTGGTCTATTCGGAGGACGGCAAGGTGCTGGGCACCTACAATGCCGACAAGGCCAACCGCATACCGGTGTCGTTCTCTAAGTTGTCGCCCCACCTCGTCCACGCCCTTGTGGCCACCGAGGATGTGAGGTTCTATGAACATTCGGGCATCGATTTCATCGCCCTGGGCCGTGCCATCGTGAAGCGTGGCCTGCTGGGCCATGAGAGCGCGGGTGGTGGCAGTACCATCACGCAGCAGTTGGCCAAGCAGTTGTATTCGGCTCCTGCCAGCTCGAGCGTCGAGCGCATGTTGCAGAAGCCCATAGAGTGGGTGACGGCCATCAAGCTGGAGCGCAATTTCACCAAGGAGGAGATCATTGCGCTGTACCTCAACTATTTTGATTTCCTTCATGGCGCCGTGGGCATCAAGACGGCCGCCAACACCTATTTTAATAAGGAGCCCAAGGACCTCACGGTCAACGAGGCGGCCTTGCTCATCGGCCTCTGCAAGAACCCGTCGCTCTTCAATCCCGTGCGCTATCCCGAGCGTTGCAAGGAGCGCCGCAATGTGGTGCTGGCGCAGATGGTGAAGGCGGGCTACCTGTCGCAGGCCGAGGGGCGCGAGTATGGCGCGCAGCCCATCGAGCTCCATTTCCACCGGGCCGACCACAAGGATGGTGTGGCGGTGTATTTCCGCGAGTACCTCAGACAGTATATGATGATGGAGCGGCCCGAGCGGAAGAACTATCCCTCGTGGAACTACAGGCAGTTTGTGATCGACTCAATAGCCTTTGCCACAGACCCTTTGTGCGGTTGGTGCAAGAAAAACACGAAGAAGGATGGCACGTTCTACAACATCTATACCGATGGATTGAAGATCCACACCACCATCGACTACAAGATGCAGCAGTATGCCGAGGAGTCGGTCTATGGCCATGTGGCCCGCTACCTCCAACCTATATTTAATAAGGAAAACAAGGCAAAGCCCAACGCACCATTTACCGAGGACCTCACGCCCGCCCAGGTGAAGCAGATCATGAACCGTGCCGTGAGGCAGAGCGAGCGCTACCGGGTGATGCAGGAGAGCGGCTGCTCGGCCGAGGAGATTGAACGGTCGTTCCGCACGCCTGTCGACATGACGGTGTTTACCTATCATGGCGACATCGACACGGTGATGACACCGCTCGATTCCATACGCTACTACAAGTCGTTCCTCAGGGCCGGCTTCCTCAGCATGGACGCCCACAACGGGCATGTGAAGGCGTATGTGGGCGGCATCGACTTTGAGCATTTCCAGTACGACATGGTTATGGGCGGTCGCCGACAGGTGGGATCGACCATCAAGCCCTTCCTCTATTCGCTCGCCATGGAGAACGGCGCGTCGCCATGCGACAGGGCGCCCAACGTGCAGCAGACCTATATGGTGGGCGGAAAGCCATGGACCCCACGCAACGCCAACCGCAGGCGGTATGGCCAGATGGTGACGCTGAAATGGGGATTGGCGCAATCCAACAACTGGATATCGGCCTATCTCATGAGCCGCCTGAACCCCCGGCAGTTTGTCAACATCCTGCATAAGTTTGGCATCAACAACCCCGACATCTATCCTTCCATGTCGCTCTGCCTTGGTCCCTGCGAGGTGTCGGTGGGCGAGATGGTGAGCGCCTACACCACGTTTGCCAACAATGGCATCCGCATCGCCCCGATGTTTGTTACGAAGATCGAGGACAATGAGGGCAATGTGGTGGCCGAGTTCCAGCCTCGCATGAACGAGGTGATCAGTTCTGCGAGCGCCTACAAGATGCTGGTGGAGCTGATGGCCGTTGTCGACGAGGGAACGGCGGGCCGATTGCGGTTCCGCTACCACATCCCAGGAGAGATTGGCGGCAAGACGGGTACCACCAACCGCAACTCCGACGCGTGGTTCATGGGCTTTACGCCCCAGCTGGTGAGTGGCGTGTGGGTAGGCGGAGAGGACCGCGACATCCACTTCGACAACATGCGCATGGGGCAGGGCGCCACGATGGCGTTGCCCATCTGGGCTTATTTTATGAAGAAGGTCTACCGTGACCAAAGCCTGCCCTACGATTCCACGGCCGTGTTTGATGTGCCCGAGGACTTCAATCCTTGTGGGCACGAGGATATGACCACCGAGCCCAACGAGATCGACGAGGTCTATGAATAACGGGGGGGCGACTCTCAATGCCAAGTGCCGGATGCATACCCCCCCTTTTACACCAGTAGGATAAAAATATACTATTTATAGAGGAAATCGGCATTAGACCGATTTGGGGTGAGTGATTATGATTTAAGAATTGAAATCTAATGACCGCATTTGGGCTTAATGGAAGAACCTTTACTCTGCCATTATTTTTACAATGGGCACAGTCTTCATGTTGTTTCGTGACCCATAGCGGAGCGTTCCCGTTTGTTTTGCAACCTTACCCTTAGGCACACTTATCATTTGCCCGTCATAATAAGGCATGCTCTTATCGCCAACAAAGAGAACTTCCGGGATGCAATTCCCGTTTTCTTCTTCACACCCCATCGCCAAAGCGTTGCCATTGGGCAGCACCTCCGTTACACGAAATGATGTGCCAGGAACAACGCCGCGAGGCTTTTCAAACATAACGACATCGCCCTTCGACGCTGGCGTCGAAACTTGCCGCATGTTGATGACTGTGGTTGTAATCAATAGACCTGCGATGGCTACAAATAATAAGCTGATTAGGACTTTCATTCCGTTTCTCATGTTTTATGTCGATTTTGGTTTAAGATAGTGTGATACGCAAAGGTACACAAAAACTCACGGATTGCAAATTTTTATCGAAGAAATTCGCCGTCGACCCGTTGCAGCGATGCAATCGGCGTTTTTGCGTGCGGCAACTTTTCAGTTTTTCAGTTTTTCACTTTAAGGTCGTTGCCACATGTCGCATTCGGGTTGATATCGACACCAGCCTATCTGAGGAGAACAAAAGACAAGCACATACTATATTTGGCCAGATCACTAAAAACGCAACAAGCATTCTTGTCTATATGGGGATAATTAACCCCAAATCGTCATTAGACCGAAATAGGTGAGTTATTATGATTTTATAGCTTCTTTCCAACTCTTGTCAGCGTTTCTTTCGGCATCTTGCTTCCATTCGCGTTTCGCCATAGCCCGCTATGGCTTCAACGTGAATGTCGCAACCTGCTCGAAACAAACACTAACAAGAATTGAAATCTAATGACCGTTTTGGGTTAAAGGATTTCTCTTTGCCGTACGACACAGAGAAATCCTAATGACCGATGTAGGTTAAAAGATACGGGTCACCGCCATGACGATAGCGATAACTATCGATATGAGGAAGGAGATGAGGCCCAGGATCAATATGATGAACGCAATGAGCAGCTGGATGAGGCCCAGATAGTTTGCTATGCAAATCAGCAGTGTGCAGATCAACATAGCCGCTATTCCGTTGGCCAGACCCAGCCAGAAGCGGGCGGCTCCCGACTCGTGTTGCCAGGTAAATTTGCTCAGCAGCATCCCATCCTTTATTATCCAGAAGGACAGACCCAGTCCCATCAGGGCTCGCACTGTGCTGTCTGCCCATGCCGGATAGGCGTAGTGGTAGATGAGGTCGGTCCAGGGAGCCACGATGTTGAAATATGCCAGATAACAGTTGAGCGGTGGGAAGAGAAGCACCATGGCTATCACCAGTCCCGTGAAGTGTCCCACCATGGCCGTCTCCTCCAGTCTCAGCTCCAGTCTTTGCAGCGTGTGGCGGTCCTCGTTGGTGGCCTGGCTCGATTCCACCAGTTGCTTCAGCTTTTTCCACGATTGGCCGTAATTGGTCTTCTCGGCGCTCTTCTCGATGCTGTCCCGCAGTTCGTTGAAGTAGTCCGAGATGGGCGAGGTGGCCACAAAGAGCGTATCCGTTCCGCCATAGATGACGGCAGTGTATTCCTTTCTTTCGAAGCGGTATCTGATGGCTGTGCAGCTACATTCTGCTACGTATAGCGTGCTGAAGCACAGGCTGTTGCCATTTGACGAGCCTTGGCGTGCTGTTACGTCTCTCACGATGCCTCCTACCACGGGCAGGGCCAGTCCCTCACAGCTGTCGAATGCCGTGCCCTGGATGTCATAGCTGTTGCGCACACTCCATCCCCCGCTCATTTTGTTGAGTGTCTGTTCCAGCTCCCGTTTGTCGTTGGATGACAGTATGTCGGGTGTGATGTAGCGCTTGCTTATATCCACATACTGCTCATGCCGCATCACCATGTGCCTCTCTAGTCGTCCCGAGCCGTTGCACACCGGGCAGGTCACTCGCCTGGAGCCGTGGCAGGTGGGGCATAGCTCCTCGTGTGCTATCTTGCCGCTTCCGCCACACCGTGTGCAGGTCTCTCTTATCGGCACTTGTGTGACCTCCGGTACAGTTCTCCCGTCGGGATTTCGCACATAGCGCACTTCTCGTCTGGTGACGGTTTTGTAGCCCTGGCCATAGCACGAGTTGCATCGTTCCTCCACGGTCACCTTGCCCTTGCCGCTGCAGTGGCGGCAGGTCACGGTGCCTTCGCCGCCACAGCGCTTGCAGGTGATGGTCTCGCTGGAGTGGGGAATATCTATCTTCGTCTCCATGTTGGTGAAGCGTGTGGGGAAGGGTGCCATGCCGGCGACATCCACCTGACCGAAGTCCACCACCGTGGGGTGGTGGTAGGTGGTGGTAGGTGCGGGCTCTGAGAAGTACAGCGTGCGTCTGTCGCGCTGTGCCTTGAGCATGGCCATATAGATGGGCGCATCGTAGGCTTCCACCACCTCCAATGTGTCGCCAAAGCGTTTCCCCTTGTAGTTCTTCTCTGCGTCGCACAGCGCGTTTGCTTTTTTGCGGAACTCCTGCATCTGGGCGGCAGTGAGTGTGCGCACCGCATTCTTTCTGTATTCACTCATGCTTGGTTCCTCCCGTAGCGTCTATACCCTTTGCTCCATGCGAGAGTTTCACTCTGGTCTTCTTGCTCCTCATCTTGTAGAAGCTCGCCATAATCAGCAGCAGAAACACAACCAGTACTATCGGCAGGCTCAGTGCTACCGTCTCTCTATAGGTGAAGCACCTGAAGCCCTGCGTGTAGTACGCGATCTTCTGCTGCATCGTCGCCTTTGAAGTATCGGCCTTGGTGGTGTTGGCTTCTGCGGAGGCTTCCAGGCTGTCGCTCCTCTGCGCAAAGGGAGCGTTTGCCCTCAGCGAGTCGAACTTCTGGTATGCAGACTTTATACCGGCGGGGTTGTACATGCTGTAGCTCTCGATGAGCACCATGCGTGGCGGCATCTTGCTGATGTCGCGCGGCGAGCAGGCTCGGTCGAAGAGGATGATGGCACCGATGATCAGTACCCATTTCACGATGAGCTTGAAGGTTTCCATAGGTTCTGTTTTTAGATTGTTACGCTGGTTGGGGAGTCCTGTCATGCTTTTCATACACGCAGGAAGCGGTCTTCCCCCTTTCCTCTTGCAAAGTTAAACAATTTGCTGAAAACCAACCGCAATAGTCCGTTAAATTCTTCGTAGGAGCACAAGGTTAGAAGCAAACCATAGAAACTTTTTCACTTTTTCACTTTAAGGTCGTTGCCATGGTTCCAGCACCCATAAGCCCACCGCCACGGCGTTGGCCTCAGGGCTTGCGCCCCCAAGATGTCCAAGCCCCACCCGTTGGCGCAGCTTGGATAGTTGGGGTTGCGATGATAAGTTGGCGGGGGATCGGGGAGGGCTTATCGCTCCTCAAC
>OBIB01000703.1_pt1 | contig 11873 bp, 10 predicted proteins | sample 1496261 | NCBI WGS metagenome assembly OBIB01 (sample SAMN05065771, study PRJEB22554) | human gut metagenome | biome: ENVO:2100002; feature: ENVO:00000062; material: ENVO:00002003 | host: Homo sapiens | place: USA
AGTGGGATGCCTTGATGAACATCTTTACCAGAGGAGATTACCATCTGGACAACAATCTTGTGGAAAGACTCAACAGATACATATCATTATCCCGAAGAAACTCGCTTTTCTTCGGGTCGCATACTGGTGCCAAACGGGCAGCCATGTTCTATTCCCTTGCATGCTCCTGCAGACTGCAAGGTGTTAACTTCTTTGAATATATATCCGATGTCATCAACAAAGCTGCAGCACTGCCACCAAGAACACCGATAAGCAAGTACCGAGAATTGCTGCCGGATAAATGGAAACAAAAAAATATCGCTCAAGAATAAAAACTTGAGCGATATTTTTTTGACGTGTATATACTAGCATCGCGGATACGCTTACACCTGTTCTGTTGATTTAGACATAAAAAACGACCGTTTGGGCTATGATGCTCAAAACGGTCGTTATGATGATATACTAAAAAGAGATGGTTATGCCTTATGGTTGTTGGAGCGATTTTTTTCGCGCCAATCTGTTGGTGTGCAGCCTTCTCGTGCCTTGAATATGCGGTAGAGATGTGTGCGCGAAGAGAAACCACACTCAGACGAGATGATGTCGTTGCTATAATTAGGAAATTCTATCATCATCTTTTTGGCGGCACGGAAGCGTATGTCGCTTAGCCATAATCTGAATGTAGTTTTCAAACAATGGTCGAAGTATAGCGATAGTTCTTCCTTTGAAACGTTGATGGCATGGGATAGAGAAAGCAAGTTGGCATTGCCATCCTTATAGCCCAAAACTGCGCACCATTCGTCAAGCTTTTTCTGTATTTCTTCTCTGCGGTTATCGGTATGCAGACAAGAATCGTTGGCTTCTTCTATACCAGTGGAGTTGTGATTGTCTGTAGTCTCGCTAATTGGTTGTTCATCTTCGTTGAGCAAGTCTTCTGTTGGTACGTAACTATAGCCTAAGGCTACGAAACTAAGTATGAAGAAAAGAAAAGACACAAGTCCTAATGGTCCCACAATGTATAACAATGGTGTGAAAAGGATTGCCAATGGGGTTATCAAGGCGATAAGGAAAAGGAGGAACACGCTGGCTTGCGAATAGCGTACGTAGGGTAGGATGTCGCTGCCAGAAAGTTTCTCCAGCATTCGTCGTCTCTTTATCATTTCTTGGATGATAGATACAATGAAATAGACCATATTGATGGCAAACAAGGCGAGCATGACATATAGCCAATTACCTATATGCAAACTGTCGTGTTGGAAATAGCCAATGCCGAAACTGGTGACGATGGCGACATAGATGGCAGAACTAACCACATATATTCGCCATCGGCGCATGTGGGTTGCCTCAATATGGTAAATGCCCAAAGCTATAAGAGAAAAGCATGGAGTATAGATAAGGATGTTGATGGTGGCTCCCATGGCATCGTTGGTGGCTCTGAAACCATAGCACATTTGTGCGAAGAATTGGGCTGCCATACCTATAATGCCTGCAAGCACAAACCTGCGCGAACGCTCATAGCGTGGGCTAATCCATTTCGCCTGCATGCGAGTGATTAGCAGAACGAGCGCATTGAAGAGCATGAAAAGAAAACATGCAAATTGTAGCAGATATAGATTGCTCATAATACACAAGTTACATAGATTATCATTCTAAATAATATGGGCAAGACTTCTGACTGCGCATAGGTTGCAGGCAGATGTCTTGCCCAGTATGGAGTAGGTGGCTCCAACTTGTATTTGTTAGGAAGAAAAACTTCCTATTACTTTGTCATATCATAGACAACATCCATGAGCTTTTTGCCAAGTTCGTCGGCTTTGTCCATGGTGTTGGCCTCGCTATATACACGGATGATAGGCTCGGTGTTGCTCTTGCGAAGGTGTACCCAAGAGTCAGGGAAGTCAATCTTTACTCCGTCGATATCGTTGACAGTAGCTGTAGGGTCAGAAGCAAACATCTCCTTAACCTTTACAAGGATAGCGTCAACATCGGTAGATGCAGTGAGGTCGATGCGATTTTTTGCTATAGAATACTCAGGGAAAGAAGCTCTGAGCTCGCTAACCTTGCAACCCTTGTGAGCAAGACTTGAGAGGAAGAGGGCGATACCAACCAAGGCATCACGACCATAGTGGCTCTCTGGATAGATAACTCCACCATTGCCTTCGCCACCGATAACGGCACCAACTTCCTTCATCTTGGTTGTTACGTTAACCTCGCCAACTGCTGCTGCAGAGTAAACGCCACCATGCTTCTCGGTGACATCACGCAGAGCGCGAGTAGAACTGAGGTTTGAAACGGTGTTGCCAGGAGTGTGTGACAATACATAGTCGGCTACGCTAACCAAGGTGTATTCCTCGCCAAACATCTTACCGTCTTCGCAGATGAAAGCCAAGCGGTCTACATCTGGGTCTACTACGATTCCCATGTCGTATCCACCCTTAGCGATGAGATCCATGATGCCAGTGAGGTTCTTTGCCAATGGCTCTGGGTTGTGAGCGAAGTCGCCGTTTGCCTCGCCATTGAGGAATGTATATTCTACGCCCAGTTTGTCGAGAAGTTTTGGAAGGATAACGCCACCAACACTGTTGATAGAGTCGACAGCCACCTTGAAGTGCGCTTTCTTGATAGCCTCTACGTCAACGAGCTGTAATGCCAAAACGCTATCTATATGCTTCTGGTCGAAGCTGTTGTCTTCTGTATATTTGCCTACATGGTCAACGTCAGCATAGTCGAAATCTTCGCTATCAGCAATTGCCAATACCTCGTTTCCTGCAGCCTTGTTGAGAAATTCACCCTTGTTGTTGAGAAGCTTCAAAGCATTCCACTGACGAGGATTGTGGCTTGCGGTGATGATGATACCGCCGTCGGCATTGCTCATTGTTACAGCAAGCTCGGTGGTAGGAGTGGTAGCAAGACCGATGTTAACAACATCATAGCCCATACCCATGAGGGTTCCGCAAACGATGTTGCAAACCATCTGACCGCTGATACGAGCGTCGCGACCAACAACAATCTTGTTGCTGCCATTAGTGGTGTTGCGACGTATGTAGGTTGCGTAAGCAGTTGTGAACTTTACAATATCCAATGGGTTGAGTGTATCACCAGGCTGTCCGCCAATGGTGCCACGAATACCGGAAATAGATTTAATCAGTGTCATAGTAATAAATATATAATAATGTGTCGTTCGTTTATCTACCGCGCTCGTAGGTGATAGTGTAGAAGCAAGGGTAAACGCTTGAAGTGGCGTTGCTATGACCCATATCGTGAGGCACGATGAGCTTGACCTTTGCTATCTCGTCGGTTATGGCAGTTGGTCTACCGATATTAATATAAGGCAGAGGAACGAGCCAGCCAGACAATACTGAGGTGTTGGTAGAGCTACCATTCTGTGCCAACATAAGGCTTTCGCCATTGATGAACGAGGCTGTGAATGTGCCGCTATTGTTGGTTACGTTCATCTTATCAACGATAGAACCATAATAGAGGATATCGTTGGTTAGCTGAACAGAGTCGGTGAGGATGTTCTTTTCGGTGAAGCGGCAAAGAACGGTGGCAGTCTCGCCATCCTTTATCTTCTCGCCACAACCATTACGGATAATCTGCATGTAAACACCCTTGGATGTGAACAATACATATTCGTTTTTAGAAACATCAGTCTTATAGCCATTGGCAGCAAACTGCTCTTCGCTGATGACATGGATAGCCGAGTCGGCAACGAATTTAGCAATGGCAGTACGTTCACGCTTTTTCTGGTCTGCATAAGTCATGTCGTCGTTGCATGAAGCTGCCAAGATAACTCCTACGAGGAGCAACATCAAGTATGTTAGTTTTCTCATTTTCTGTTTATTACTAATTTAGTTGCAAAGGTAAATAAAAAAGTTGGTTTTACCTTTTCTTTTTCACCTTTTTTACCTTTTTACCTTTTTACCCTTTTACCCTTTTACTTTTTTACCTTTTTAATAATTCTTGGGAATAGCTTACGGAAGCGAACAAGGTGTTTGGTGATGCCACCGCCAGCAACAACAATGGTTACGGCAACGATAATGAGTATCAGACCGAGGGTGCTGCGCATGGTGAGTTGTTCGCCAAAAACTGTTATACCAAAGAAAACGGCTGTTACAGGTTCCAAAGCTCCGAGAATGGCGGTAGGAGTGGAGCCTATATACTGTATGGCACCTGTGGTGCAGAGTAGAGATATTGCTGTAGGCATCACAGCCAAGGCTATGAGGTTGCCCCATAGCCACCAGTCGTTAGATTGAGGTATCTGCAGTTCGCCAGGGATAAGGGTGCGACCAGCAAAAAGGAACCAACCGAAGAGCACCACATAGAATGTAACCTTTAGAGTTACCATGTCGTGGAGGCGAGTTTGGTTGATGGCTACGATATAGATGGCATAAGAGAGAGATGACAGAAAGACTATCATTGTGCCAACAAAGGAGAGAGTGGCACCATTTTCGTTTTGATATAGCAAGCCGATACCGCCAATAGCCATAAGCAGACAGAGCATGGTTTGGATGGTGAGTTTCTCGTGGAAGAACATAGCCATGATGACAGCCACCATGATAGGATAAACGAAGAGAATGGTTGAGGCTATGCCGGCATCCATATAGTTGTAGCTTTGGAAAAGGCTTAGCGAAGATAATGCAAAGATTAAGCCAAGTATCACCAATGGTACGAGGTCGGCACGAGAGATACGGAAAGAGTGACCACGCCACTTAAGCATGAATGCCAATATAGGAAGTGCAAAAAGATAACGGAAAAACAATACCGAGTCGGGACTGAAGCCTTCGGCATATAGCGGAAGAGCAAACAGAGGGTTGGTACCATAAGAGGCAGCAGCAACAGCGCCAAGCAGATATCCTTTTACTTTGTTGTTCATAATCAGATTATTGGGTTATAGGATGATAATTACACCTCAGGCAGTTTGCCCAAGAGAAGGAGCGTGAAGTTTGCCTTGTAGGATTCCACCATCTTGTTGTGACCTGCCTTTTCGAAGTTTAGCTTGAAGACCTCGGTCATGGCAAAGGCTGGATATATCTCCTCAAAGTGGTTTAATAATGCTTGCTTCACTTCGCGCGGACTATTTGGGTCGGCATGCTCCATAGTGAGAATGCGAAGAGCGAAGTCGCGAAAGAATGTTGCTATTTCTTTTTCCATTTTTTTAGTTAAATATTTAAGCTTGTATGCTATGCGTTGTTTTTATTGTTGGCTTTTGTTATTGCTCTGATGTTGCGCATGATGCCATCATATTTAGCTCTCTTGGCAGCACAGCCCTTGAATAGTCGTCGATAGTCGTCTTCTGTGAGAGATTGCCATTTCTCCCATGTCATATCGAGCAACTCAGGTTTTGGTTGTAGCTCCGGAATATCGGTGGCAGTAGCAAACCTATTCCAAGGACATGCCTGCTGACAACGGTCGCAACCATAGAAGGTGTCGCCCATGATGTGGGCAATGTCATCAGATATCTCAGCCTCTTTGCTTTCGATGGTGATATACGACAGGCAGCGAGCAGAACAGAAGGTGCCATCGGAATTAAGCGCTTTGGTAGGGCAGGCATCAATACATTTGCTGCAGTTGCCACAATGGTTTTCCATAGGCTTGTCGTAATGATCAACCTCGGCAGCTATGATGAGTTCGCCAAGGAAGAACATGGTGCCAGCATGCGGAATGATGAGTTGATGGCTTCTGCCTTGCCACCCAATGCCAGCTTTCTGAGCCCAATAGCGCTCGAGGATGGGAGCAGTGTCTACGCATACTCGAAACTCTTGTTTCTCAGGTTCCTTGATGCTTTTATCATAGTTGAGCCCAAGGTTTTGAGCCAAAGCGTAGAGCTTTTTGCGTACTATATCATGATAGTCGAGACCATAGGAATATGCCGCCATCTGCGGTTGACCATCGGGCATAGGAGTCTTGGGAGCATAGTTCATAGCCACGGAGACTATGATTTTTGCACCATTGAGAAGTAGGCGAGGGTCGAGGCGAATGTCGGTATGGTTTGCCATATATTCCATGTTGGCATAGTTGCCTTCAGCAATCCATCGGTTAAGACATCTTTCTTCCGCTTCGTCTACACGCTCAGCCTTTGCTATGCCACATGCAAAAAAGCCGAGACGTTTGGCCTCGGCTTTTATGATGTCATTATTCAAAAGTCTTGAATTCATATCCTTGTTCCTTTAGCCATGTGAGAGCTTCGGGAAGTGCGGTGTGCAACTTGTCGATGCTCTTCAGTGAGTCGTGGAAAGTGATGATGGAACCATTGCGTGTGTAGCGTTTCACATTGTTGACAACATCTATGGCAGTAAGCCATTTAGAGTAGTCGCGTGTGACGAGATCCCACATGATGATACGGTATTTCTTAGATAGCCACCAGTAGACGCTATGGCGCATCCATCCATGAGGCGGACGGAACAAGTGGGCATGGATAATGTCGTTGGCTTGGGTTACATTGAAAATATATGTTACAGCCCAATGCTTGAAAGCACCGATATGGTTGAAGGTGTGGTTGCCCACCTGATGACCTTCGGCAATGATTTGATTGTAGAGGTCGTGGTGTCGCAACACATTTTCGCCAACCATAAAGAAAGTAGCCTTGACATTATGTTCGCGAAGTGTTTTCAGTATGAAGGGGGTCGACTCGGGGATAGGACCATCATCGAACGTTATGTAAACCGAACGTTCGTTAGGATCCATTCTCCAAGTCGCCCTGGGATAAAGCCAGCGCAACCATTTTGCAGGTTGTTCTATAAGCATTATTCTTCTACTTTTACTTCTTGATTGTTATTCCTGTGCGTCAGCGTGGCCACCCTTGCCTACATACATACGATATAGGGCATCGAGGGTTTGACCAGCCTTGGCAGCCTTAGTCTTGTCGAGCATAGCGTAAACCTCGCAAGCCTGATTCATGATAGAAAGCTGAATCATGCAGTCGCGCTGGCTCTGTGAGAAGCGTGAGCTTTCGAGCTGGAGGTAATACTGTGCATACTGCACGGCATTGTGCCATACCTTGTCGAGGATATTTGAAGCCTCTGCCTTTTTGCCGAGGATAGCGTAAGCCTTAGCAAAGTCGAGACCGCCACTCATATAGTTGTAAGGTACGGTATAGTCTGGCATCACCTTATCAGCCTTCTGCAATACCTTCAGCGCCTTATCGTTCTTCTTTTCAGAGATGAGAGCGAGGGCAAGCTGGGCAAACAGACGACGATGGGTGTAGCACATGCGCATCACAGTTTCGTCGATATACAGCCCCTTTTGGTCAAGACCACCATAGCGATAGCGATTCATCATATTGTTGTAGGTCTTCTCGGTATCGAAGTTCTTTGCACCAGGCTTGTTGGTGGTGAAAGGACTGATACGGTTGGCAAGACCTTCCTGGATGAAGTTGTCGCCAAGGTTCATATAGTTTTCTGCACCAACGGTGAGGGCAACATATATAGGACGAGTCCAATTGCAGTTAGCTATCATCTCGAGCATCATGAGGTCGCCCTTATAGAGAGCGCTCTTGCCAGCAAGCGAGATAACCATCTTGTCAGGGATAGAGTCGCTTGCCATCATCATGCCGCTCTTCTTGACAGCATCCTTATCGATGGTGACATATACGGTATCTGTAGGGATGACATGCATATCGCCCTTGCCACCACGTACCCAATACTTGATGATGTTCTTGAGTTCGAATGGTTCGTTACCGAAATCCTGTTTTGCTTCCTCAGGGTTTGTCTTGTAGTATTCAAGAACCTGAGATTTCAACGAAGGATTAATCTGAACATATTCGTTTGTGCCTGAGCAATACTCCAATCGTGGCCAGTTTATAGGCACAGAAGGAGAGTTGTAGGCAGGACGACGCATCTGGTCGATATACCAGTCGGTTTGCAGATAGCTGAGGTTGCAGACTCTTGCGTCTGTTCTCACACCCTCTGTCTCCTGGTTGTACCACAATGGGAAGGTATCATTATCACCATTGGTGAAGATGATAGGGTTGCCCTTGTCTTGAAGCGTCATGAGATAGTTCTGACCGAAGTCGCGGCAAGTGTAGCGACCAGAACGGTCGTGATCATCCCAAGTCTGACTTGCCATCTGGATAGGAACGAGCAGACATGCCAAAGATACTACGGCTGTAACGGCAATGCTGTCGAGCTTGAGATGTTTCTTTATCAAGTCGATGATAGCTGCAACACCGATACCACACCAGATAGCGAAAGCATAGAATGAACCTGCATAAGCATAGTCGCGCTCACGTGGCTGTGCTGGATTCTGGTTGAGGTAGAGCACGATGGCAAGACCTGTCATGAAGAACAGGAAGAATACTACCCAGAACTGACGAACACCACGACGTCCGCGGAATGTTTGCCAGAACAAACCGATAAGACCAAGGATGAGAGGCAAGCAATAGAATACGTTGTGTCCCTTGTTGGCCTTCAAATCATCAGGCAACTTGCTTTGGTCGCCCAAACGAGCATTGTCGATAAATGGAATACCAGTAATCCAGTTGCCATGCTCAAGTTCGCCATTGCCTTGGATATCGTTCTGGCGTCCGGCAAAGTTCCACATGAAGTAGCGCCAGTACATGAAGTTGCACTGATAAGAGAGGAAGAAACGAATGTTCTCCATCTGTGTAGGCATCTTCACAGTCATTGCCTCACCACAACGGTCGTAAGGAACCTCTGTGCCATCAACGCCACCCATCCACTGTTCGTAGAGAGATGCACGACCGCTATCCCACATACGAGGGAAGAGCATGTTTTGAGCATAGATATATTTATTCTTGTGGCTTACCACGAAGTAGCGGTCTGGCTCGTCGGCAGACTTCTTCTCTACACGTGAGTAGATAGGAGCACCCTCTTTGATACGAGGCTTACACATGTTGCCATCAACATCGAGAGCCACCTGAGAGGTATAAGCCTGACCATAGAGTAGAGGGCTATCGCCATACTGGTCGCGGCTGAGGTAGCTACCAAGAGTGAAGATATCCTCAGGCGAGTTCTGGTCCATAGGAGGGTTGGCAGCTGAGCGGATTACGATAACGGCATATGTAGAATAGCCAATCATAAGCATCAGCATGCAGAGCAATACTGTGTTCTTCAGACGTGAAGAGATAGTGTATACAGTCTTCTTGTTGACAATCTTCTTGTGGTTGAGAACAACCCAAAGAGCAATGAGGATAACAGCACCAATGCCTACAGCCGACCATCCGTAGCCTACGAATGGTACACCGAGCATACCGAAAGCAATGAGGAACGAGATGTTCTCGAGCTTTGTGTTGCGAGCGGTATAGCTCTCGTAGATAGCCCAGATAACAGCAGATACAAGGAGTATGATGTAGACAATCTCGCCAGAGTTGAATGGCATGCCGAGAGTGTTGACAAAGAACAACTCGAACCATCCACCTACAGTGATGATGCCTGGCACAACGCCATAGAGAACTGCAGCAACGAGAACAAACGAGATGACGAGAGCTATCAATGAGCCTTTGGTCTCGATGTTAGGGAATTTGCGATAGCAGTAAACCAATACGATGGCTGGAATACAAAGCAAGTTGAGCAAGTGGACACCGATGCTAAGACCTGTCATATACATGATAAGTACAAGCCAACGGTCGGAATGAGGCTCGTCGGCATGGTCTTCCCACTTCAATATCAGCCAGAATACAATAGCTGTGAATGCAGAAGAGTAGGCATAAACCTCGCCTTCTACAGCCGAGAACCAGAAGGTGTCGCTGAAGGTGTAGATGAGAGCACCAACAAGACCACTCGCCTGGATAGCAATGAGCTTGGATGTTGTGAGTTCTGACCAATCTTTAAGGATGAGCTTCCTTGTGAGGTGGGTGATAGTCCAGAACAAGAACAAGATGGTTGTTGCACTAAGCAACGCACTCATGGTGTTTACCATGCGTGCCACCTGAGTTGCATCACTTGCAAACTGTGAGAACAAGTTTGCGGTGAGCATAAAGAATGGTGCGCCAGGTGGGTGACCAATTTCAAGCTTATAGCCTGTGGTGATAAACTCCGGACAGTCCCAGAAGCTGGCTGTCGGTTCAATGGTGGAGCAATATACAAAGGCAGCGATCAAGAACGCTACCCATCCCATGATATTGTCCACTAATCTGTATTGCTTCATTTTTTTTATATGTAAATGATATTTAATTCGAAAACTTGCTTACTTATTCGCCTGTTTATTTTATGCAGAATAGAATTTAACCTTGCAAAGATAGTACTTTTGTGTCATATAATGAGAATAACAGCCTAAGAATTTAGTTATTTTCATATATGCTATCTGTTTTGCGGTTCATATTCAGGAAGTGCTCTTCGATTTTTTCTTTCGGCATATTGGCTGCAGAATGATAGTGCATGGTGTGGTTTACGCAAGCGATATGCTTGGTATATTGCAATATCTCGGCAATGTCGTGGCTTACCACCATAACGGCACATTGATTGTTTGCCACTTCCAACATCTGATACATCTGCTCCTTAAACCTTATATCTATATATGTGTTAGGCTCGTCGAGGATTATGATGTCGGGTTTTGATACTATCGCCCTTGCCAACAATACTCTCTGTAGCTGACCACCACTCAGTTCGCCGATATTCTTCTTAGCAAAAGATGTTAGCTCCATACGCTCTAAGGTGTCGGCAACCTGCTGATGTTGAGCTTTGGTATATGGGCAGAAGAAATGTCTGGTGCTCTTTAGTCCTGAGAGTACAACATCGTAGACAGATATTGGAAACTTGCGGTCGATGAGAGTATATTGCGGTAGATACCCCATCTTTATCTTTTCCACTTTCTCGCCATTGCGGTAGAAGGATATGTTGCCACAGTCGGGCTTTTTGAGTCCGAGAATCACCTTTACGAGGGTAGTCTTGCCACCTCCGTTAGGTCCTATGATGCCCAAATAGTCGTCGTCGTAGATGGTGAGCGATATATTGTCGAGCACCTTCTTGCCGTCATAGCTTGCCGAGATGCCTTCTACTGTTATAAGTGGTTTCATTTCAAGATGTTTGCTATCTTTATCATTTCCTCGTCCCATTGGTATGCCAAAGGGTCGATAGTCTTTATCTCTGCTCCCAAACCCTTAGCCACGATGTTGGCATTAGATGTTGAGAACTCTTGCTGTACCAATACTGTTTTTACACCAAGTTTCTTGCCCTGCTTGATGATGTCTTGCAGTTGCGATGCCGAAGGCTCTCGTCCTTCTTCCTCAATAGGCAATTGTCGGAACATATAGTCGCGAGCATAGTAGGTGAGTGCAGGATGGTAGATGACGAAAGCACGAGTGGCATTGTTGTCGAGATGCTTTCGTATCTCAGAGTCGACAGTTTCTAAGCGTGAGAGCAATGCTTCGAGATTCTTTTTGAAGTATGTGCTGTCTGCATTGTCAATGGCTATCATATATCTGCAGATATTCTTTGCTATGATAGCGGCATTGGTAGTGCTCATCCATGTGTGAGGATCAGGAATGCCGTTGGCAGAGTTGACCTCAGATATTCCGTCGCTTGCAGAGTTGATGATGGTATGAGGAGCATTCTTCATGATGCGCTTAAGCCATGTCTGTTCAAAGCCAAGGTTGCCCACCTTGATATACATGCAGCATTTTGATAGTTCAGCTATCTGTTCGGCTGTAGGTTCATAGGTTTCGGGCGAAGAGCCATGGCGAACCAATGACTTAACATTAAACTTATCGCCACCTATCTGCTCAGCGAAATATCTTAGCGGTTCTATGCTCACATAGACGGTGTTGCCAAGATTTACGTCTTTTTTCTCCGAACAACTTATGATAGTTGCCAATAATATAATAAGGTATAGATATTTTCTCATTACTAATTATTTATTATCGTGTTATCCACGAGTGATGATTATACTATGAGTTCTTTTCCCTCCACCAGCACGTAGGCTAAGATGACATATCTGAT
>OBIB01000704.1_pt1 | contig 11845 bp, 9 predicted proteins | sample 1496261 | NCBI WGS metagenome assembly OBIB01 (sample SAMN05065771, study PRJEB22554) | human gut metagenome | biome: ENVO:2100002; feature: ENVO:00000062; material: ENVO:00002003 | host: Homo sapiens | place: USA
CATCAATGCCTTTGTTTAATACTGCCTCATCCACCTCAAACTCGTGTATGGCTTTAAGGTTCTTGCCGATCAGCCACACGAACGGATTAAACCACTGTATGATAGTGGCGAATTGAAGAATGATGAGGTCTATGTAGTGGCGCAGACGTATATGCTCCTGCTCATGCGTCAGTACGAAACAGCGGTTGTTGGCGTAGTCGTCATGGTTCATCACAATGTAATGGAAGAGGCAGAACGGACTTGTGGCATAATCGGTGAGGACAATGACATTGCCTTTGTTGTCGGTTATATGCTCGCATCGGCGCAGACGCAGCATCAGAGACATAGTCTGTATCGCTGTCAAGGATAACATAGCCACGCCACCGAGTGTATATATGCAGATAAGGATGTCTGTCAGACTCCATACAGACTGCTTGTTTGCGTTGCCGTCTATCAGTATTTCCGGCAGTTGAACCGCCTGACGAACCATGTCTATCGTTTGATTTGTACCACCGGTGAAATGAATCAATGGAATTATGAATGACAGGAGCAGGCATCCAAGGACAATTATTCTGTTTAGACGATGGAATGTCTCCTTTTCAAGCAATGGCATAATGCAAGTGTAGAGCAGTGCCAAGGTCAGGGCTGATTTTATAATGTAAGGTAGTATCATAGGTCTGCTGTTCTTGAATTGTCTCTTTTCTCCGTTCCTTTGTCTATCAGACTTAGTATCTCCTCCAGTTCCTCATCCGAGATATTCTCTTCTTTAACAAAGAACGATATCAGCGAGTGTAAGCTGCCGCCAAAGAACGATTTCTTCACTTCCTTCATAGCCTGTCGCGTGTATTCGGCTCTTGTTACGAGAGGGGAAAACACGTAAGTCTTGCCACCACCGTCACGCTTGTAGGATGTGACATACTTCTTGTGGGTCAGAATCTTCATAAACGTGGCAATAGTGGAGTAGGCGGGACGAGGTTCGGGATAAGCGTCGATTATCTCGTGCGTAGTCATTCCACGACCGTTGTCCCACAGAATGCTCATTATCTGCTTCTCGCCACGTGTTAATGTATTGAATTCTTTCATCTTTCCAATGATTGATGGGTTTATCTAATGTTTTAGATTTTCTATTGGCAAAGATACGTCAAAAGTCGATTCATTGGTTGCGGATACAACCATAAACTGTATGTAAGATATTGATTTTAACGTATATTATTAGATATTGAACTTTCGCAAGTTCAGAAGTTATAGAATTTAAAGCAGTTATATGCATCTGCTTCGTGGCTTTGAAAGTATACAAGGAACTGGAGCGTATGCTGAAAGTCTCAGAGATTAAGATGAGCGTGGACAAGGTGCTTGCATTGGCAAAGACAATCACGACAATACAAATTAAGCTACCTCTGAACAAGGAGTTTTACACCCAAACCATGCTGATGGCAAGACATCAGAAAATAGCAAAACTCTTTGACGAAGATTTTTGGGTGACACGATGACGAAGTCAGGAAAAAGATACAAAAAAAGAGGATATTACGTAATGTAATATCCTCTTTTGTGACTCCGGCAGGATTCAAACCTGCAACCTTCTGATCCGTAGTCAGATGCTCTATTCAGTTGAGCTACGGAGCCTTCTTTTATTCAGCATTAAGTGTTGTTCCTTAATTGCGAGTGCAAAGGTACGCATTTATTTTGAAACTCCAAAATATTTGCGTACCTTTTTTGCTATTTTCTTTAATTTTTCTTCTTTCCGAGCGATTTTATCCAGCTTAAGGGCTTTTTGAGGATAGTTGTGAGTGTTGTTGGCTGTTTTACTGCCGGTACATTTGGTGTGGATTTTGCATTTGCGCTTTGTGCATTATCCTTTCTATCCTGCTTGCGGTTCTGGTTTGAACGGCGTGAAGCGTTGTCTTTGCGCTGACGGCGCTGCTGATTGTTGCGTTTTGGCTGTTCGCCGTCACGAGCAGGGCGCTCTCCGTCACGATTTTGGTGCTCATTATTGCGAGCAGGGCGCTCGTTGCGTTTCTTTGCGTTGTCGCCTTTGTTCTCGTTGCTGTCCTTAGCGTCCTTTTCTGTTTGCTGAACGTTGCCAGCTTCAGCGTTGGCAGGCTTGCGGTTAGGTTTGCGTCTGCGTTTCTTCTGCGGTGCTGTCTGCGTGTTGTCTGGATTTGTAGTAGCGGCTACGTTCTCCTTAGCGTTATCAGTCTGCTGAGCTTCTGTAGCAGGCTTCTCGCCGTTGTTTTGATCGTTGGCGCCGTTCTTCTTTCTGTTGTTGTCGCGGCGCTTGTTGTCGCCTTGTGAGCGGTTTGACTTAGAACCGTTTCTCGGGCGCTTCTCGTCGCGTCCCTTTCCGCCTCTGCCTCTTGATCGGGGAGCGTTGTAGTCGGGAGTCTCACCGAGACCTTCCGGTAGTTCGTTCTTGTCTACGACACGTCCGAGGAACTTTTCAATCTGTTTGAAACTGCTGATTTCGTCTTCGCTTACGAATGTGATGGCAACGCCGTCGCGCTGTGCACGCGCTGTACGACCGATGCGGTGGACATAGTCCTCCGGGTCGTGCGGTACATCGAAGTTGATAACCATTGCGATGTCGTCGATGTCAATGCCGCGAGCCACGATATCTGTAGCCACGAGCACGTCGATTTGTCCAGTCTTGAACTTGTAAAGAATCTCGTCGCGCTCAGCCTGCTCGAGGTCTGAGTGCATCTCGCCTGAGTTGATTTTCATCTGCTGCAGAGTGCGGTTGATAGCCTTCACCTTCTGCTTCTTGCCAGAGAAGATGATTACGCGATTGAGGTCGCCTTTACGGAAGAGGTCCTTTACGATGCCTATCTTCTGTGTCTCGTAGCATACGTATGCGCTTTGCTTGATTTTCTCTGCAGGTTTGCTCACAGCAATCTTCACTTCCACGGGGTTCTTCAGCAGACTCTTTGCCAGTTCTTCGATCTTTTCGGGCATAGTAGCCGAGAACATGATGGTTTGACAAGTAGCAGGCAGTTTGCTTGCAATCATCTTGATGTCCTCAGAGAATCCCATGTCGAGCATGCGGTCTGCCTCGTCGAGAACGAAGAAGCTCACCTTGCTCAGGTCGGCAGAGCCGAGAGAGATGTGGCTGATAAGGCGTCCCGGTGTGGCGATAACCACATCGGCACCCATTTGGAAGCTTTTCAGCTCTTGGTCGTAGCGGTTGCCGTCGTTGCCGCCGTACACAGCTACGCTGCTCACGCCGTTGAGATAGTAGCCGAAGCCCTGCATAGCCTGATCAATCTGCTGTGCGAGTTCGCGTGTTGGACTCATGATTACGCAGTTGATGGCATCGTGCGGATAGCCGCCATCGTCGAGTTTAGAGAGTATAGGGAGCAGATAAGCTGCTGTCTTTCCAGTTCCAGTCTGTGCTACGCCAAGAAGGTCGCGGCCTTCAAGTATTGGCGGTATACATTTCTCTTGAATAGGTGTGCACTGGTCAAAGCGCATGTCATATAATGCGTCGAGCACATTGTCGTTGAGTTGTGTTTCGTCGAAATACATATTGTGTTATTATTTATATTATTATTAATTGGGTGCTTTTCTATAGCAGAAGTATGCTACGATAGCAAAGATGATGTTCGGTATCCACGCTGCCAGTATCGGTGGCGTATTGGCGTTGATGGCGAAGGTAGACGATACGGTCTGCAGCATGATGTATCCGAAACTCAGGGCGAGACCCATACCGAGATACATACCCATGCCACCTTTACGTTTGCGCGAAGACAGCGAGAGACCGATTGTCGTGAGGATGAACGAAGCGAATGACGAGGCTATTCGCTTGTGGTATTCCACTTCGTACTGCACTACGTTGCCGTTGCCGCGGTTGCGCTGCTTGCCGATATACTCCTTCAATTCGGGGTTGGTGAATGTCTCCTGCTGACCTTTCGAATAGACGAGGTCTGTCGGCTCCATCTGTATTATGGTGTCTCGTTTGGTTCCGCTTGTGATATGCTCGCGCAGTCCGCGCAGTTCGCGAATCTTCCAGTTAGACAGAGTCCAGTGATACTTCGAGTCGGAGATAGTATCATACTGCGCATCCATTGCCGTTAGGTGGCTAACAAGCTTCTTGTTCTCGAACTTATCGAGTGAGAATCCGTAGCCACGTTTCTGGTTGTTGTCATAATGCTGTATGTACGCAATCGTACCTTTGTCCACCTGCAGCATAACATTTTCTGCCGATGTGTTCTTCTTCTTGTTCTTGTACATCGTCTCGAAGTTCTGTCTAACAACCGTGCCGTGCGGGATGATGTAAGCACTAAGGAAGAAGGACAAAGTAGAGATGAGTACGCACGAAATCATGTAAGGGCGCATGAGGCGTCGGAATGATACGCCCGCGGCGAGCATGGATATGATTTCGGAGTTAGATGCCAATTTTGATGTGAAGAAAATCACCGCGATGAATACGAATAGCGGACTGAACAAGTTGGCGAAGTAAGGCACGAAGTTGGCGTAATAGTCAAAGACGATAGCCTTAAGTGGTGCGTGGTATTGTGCGAACTTTACGAGGTTCTCGTTCACGTCGAACACGATACTGATAGAGATGATCAGTATGATGGAATAGATATATGTGCCGATGAACTTGCGTATGATATACCAGTCGAGAATACTGATATAATGGAATGGGTTTATCACGTTCAAGACACTAAGGAAGCGCAGCTTGTGGCATAACCATGCCAAAGCCGTGCGTATCCCTTTTGTCTTTCTGCGCAAGGTCTGCTGCAAATGCAGCAGCTTGTGTAAACGCCTGATGTTCTTTATTTTCATTTAAATTCTTCTTCCGAGATTGTCTATAACGCTTGCTTTCCATTGTACGAAGTCGCCTTGCTCTATGTGTTTGCGTGCGTCGGTGACCAGTCGCAGGTAGAATGCCAAGTTATGAATGCTCGCAATCTGCATAGCCAGCAGCTCCTGCGCCTTGAAGAGGTGGTGTAGATAAGCCTTAGTGTGAATGCGGTCGATGTCGCATCCGTCAGGGTCGATAGGAGAGAAGTCCTGCTCCCATTTCTTATTGCGTATGTTTATCGTGCCTTCGTAAGTGAAGAGCATAGCATTGCGACCGTTGCGTGTAGGCATCACGCAGTCGAACATGTCTACGCCGCGCTCAATAGCCTCAAGTATGTTCTGCGGAGTGCCGACGCCCATAAGGTAGCGAGGCTTGTCCTTTGGCAGAATCTCGTTCACCACCTCAATCATCTCGTACATCACCTCTGTAGGTTCGCCCACAGCCAGTCCGCCGATAGCGTTGCCGTCAGCTCCCTTGTCGGCTACGTGCTTTGCTGCTTCGCGGCGCAAGTCCTTGTACTTGCAGCCCTGCACGATAGGGAAGAGACTCTGGTTGTAACCGTAGAGCGGCTCTGTTTCGTTGAAACGCTTGACGCAACGGTCGAGCCAGCGCTGAGTGAGTCCGAGACTCTTCTTTGCGTACTCGTAGTCGCTCTCGCCCGGAGGACACTCGTCGAATGCCATCATGATGTCGGCACCGATGATACGCTCCGTATCCATCACGTTCTCCGGTGTGAAGATGTGCTTCGATCCGTCGATGTGCGAACGGAACTCGCAACCTTCTTCGCGCAACTTGCGTATGCCGGTGAGCGAGAAAACCTGGAAGCCGCCAGAGTCGGTGAGTATCGGGCGGTCCCATGTGTTGAACTTATGCAGTCCGCCTGCCTTTTGTAGAGTGTCAAGACCCGGGCGGAGGTATAGATGGTAGGTGTTGCCCAAAATTATCTGTGCCTTTACTTGTTCGCGGAGTTCGTTGAAATGTACTCCCTTTACGGAACCTACCGTGCCGACAGGCATGAATATCGGGGTCTTTATTTGTCCGTGGTCGGTGGTGATTATACCAGTGCGAGCGTCGCTACATGGGTCGGTATGTTGCAGTTCAAAAGTCATTCTTTCTTTTCTTCTTCAATTTTAAAATCAATAGGGTTGTCTACAATTTCGTCGGTGAGAGCAAACTTCCACACATCTTGTACGTTCTCGACATAGTGGAACTCCACACCCTTGCGGTACATCTCAGGAATCTCCTCGATGTCCTTACGGTTATCCTGGCACATTACGATGTCGGTGATGCCGGCACGCTTTGCTGCAAGAATCTTCTCCTTGATGCCACCAACAGGCAGAACCTTACCGCGGAGCGTGATTTCGCCAGTCATTGCTGTGTTCTTGCGCACCTTGCGCTGAGTGAGTGCCGAGGCAATTGATGTTGCGATAGTTATGCCTGCTGACGGACCGTCCTTCGGTGTAGCACCTTCTGGTACATGGATGTGAATGTTCCAGTTGTCGAAGATGCGATAGTCTACGCCGAGTGTGTCGATATGTGCTTTTACATATTCGAGAGCGATGACAGCCGACTCCTTCATCACGTCGCCAAGATTGCCGGTGAGCGTCAACTTGCCCGTTTTGCCTTTGCTGAGCGAAGTCTCGATGAACAGAATCTCGCCACCCACGCTTGTCCAAGCCAAGCCCGTAACGACACCTGCATAGCTGTTGCCCTGATAGATGTCGCGGTAGAACGGAGCCTTGCCGAGCAATCCTTCAATTTCGTTAGGCGTAATCTTCTCGTTCACCTCGCTGTCGAGCGCCTTTTTGTAAGCAATCTTGCGCAGAGCCTTGTTCACCTGCTTCTCCAACTGGCGCACGCCGCTTTCACGAGTGTATTGCTCAATGATTCTCTCGATTGCAGCCTTTGTAAATGTAGGCTTCTCCTCGTTCTTGTCGAGTCCGCAGTTTTCTATCTCGCGCGGTATAAGATGGCGTTTCGCAATCTCTATCTTCTCCTCTGTGATGTAGCCGCTCACTTCGATAAGCTCCATACGGTCGAGCAACGGACGCGGTATGGTGTTGAGGTCGTTGGCGGTAGCAATGAAGAGAACCTTTGAAAGGTCGTAGTCGACGTCGAGATAGTTGTCGTGGAAAGCGCTGTTCTGCTCTGGGTCGAGCACTTCGAGCAGCGCAGACGACGGGTCGCCGTTGATGGTGTTCTGCGTCACCTTGTCAATCTCGTCGAGTATAAACACAGGGTTTGAAGAGCCTGCCTTCTGAATGTTCTTGATGATTCTGCCGGGCATTGCTCCGACGTATGTGCGTCTGTGTCCGCGAATCTCGCTCTCGTCGTGCAGACCGCCAAGCGACATGCGCACATACTTGCGCTTCATGGCTGCGGCGATGCTCTTTCCGAGCGAAGTCTTGCCTACTCCCGGAGGGCCGTAGAGACAGATGATAGGCGACTTGAGGTCGCCGCGCAGCTTCAGCACAGCCATGTATTCGAGGATGCGCTCCTTTACCTTCTCCATGCCGTAGTGGTCGTGGTTGAGAATGCGCTGTGCTCGTTTCAGGTCGAGATTGTCCTTGGTATATTCGCCCCAAGGCAAAGCAATCATTGTCTGCAGATAGTTGAACTGTATGCTATACTCCGGACTTTGTGGGTTGAACATATCGAGCTTGTCGAGTTCCTTACGGAAAATCTTTGCAACATCCTCCGACCAGTTCTTCTTAGCCGCTTTCTGCTCAAGTTCCTTGCGTTCTGGCGAACCTTCGCCTCTGCCAAGTTCCTCCTTTATGTTCTTAATCTGCTGCTGCAGGAAGTATTCGCGCTGCTGCTCATCGAGATCCTCGCGAGTCTTTGTGCGGATATTCTGCTTCAGTTCGAGCAACTGAATCTCCTTGTGCAGCACCTTCAGCGTCTTGATTACACGATCCTTGATAGAACTTGTAGAGATAAGTTCAGCCTTGTCGTCTATCGAGAAGGGCAGATTCGTACATACGAAGTCGACAGCTATAACATCATTCGATATGTTGTTCAGAGCGAACTGTGACTCGTCGGGTAGGTCTTCGTTCTGTCTGATATACTCTATGGTTGTAGAGCGCAAGTCATCCATTGCGGTGTTGAACTCCTTGTCGTCGGCAGCGGGCAGTTCCTCCATCGCCGGTGCCACTTCGCCCATGAGGAATGGCTTGTTGGTCGTGAGCTTGTTCAGACGGCAACGACCCAAGCCCTGGATTATGGCTGTAATGTTATTGCCAGGTCCGGGCAGTTCAAGTATCTTTACGAGGCGTGCATAAACTCCGTATTCGAAGAGATCGTTGGTGCTTGGATGCTCAACCTCCTGATCGTGTTGGCAGAACACAGCGAAACTTATGTCCTGCTTCTTGCGTAAATGATCGAGCAGATTGAGGCTTTGTTTTCTTCCGATGATGACAGGAGTAATCACTCCCGGGAACATTGCCATGTTACGTGTGGCAAGGATGGGCAATTCGCCTTCTATATTTACGTTGAACAAATTTGAAATATCGCCGTCGTAATCGGCAATCATCTGTATTGAAGTACTCGTTCTCTTATTCATATCTCGTTATCTGTGTATCGGGGCGTGTGTATTTCCGTGCAAAGTTACTTAAAATTCTGCTAATGAGTGAATTTTTGCTGTTATTTTATGTAGAAATCAGCGGTCAGATTAGCGTACCATTCTGATCTCGATCCGTCTGCCTCTTGCAGGCATACTTCCTCCATTTCTCTCTCGCATCTGCAGTAGGCGTGACGGAACGCAACAAGATGGCGTTTAGGTTGTTTGCGTGGGGTGGTGCGCACGGCGCATTGGCGTGACATCGCAAGTCCTGCCTTGTAAGCTTCCGCAATGAACGCTTGCAGACACTCCGTAGGTATTATAGCGCTGAACTCGCCGTCGCTATCGAGTAGCGCTTTCACGGCGGCGAATAACTCGCAGTATTTCAGCGCACAAGCATGTCTTGCTGTGGTACGCTGTGCGTTGGGGTTGATGAGGCTGTCGATGAAGAAAGGAGGATTTGACACTATTGCGTCGTACTTGTGGTGAGTAGGGTAGAGCTGGATGGCTGTTTCCGCAATGCTGATGCGGTCGGCGTATGCAGTGGCGGCTACGTTCTCGCGTGCCTGAGTGGCGGCTTCAGCGTCTATCTCAACGGCGTCGATGGTGGCTTTAGCGAAACGCTGAGCCATCATGAGCGCAATAAGTCCGGTGCCAGTGCCAATGTCGAGAATGCGTGAGCCGCCATTGGCCCATGCTCCGAGTAGCACGCCATCGGTGCCCACCTTCATGGCGCAGCGGTCTTGGTGGATTACAAACTTCTTAAAAGCAAACATTCGTGATAGTAAAGATGTGTTGGTGGAGGCGTGGCGCCTCCGCTGTATTACAAGTCGAACTTATTCTGCACAGCTTTGCTCCACTGCTGCAGTTTCTGTCGACTCTTGCTTATTTCCTCGCGTATGTTATTTATCTCGTTAAACAGTTCGGTAGCAGCGTTCTGTAGCGCATTCGGTTTGCGCTGGTTTCTGTCGGCGAACGGGTTCACTACGATCTTTATTCCCTTCGGCTTAAGCTCGACGTCTATGTCCGCACCAGTCATTACAGGGTCGCCGTCGTAGTGGATGGCGCCGGGGCTGTCGCGATGAACGTGCAGCTTCTTGCAGCGGAATGTCTTTATCTTCGAGTTGTTCTTGTTGAGCGTCTTGTTGAACATCTCGATGCTTATCTGCGGAGCGTCGATGAGTCCGAACGGTTCCATGATGATAACATCCATCAGTCCGTCGCTCATGGAAGCTTGCGGTGCGATATATGCGTTGTTGCCGTACTGCGACGCGTTGGCGCACGATATGAGGAATGCCTTGTGCAGGCTCGTCTCGTCGTCTGCCATCACGGTATATGTCTCTGGCTCGTATTTGAGTCCTTCTCGCAGCACATTCTCTATATATGTGAGCGGTCCGCGTTTACCAGCCTCGGCGAACTTCAGGCTGATGAAGGCGTCGAATCCCATTCCGCAGGTGCAGAAGAACGGGTAGCCGTTGATGATGCCGTAGTCGAGATCGCGCACCTCGAAAGCGTTTATTATTTCAATCGACTTCTTTACGTTGATAGGCAACTGCAGGTGGCGTGCCAGTCCATTGCCCGAACCGCATGGTATGATGCCGAGAGCAGTGTTGGAGTGCACGATGGCGCGTGCCACTTCGTTTACGGTGCCGTCGCCTCCGACAGCCACAACCATGTCTACGCCGTCATCCTTAGCCTTAGCGGCTATCTCCGAGGCGTGTCCGGCGTATTCGGTTATTGCGATTTCATATTCAAACTTCTCTTTGTCAAGAAGCTGGTCGATCAGTCCGGGGATGGCAGCCTTGTCCGACGTGCCTGAAATGAGGTTGATTATGAAAATGGCTTTTTTCTTCATATTTATTAATGCTATAAATAAGGCACAAAGATAATAAAATAATGTTACACGTAGGAATTTCGTTTGGTGAAAAATATCAAAAAGTCATATTTCTTGCGAAAAATGTGCGTGTTTAACATATTTTTCGTACCTTTGCACCTTGGAAATAACAAATTTGAAATATACCTATTTAAATTATAATGGGACAGTTACAAGAAAAGTATAAAAGCTATCGCCTTCCACAGAAGTACATGGCAGAAGGTGTTTATCCCTATTTTCGTGAGATTACGAGCAAGCAGGGCACAGAAGTAGAAATGGGCGGACACAAGGTCCTTATGTTCGGCTCGAACGCTTATACCGGACTTACCGGCGATCAGCGCATCATTGATGCTGGTAAGGCAGCTCTCGACAAATACGGTTCTGGTTGCGCAGGTAGCCGCTTCCTCAACGGTACGCTCGATATTCACGTACAGCTTGAAAAAGAACTTTCTGAGTACATCGGCAAGGACGACGCTCTCTGTTTCTCTACAGGTTTCTTCGTGAACAGCGGTGTAATCCCCGCAGTTGTTGGTCGTGGCGACTATATCATCTGCGACGATCGCGACCACGCCAGCATCGTTGACGGACGTCGTCTCTCGTTTGCTACACAGCTCCACTACAAGCACAACGATATGGAAGATCTTGAGCGCGTGCTGAAGAACCTTCCAGAGGAGGCTATCAAGCTCATCATCGTTGACGGCGTGTTCTCAATGGAGGGTGACCTTGCTAATCTGCCTGCTATTGTAGAACTGAAGCATAAGTACAATTGCTCTATTATGGTAGACGAGGCTCACGGTCTCGGTGTGTTTGGCAAGCAGGGTCGTGGTGTTTGCGACCACTTCGGACTTACCGATGAGGTTGACCTTATCATGGGTACATTCTCTAAGTCGATGGCTTCTATCGGTGGTTTCATCGCTGGCGATAAGGACACAATCAACTGGTTGCGCCACACTTGTCGCACATACATTTTCAGCGCATCTAACACTCCGGCTGCTACAGCAGCTGCTCTTGAGGCCCTGCACATCATCCAGAATGAGCCGCAGCGCATCGACGACCTTTGGAAGGTTACACGCTACGCGCTCCGCCGCTTCAAGGAAGAGGGCTTTGAGATTGGAGAGACACAGAGTCCGATTATTCCGCTCTATGTTCACGATGTTGAGAAGACATTCGTTGCTACAGCAAAGGCTTTCGAGTATGGCGTGTTCATCAACCCCGTTATTCCGCCGGCTTGCGCCCCACAGGATACTCTCGTGCGTTTCGCGCTCATGGCAACCCATACAGAGGAGCAAGTAGAGCGTGGCGTTCAGATTCTAAAGCGTGTGTTCAAGGAACTTGACATCATTAAGGACTAATGTATTATTTCTATATGCAGCAAAAGGCAGGCTTTCCGTATGGATTGCCTGCCTTTTGCGTTATGCGGTTTGGAGTCTGCAAGTAAAGGTGGAGTAGGAAAGTGTGGCATGTTATTTGCTATTATTGTGCATTATTGTTTCGATTATTGTGGTGTTTGGTGAAAAAACACGTGCTAAATTTTGGTTGTGTCAAAAAATAATTGTACCTTTGCACTCGCAATTTGAAAACGGGGTGTAGCGCAGTCCGGTAGCGCGCCTGGTTTGGGACCAGGTGGTCGCAG
>OBIB01000705.1_pt1 | contig 11840 bp, 9 predicted proteins | sample 1496261 | NCBI WGS metagenome assembly OBIB01 (sample SAMN05065771, study PRJEB22554) | human gut metagenome | biome: ENVO:2100002; feature: ENVO:00000062; material: ENVO:00002003 | host: Homo sapiens | place: USA
AGATGTGTATAAGAGACAGCAGAGGAACACATCGACATTTATTTCTATCGCCCGATAGGCTATCAGTGGGCACGCTTCTTCCGCATGCTGCACGTCACCCCCAACGTAGTGACTATTCTTTCAATATTCCTCGGCGTAGGAGCCGGCATCTGCTTCGGCTTCAACGATCTTCGCATCAACATCGTAGGTATTCTGCTGCTCATTTGGGCGAATATGTACGACAGCTGCGACGGTCAGCTGGCACGTCTCACCAATCAGAAGAGCGCGCTTGGACGTATTCTCGACGGTGCTGCAGGCGACTTCTGGTTCATCGCCATCTATGTAGCCATCTGCATCCGACTCATGCCCGAATGGGGCGTGTGGATATGGGTACTATGCGTAATAAGCGGTTTCGGCTGCCATTCACGCCAGTGCCGTCTTGCCGACTACTACCGTCAGATTCACCTCTTCTTCCTCAAGGGCAAGGATGGCAGCGAGATGGACGATGCCTCAAAGCAGGTGGAGCTGTATCGCGAGATGAAATGGGGCAAGCAGCCGCTGCAGAAACTCTTCCAGTTCTTCTATGTCAACTATACAGCAGCGCAGGAGAAGGAAACCCCGTGGTTTCAGAAACTCAAGGCAGCCATACGTGCCAAATATCCCGACCAGTTGCCCGAAAACCTGCGCAATGACTTCCGCGAGGGCAGTCTGCCGCTGATGAAGTACGCCAACTTCCTCACCTTCAACTGGCGCAGCATCACACTCTTTATCAGCATTCTCATTGGCAAGCCGTGGGTTTATCCGGCAGTAGAGATTGTAGTGTTCACCGCCGTTTACTTCTATATGCACTATCGTCACGAGCGTCTGTGCCGCGAGGTACTTGCCAAGCTCGACAGCTACAAATAAAAACATATGAACAATAAGTTTCGCAATATATTCATGGCGTTCGGTATAATAGCCATCGTCATCATGCTCTGCACGATGAACATGGACTATACCGACATCTGGCGCTATCTGCTCAAGGTGGGCATCTATTTCCCGCTCATCTTGGCTTTGTGGCTGGTGGTGTATTTGGTCAACACGCTTTCATGGTATCTTATCATCAATGACGAAGGGCGCTGTGAAGGGCTCTCGTTTTGGCGTGTCTACAAACTCACCGTCAGCGGATTTGCCCTCAACTACACTACTCCGTGTGGACTTATGGGTGGCGAGCCTTACCGCATCATGGAACTGAAGCCATACACCGGCGTGAGCAAGGCTACATCATCGGTTATATTATATGTGATGATGCACATCTTCTCACACTTCTGGTTCTGGTTTCTCTCCATCTTCCTCTTCATCGCATTCAATCCCGTAGGACTGTCGATGGGCATACTGCTTGCCGTAATAGGTGGATTCTGCCTTCTTGGCATATATTTCTTCTCACGAGGATACAAGACTGGCATGGCACAGAAGGGCATACGCCTGCTCACACACATACCGTTTGTAAAGAGATGGGCAATACGCTTTGCCGACTCGAAGAAGGAAACTCTCGAACAGATTGACTCGCAGATAGCCCTACTCCACCAGCAGCACAAGCGCACATTCTACTCGTCGCTGCTGTTCGAACTGTCAGCACGCATACTGCAGAGTTTCGAGATTTATCTCATCCTCAAGGCATTCAATGCCGAGGTGGGCATAGTTGACTCAATACTCATTCTCGCCTTCTCATCGCTGTTCAGCAACCTTATATTCTTTACGCCGATGCAGCTTGGATCGCGCGAAGGCGGATTGGCATTGGCTGTAGACGGACTGCATCTTACAGGTGCACTCGGTGTGTACACGGGTCTTATCACCCGACTGCGCGAACTGGTGTGGATAGCTATCGGAATCTTGCTGATAAAAATTGGCAACAAAAACCAATTGCCCAAGGATACATCCGACAACAGCAAATCGTAACGAAACACATTATAAATATAACCATATAAGACATGAGATCAACCAAAATTCGAGGCATTATATTCGACTACGGTGGCACGCTCGACACACGCGGCGACCACTGGTCGGAAGTGATATGGGATGGTTACCAGCAGTGTGGCATCGCCATCGACAAACCCTCCTATCGCGACGCTTATGTATACGGCGAACGGGCTTTGGCTGTCAACCCTATCGTCACTCCCGAATTCCACTTCATCGACATTCTGCGCGAAAAGCTTCAGTTGCAGTTGCAGTTTCTGTGCGGTTGCCCGTTATTGCCCACTGGTAAGGACGACGAGCAGCGCCAGGCACAGCTCACATCACACCTGCAGATGACAGCCGATGAAATCAGCGACACCGCCATGCGCATTGCCACATGCATCAACGATGCAACCAACGCCTTGCTGCACGAAAACCGCAAGGTGCTCGAACGTCTGCGTCAGGCAGGTCTGCCTATGGTGCTCGTATCCAACTTCTACGGCAACATCCGCACTGTGCTGCGCGATGCCCATCTCGACGGATTCTTCAAGGACATAGTAGAGTCGGCTGTGGTAGGCGTGCGCAAACCCAATCCTGCCATATTCGCCCTCGGAGTGTGCGCTCTCGATTTGCCCGCCTCTGAAGTATTGGTAGTAGGCGACACCTATGGCAAGGACATTGTTCCTGCCCACAGTCTCGGATGCCACACCATTTGGATTAAAGGACGCCAATGGGAAGACAAGCCTGCCGATGAAAGCATTTGCGACGACGTTATAACACGACTCGAAGACATGCTTAAGTTTGTAAGTCAAAATGCATAGTTTGCATTTTGACTTACTCCAATTCTACTCAATATTCCGTTTTTCCTATTTTTTAGTTGCTATGGGAAAAATATTCAGAAAAATATTTAAATGCAAAAAGTTTTCATGTCCTATTTCACTTATTATTCTTAACTTTGCATTCTCTTAATAGACAATTAGGATACACATTTAATATAAAGGTAAAGGGTGAAAAGGTTTTTAAGTATTACATTGATGTTCTTTGTCTTGGCAATTGCAGCCAAGGCACAGATTACCGGTGAAATTTATGACAGCGACGGATATCCTATTCCGTTGGCAAGCGCTATATATAAGGGTCACCATGTGGCAGCAGCAAGCGACATGGACGGCAAGTTTACCATTGCGCGACACAATGGTTGGGAACTCACATTCAGTAGCGTAGGCTTCATTCCGCAAACTATCAAGGTTGGCCCCAACACTCCTTCACACATGAAGATTGTGCTCAAGGAGGACTCTAAGACTCTTGGCGAGGTGGTTATCAAGCAGAAGCGCGAACGCTACTCACGCAAGAACAACCCTGCCGTAGAGCTTATGAAGCGCGTAATAGCAGCCAAGAAGCTGTCGCATCTTGAGAACAACGACTACTATCAGTACAACAAATATCAGAAGATAACGCTCGCTCTGAACGATATCAAGCCCGAAGACCTTGTAACGGGCAAGTACAAGAACAAGTCGTATGTGAAAGATCAGATTGAAACATCGCCTTACAACAACAAGCTCATTCTGCCCGTCAGCGTGGAGGAGACCGTTACGCAGCACATCTATCGCAAGAATCCTAAGGAGGAGAAGGACATTATCAAGGGTCAGCGCCAAGAAGGTGTCAACAACCTGCTGCAGACGGGCGAGATACTGAACACGTTGCTTAAAGAGGTGTTTACAGATGTCAATATCTACGACGACCACATGCGCCTGCTTCAGTATCAGTTTACATCGCCCATCGGCGAGACAGCCATCTCGTTCTATCGATTCTATATCCAGGACACAGTATATGTCGACCGCGACCTGTGCTACCATCTGGAGTTTATCCCCAACAACCAGCAGGACTTCGGATTCCGTGGTGAACTGTACGTATTGGCCGACTCGTCATTGCACGTCAAGAAATGCTCGTTCACACTGCCTAAGCGCACCGACGTAAACTTCGTGAGAGACATGAAGATTACGCAGGAATACACCCAATTGCCCAATGGCGAATGGGCGCTTTCGGTAGACGACCTCACCACCGAGATACACGTCAACAAGATGATAGGCGACCTGCTTGTCACCAAGACGACGCGCTACGACGACTATGCCTTCGACGATTTGCCCAACAAGTTGTTCAAGGGCAAGGCAAAGGTAAAGCACGAGGTAGATGCGATGATACGCGACGAGGCGTTCTGGAACCAGTATCGTGCTGTAGAGCTTACCAAGGGCGAGTCGTCGATGAATGCCTTCATACACCGTATGGAGCAGTCGAAGAACTTCAAGTGGATTATCTTCGGACTACGTGCATTCCTCGAGAACTTCGTCGAGACTGGTTCGACACGCACCAAGTCGATGTTCGACTTCGGTCCGGTCAACACCATCATCTCAAACAACTTCGTCGACAACTACCGCTTACGTATCAGCGGCCGTACCACAGCCAATCTCAACAATCACCTCTTCTGGAAGGGCTACTACGCTTACGGTACAAAGTCACACAATCATTACTATGGCACAGAGATAACATATAGTCTGAACAAGAAGAAGAATGCACCGTTCGAATTCCCGCAGCGCAACATCATCTTCGAGACTGGCTACGATGTTATGTCGCCTGCCGACAAGTTCCTTATGCACAATAAGGATAATGTGTTCATGTCGTTGCGTACGCAGAAGGTTGAACAGATGTACTTCTACAACCGCCAGAAACTCTCGTTCGACTACGAGACCGACTGGGGATTGTCGTTTAACGCATCAATCAAGGCTGAGAGCAACACACCAACCGGCGACCTCACATTCATGAAGATGCCAGGTGCTGTGACCAATCCCGATGCCGACGGCAACGAATTCGTCCACAAGATACGCACCACAGAGGCTAAACTTGGTGTGCGCTACTGCCCCGGACAGACATTCATCAACACCAAGCAGCAGCGCTGGCCAGTCAATCTCGACGCTCCTGAGTTCACTCTGAGCCACACTATGGGCATCAAGAACTTCCTCGGTGGCGAGTACAAGCTCAATATGACTGAGGCAAGCATATACAAGCGCTTCTGGCTCGGATCGTGGGGCTACGTCAACACCCACCTCATCGGTGGCGCACAGTGGAGCAAGGTGCCGTTCCCGTTGCTCATCATGCCCCCTGCCAACCTCACCTACTTCGAGATGGAGAATACCATGTCGATGCTTAAGAACATGGAGTTCCTCAGCGACCGCTACGCCTTTGCGTCGGTATCATGGGACCTCAACGGCAAACTGTTCAACCGTCTGCCACTCATACGCAAGCTCAAATGGCGTGAATGGGTATCGGTAAAGGGAATGTGGAGTACACTGACCGACAAGAACAACCCGCTGCTTGAGCAGAACCAGAACTCTAACTTGCTTTTCCAGATGCCCGAAGGAGCGTCTGTAATGGACAAGAAGAAGCCATATTGGGAAGTTGTAGTAGGCGTACACAACATCTTCAAGTTCTTCGCTATTGACTACGTTCGTCGTATGAACTACAACGGACCTGGCATCAAGAAGAACGGTATACGCTTCATGTTTATGGCAAGTTTCTAAAAGCATTGGGCTTATGATTTTATTTGCAGACAGACAGGATATCACACGCATCGGACTGATGCACGTCGCCAGCACTATGGAAGGTGCTGGCGAGTGCAAATATGTCGAAGACAAGGCTTCGCTCATCGAAGCCTTGACAACCGTGCCCGATGCCATAGTAGTGCTCGACTATACCATGTTCGACATCAACGACCTGTCTGAGCTGCTCATCATTACACAACGGTTCGGTAGCTCGCACTGGGTGCTGTTCAGCGACACCCTGAGCTACGAATTTATGTCGCGAGCTGTGGCTACAAGCCGACAATTAAGTATTGTTATGAAAGACTCACCCATTGGCGAGATACGCTCGGCATTGCAATACGCCCTACAACATCAACGATACATCTGCCAACGAATAGCCGAGATGCTGCTCAATCCGCCAACCAACGACGAGCAACAACCCGAGTTGGCTAATCTTACAAAGACCGAAACGGAGATTCTGAAGCTTATCGCTCTCGGACTTACCACAAAAGAGATTGCCGAACGACGCTTCTCGTCGTTCCACACAATCAATACCCACCGCAAGAACATATTCCGCAAGCTTAGTGTCAACAACGCTCACGAGGCTACAAAACTGGCGCTCAGAGCAGGACTGGTGGACAGTGCGGAGTATTATATATAATTGAAAAAGAGGCTACAGCATTCACGCTATAGCCTCTTTTTTTTATAATTTTATGCAAACGATTGTCCTGATTTTTTGATTGTTTTTCATTTATTAAGTTGTTTCATATTACTTTATATCCCTATTTTTGCAACATAATCGATAACTTAATAACTGTTTTCAACAAACCTTTTATGATTAACAACAAACTTAAAATGTGGGCATTTCTACTGCTTATGCTCATCGCTATGCCAACAATGGCAGACGATTTCAACAGTCAGCGAACTGATTTTCGCGACGAAAGTATCTACTTTATGATTACCACCCGTTTCTACGATGGCGATCCAAAGAACAACGTGTTGTGTTGGGATAACAAACAATGTCAGATCGAGACTGGCGACCCATGTTGGCGAGGCGACTTCCAAGGCGTTATCGACAAACTCGACTACATCAAGGCACTTGGCTTCACAGCTATCTGGATTACTCCAGTAGTGCAGAACGCATCGGGTTACGACTATCATGGCTATCATGCCATGGACTTCACACATGTCGACTGCCGCTATCAGAGCGGTGACGGCTCGAAGAGTGGCGACGTAATGTTCCAGGAACTCATCGACAAGGCACATGCTAAGGGCATCAAGATTATACTTGACATCGTGCTCAACCACACCGGTAACTTTGGTGAGGAGAATCTCTGCAAGGAGTTTGAGCGCAACACCAAGCTTCGCAACCAGGCTGAAATCGATGCTTGTATGATTCCTAACAGCGAAGTTCTCGGTTCCGATTATCTCACAATTCTTGGTAAAGACCAGTACCAGCGCCGTTTGGCTCTGATGAAGAACACCGACGGACAGAACCACGACTCACATAACTACTGGCACCATGTGGCTACTCAGTGGAACTGGGACGAGCCTAACCGTTGGTGGGGACAGATCGCAGGCGACTGCGTAGATCTTAACACCGAGAACGATGCTGTGGCTGAGTATCTCGTAAAGTGCTATGGCGAGTTCATCAAAATGGGTGTTGACGGTTTCCGTATCGATACATCAGGCCACATCTCACGTCTTACTTTCAACAAGGTTTTCATTCCTCAGTTCCAAGCTCTTGGCGAGCAGTATAAGAGCAAGCGTCTGAACCAGGCACCTTTCTTTATGTATGGCGAGGTTTGCGCACGCTTCGGCAGCGTACAGTATCGTGGTCAGGACTGTCTCTCTCCTTACTTCTATACATGGAAGTCAGACCAGAAGATCATGAACTCATGGAACAGCGACGCCACATGGTGGGACAAGCAGGTGGTACCCGAGGGTGCAGATCCTCTTGGCAACATGACTCTCTGTCTTAAGGACGTTGCCGATTCGCCTACAAGCAACAACACTTTCATGCTTAATGGCGCATGGCATAAGCCCGACTACACACAGAGCAGCGGCTTCAATGTAATCGACTTCCCTCTCCATTACAACTTCTCAAATGCAGGTTCTGCATTCCGCCTTGCAAAGGATGGCGATGCTAAATATAACGACGCAACTTATAACGTGGTTTATGTAGACAGCCACGACTACGGACCTCAGCCTAACGACCGCGTGCGCTTCGGTGGCAGCGATGCACAGTGGGCAGAGAACCTCTCGCTTATGTTCACATTCCGTGGCATTCCTTGTATCTATTATGGTTCGGAGGTTGGCTTCCGTCGCGGTCAGGTTATTGACGACGGTCCTAATGGTCCGCTCTCAAACACTGGTCGTGCATACTTCGGTGGCTACATCACAGGCGACGTTGAGGCAACAGACTTCGGTAAGTACACTGCTTCCGGCAACGTTAACGCCACTCTCAATCACGACCTCGCTCAGCACCTTATCCGTCTGAACAAGATTCGTCAGGCTGTTCCTGCCCTGCGTAAGGGTCAGTGGACAGACGAGGGTTGCACGTCAACGGATGGTATCGCTTTCAAGCGTGCTTCTGAGAATAGCTATGCTCTCGTTGCCCTCAACGGCGGCGCCACATTCACAGATTGCCCCGCAGGCACATACACCGATATCGTAACCGGTAAGACATATACTGGTTCTACTATCACCGTTGACGCTCCTGCAACACAGGGTCAGGTACGTGTACTTGTAAAGGATTGGACTGGCGGTGTAATAGGCGAGGATGGCCCATTCATCTACACAACTTCTCCTCAGAGCAAGGGCGATCAGGCATACGACGGTCAGGAAGAGGCTGGTACCGATATATATTATGGCAGCGAAGACATAGAGCAGGATGCAGCAGTTGTATTCAATCCTAATGGCGGCAACTTCCGCACAGAGACCGTTACCGTTACTGCAACTCTCAACGATGGCGCAACAAGCGGCTGGTATCAGATTGAAGGTGAGGACAAGGTAGAACTCTCAAGCGAAGGCTCAACATTCACCATTGGCGCAGACATGAAGTTTGGTGACACCAAGAAAGTAAACTGGGGTGCAACAAACGACGATGGTACCGAGTACAGTGGTTCTATTACATACAGAAAGGTAGATCCTAACGCTTCTATCATCGTTTATGTCAAGGCAGACAAAGCACCTAACCTCTATGCATGGACAGCTGGCGGTGAGGCAACCAAGGCTCTCAATGGCGAGTGGCCTGGCAAGCAGATGTCAGCTAAGGCAACTGTTGAAGGTGTAGAGTATTATATGTTCGTTGCTGACGGTGTAGAGTCGTTCAACATGATTCTTAACAATGGTGGTAGTGCACAGACTGGTGACATTACTGGCATCACAGCTACAACATTCTACTCTTACGATGGTGGCTCTGGCTACAAGGTACTTAGTGGTATTCCTGTTCCCGAACCGAACCCGAATCCAAATCCGACTCCAAATCCAGATCCAACTCCAGTTCCTACCCCGACTGGCAAGTTCTACGTTTACTTTGCAGCTCCTACATCATGGAGCACGGTTAAGACATGGGTATGGAACAGTAACTTGGGTGACGACAACAACTACACTGGTGGCAACTGGCCTGGTGAGGATTGTGTCAAGACCTCTAAAACCTACAACGGCATGAGCATTTGGATGTGGGAGTATAAGGGCGACAAGACCGATATGCCTACACACATCATCTTCAACAATGGTAGTGGTGAGCAGACAGCCAACCTTATCTATCAAAACGGCAAGTGCTACGACTTCAATGGCGTTAACAACTCTATCAACATCACAACTGCCATCAACGGCATAAACGCCAACGCTGCTAAGAAAATGATAAAGGTCTATACACTCAACGGTGAATGTGTTGGTGTAATGTCCGATCTTAACTCTGCAACCTACACTCTCCGTCCTGGCATCTATATTGCCAACGGCAGAAAGTTTGTAGTTCGTTAATGTTTATAGTTAGTTAAAATAAAATGAGACTATAGCGAAAGTGCTATAGCCTCATTTTATTTTTATTCTAATATTGTGTCAATGTAATGGGATGAAGATTACTTAACGATCATCTTCTTGCCGTTCTCAATAACAACACCCTTGTATGACTCGTTAACACGCTGACCAGCGAGGTTGTAACGAACACCCTTCATGGCATTGTCTACGGTGATGTTGTTGATGCCAGTCTCACCTGTAGGATTAACTGTAATCTCAACAAAACGCAAAACTGCATTATTAGCTGCAGCGTTCTTACGAGAAACAGTGAATGTTACCTCTTCTGCATTTCCAGTCCAAGTCCAGTTACGTACTTTTGAATCATCCAACTTCAAAGTACCAACAGAAGCAGTAAAAGCTGCACCACCTGGTTCAAGATCTGTAGCCTTGAAGGTAATCTTAACCATTTTCTCGCCCTTAGAAGATATCTTGATAGAAGAACCATCTATTACATTATCAGCTTTCTTGCCACCATAAACAGCAATGCAAGCTCTTGCTTTAGAAGCATCATTTGGTTTATATGTTGTTCTTATATATGTAGGTGCACCACTTGGGTTTTCACCAGCAATTACAGACAATGTTACATCACCAATTGTGTGAACTCCATTATTTGCCTCTGCCTTATTCAAATACAAAATAGTTTTGTCCTTACCTGCAGGTTCGATATTCTCCCACATGTTCTTGAAGTTGAATGTTGTCTGAGCGTTAACTGCACCAGCAACCATCATGAGTGCAGCAACAAAAGCGTAGCGTAAAGTTTTAATCATAATTTTATTGTTTTAGTTTTAAAAATATTTGCAGTAGTATTGGCGGAGCCGAAACGACTTCCGGCTACCGCCAACAATTTAATAATGTAGAGAATTATGTTCTGAGTCAGTTATTACTTCTTAGCAGCAGGCATAGTAGTGTTTACAACGATCTCGCTGAAGCGGAGCACACCAGTCTTGCCCTCAGGACGGCTAACAGTGAAAGTAACCTCCTTGGCATCGCCAGTCCAAACATAGTTCTTGGTCTTGCGCTCAAACTTCAGAGTACCGCAAGAAGCGTTCAATTCGCCAGCGCCCTGCTCTACCGGAGTAGCCACGAAAACGATGTGCTTCATGTTCTCCTTGCTGTTAGTCAACTTGATTGCCGATCCCTCAGCATTCTCGTTGTCCACCTTGCTACCATACAGACGGATGCAAGCGTTCGACTTAGCTGCGTCGCCAGTAAACATCTGGTAAGCAGGAGAAGAGCTATAGTTGCCCGGGATAATGGTCATTGTTACGTCGCCGACAGTCTGTACACCTGCACCTGCTTCCTTATTCATAAGATAAAGAACGGGCTTGTTAGGCTGAAGACAAGGCTCGAAAATGTTCTTGAAGTTGATTGTTGTCTGTGCTGATGCGCCACCGCATACAAGCATCATCAATGCTACCAATGTAAAACGCAAAGTTTTAATCATAATGTTTTCGGTTATTAAATATTAGTAAATTAGTATTACTTGTAATTTTTAGTATTCTCGTTACTTTTAGTATTATAGTTACTTTTAGTGATGCAAAGTTAAGAAAATATATTGTTATCGCAAATTTTAGAGCCCAAAAAAAGATACAATTTAATACAAACTATGTACAAGTACGTACAGTGAAGCATATTAATATGGGTGAGGCAATAATTAACGATACATAAACGGGCTGTAAGCCCAATATCCTCCATAACCCCTTCGTAGCGTTTGTATTTAACGACAATAGTGACAATGGTCGACAATATTATTAATGATAATCATGGGAGCATTGGACAATGTTGCTTGTCCTATTGTCGAACATTGTCAACATTGTCGTTTTAACAACAAGGAGCTTGATAATTTTGTATTTAACGACAAGGGGCTTGATATGTTTGTATTTAACGACAATAGTGACAATGGTCGACAATGATTTTATGATATTCGATTGACAATGATTTTAATGATATAAAAAAAGGTCTCCAAAGTCGTTAGACCTTGAAGACCTCAAGTAAAGAAGGCAGCCACCTACTCTCCCGCATTGCATTGCAGTACCATCGGCGCAAGCGGGCTTAACTTCTCTGTTCGGAATGGGAAGAGGTGGGACACCGCCGCAATAACCGCCTAAAGTTTTTTGCGGAGCAAAAAACTCAATGTTGAATGTTGAGTGTGGAATGTTGAATTCCGATTTGCTCACGTATAAGTTAGACATGTTGATTAGCAAAACTATTGTTAAAGTTGTCAACAACTGAAAGTATCGCTACTTATTGCCGAGGCAAGATACCTCGGCTACTTATGAAGAAAGTCTCGGGCAATTAGTACTGCTCGGCTTTGACATCGCTGTCTTTACA
>OBIB01000708.1_pt1 | contig 11753 bp, 8 predicted proteins | sample 1496261 | NCBI WGS metagenome assembly OBIB01 (sample SAMN05065771, study PRJEB22554) | human gut metagenome | biome: ENVO:2100002; feature: ENVO:00000062; material: ENVO:00002003 | host: Homo sapiens | place: USA
TGGGGTCCATCTGAGGTTTGCGATCAGACCACAAAGACTCTCCAGTTGGAGCAGGGCAAGTAATATACGGAATATAAGTATATTATATAAGTAATATAAAAATACTCATATATTTTATATGTCAACAAGACGAACGGCTTCTACACAGAAAAAGGGGACTATGGCGAGGAAGAGTACATCTGCTCGGCGTGGTGGCTCTCGTGGCAGAAGGCGTTCGTCTTCTGTTTTCAGACGCTATCCCCGCTGGGCTTGGTGGATAGGCGGAACGGCAGTTGTCGTTCTCTACGTCTTCCTGTTTTATCATTTCTTCGTCAGTCCTACGGGATTCCGCTGGCGTGCGCTCTATGGCGACGAGGTTTATCCCGAGGGTTATGAGATTCATGGCATCGACATCTCCCATTATCAGGGTGAGATTGATTGGGAGCGTTTGAAGGGTGCGATGATCAAAGGATGCCCTGTGCGCTTTGTCATCATCAAGAGCACCGAGGGTTCCAGCCGACTGGACGAGAATTTCCGGTCTAACTTCAACCAGGCACGTGATTTCGGATTCATCCGTGGCGTATATCATTTCTGGAGCAACAAATCTTCTGCCCGCGACCAGGCGTATTATTTCCTGGATCAGGTGCATCTTACGGATGGCGACCTGCCTCCGGTGCTCGACATAGAGCATAAGCCTGATGACAAGAGCGTGGAGGATTTCCAGCGCGATGTGCTTACGTGGCTGCATATCGTGGAGGATAGGTATCATGTGAAACCTATCATCTACACCTATTATAAGTTTAAGGAGCAATACCTGAGTGCGCCCGTTTTCGATGACTATCCTTACTGGATAGCCCACTATTACGTGGATAAGGTGCAATACAAGGGCAAGTGGAAGTTCTGGCAGCACACCGATGCCGGAAAGCTGCCTGGCATCAAGGGCTACGTGGATTTCGATATCTACAATGGCAGCTATTACGACCTGAAGCAGCTCTGCATCGGAAGCAACAAGAGCGAAAAGGTATTTGATGAGAACGAATAAAGGCTGATTTCCCGTAAATCCGGAAAATCAGCCTTTATTCGTTTTGTTCCGATTCTATTTTAGAACCAGTTATTTCTTGAATCAGTTTTTATCCCAGCACCAGGCAGGTCCAGTTGTTATCCACCTGTCTCGTTACTTCGTGCAGTCCCAGTTCTGCCGCCTTTTCCAGCAGCACCGGCACATCTTCCTCGTAGAAACCGCTCAGGATCAGGGTTCCGCCGATGTTCATCACGCTGCGGAAGAGGCGCATGTCGCTGAGCAGGATGTTGCGGTTGATGTTCGCCATCACTACATCGAAAACGCCGCTCACGTGGTTCAGCACATTGCAGTTGCCGAAGAGCACCTCCATGTTGTCTACGCCGTTCAGCACGGCATTGTGCTTGGCGTTCTCCACGCTCCATTCGTCGATGTCGTAGCCCACCACTTCCTTGGCACCCAGTTTGGAGGCGGTGAGTCCCAGAATGCCCGTTCCCGTGCCGCAATCCAGCACTCGCTTGGTCTTCACCGGCATCTGCAGCAGCTGCGAGATGATCATGCGGGTGGTTTCGTGGTTGCCGGTTCCGAAGGCAAGTTTCGCTTCGATGCCTATCTCGATGATGTCGGGGCGGTTGCTGGTGTCGGGGTAGAGCTCAGGATGCTTGGCGTCGTAGATGACCACCTGGTCGGCTACGAAGATAGGGGCGAAGCCCTGCTCCTCCCATTCCTGGTTCCAGTCCTTGTCCTCGGCATCCTTGATGTCGTAGGTGATGCGGGTATCCACGATAGGGAAGTCGGCGATGTATTCGTCCAGTGCCTCCTTGTCAAAGAGGTCCTTCTGCACGTAAGCCTCCATGCCCGTTTCCGTTTCCTCGAAAGATTCGAATCCTGCCTCGGCAGCTCCGTCGGCAAGCAGGTCCTGGCAGGCTTGCATCAAGTCGACGGTGGTCTCGATGTTGAATGTCGCTACTAAATATTTCATGTTTAATATGTATTAATTTCTTGTCATAAAACGCCTTTTAATGTTCAAAAAAGCTAGAATTATTTTAAATCTTCTGCAAAATTATAAAAAAATAGGGGAAAACCTACATTATTTTAGGGAAATTCTGTATTTTTGCATAAAGATAAGCAATATTTTTGCACTAGAATTATTATATAGATAGAAAAAGGCTGTTTTTCAGCCCTCACTTGCATATATAATTCAGCAGATGATTCACGGATATGCAGGCCGTGATGATTCTGGAAACGAAACTAAAGAATAGGAGAAATATACGATGAAGAAAATGTATCTTCTGGCAGTCCTGATGGCTGCAGCCATGCCATTGACTTCGATGGCGCAGGACGACGACCTCTACTTCAACCCGAAGAAAGAGGCGCAGGAAAAAGCTGAGAAGCGGGCACGCCTCCAGCAGCAGTATGCTGCGCAGCGTGCATTTAGAGATAGCATCTACTCACTCTATTGGAGTGGAAGCGGGCGTGATGTGGATGAGTATAACCGTGGCGGACGCATCTTCAGTCATTTTGAGCATGTGGGCACCGATTCGCTCGGCAACGACATCATCCAGTTTCATGTGGGCAAGGGGGTAAGACCCGACAGCATCTATGATGATGCGTATTTTGCCCAGAAATACATCAACCAGGATGAGGATTTCGACTACACCCGCCGCATGAGCCGCTGGGATGGCTATTATGATCCGTGGTTCTACGGCTACTATGGCTATGGTCCGTACTACTGGCGTTCGCGCATGTGGGGATGGCACAATCCTTGGCGCTACGGCTACTATGCGGGCTGGTATGACCCATGGTTCGACCCATGGTATGATCCTTGGTATTATGGCTACGCCGGCTGGTATGGCGGCTGGTACGACCCATGGTATTACGGCTGGGGCGGCTGGTATGGTCCTTGGTACTGGGGTGGTCCGATGATTGGGCATGTAAGCTATGGCGGTTTTGCCGGCGGCAAGAGATATAACAATCCGGGTCGCATTGATGCTTCTCATGGATATGTTTATGGCGGATCGCAGGGCAACAGGAATACCTATACCCGCAGAAGCGGTTCCAACCGCAGTTTCGGTCAGCGCCGTGACAACAATGGCTTCAACAATAATTCCAATTTCGGAACGCGCAGTAATTCCGGCTTCGGCAACAGCGGCAGCTTTGGTAATGGCGGCAGCTTTGGTGGCGGCAGCGTAGGCGGAGGTGGCAGCTTCGGTGGTGGCCATTCCGGTGGTGGCAGCTTTGGAGGCGGCGGTCGCTCAGGTGGCGGCAGCTTCGGAGGTCGCCGATAAATACGCCCTGAAAGGATTTGCCATTTGCCAGCACGCCCTGAAATCTCAGTTACTGAAGTTTCGTATGTGGTTCAAGTACGGGCTGAAGGCCCAAAAGCTCCTAGCCCAGGGCATCGCCCTGGGTTATAGTGGTTTTTATGAATACGCCCTGAAAGGGCAAAAGCTTTATAAACAATTAAAATTAGAAATAATATGAATCATTTAAAACATATACTTTTTGCCAGTGCCCTCGTGGCTTCCATGAGTGCCGCTGCGCAGGAAACCTATCAGGATACCAAGTTGGCAGCCAGCCAACTCACGGGTACCGCCCGCTATGTAGGTATGGGTGGTGCGATGGAGGCCTTGGGTGCTGATATCTCCACCATCAGCACCAACCCAGCCGGTGTGGGTCTTTTCCGCAAGAATCAGATTTCCCTCTCTGCCGGCGTCATCGCCCAGAGCGGTGCAGACAACAGCGTTTCCCTTGGCTATTCTACCATAGATATCAAGGGCAAGAAGAGTCATCCAACCTTCGACCAGGTAGGCATCGTCTGGTCTACGAAGATGAGAAACTCAAGTGCGCTCAATCTCGCATTCAATTATCATAAGAGTACCGACTTCGGACAGCTCCTCAACGCAGCCAATACGCTCACGAAGGCTTCGCAGAACAAGTTGACTGTAGCCAAACATGCCGAGGGCGTGGATGGATGGAGTTCTGTGGATGCAAACTTTGGCGGTTATAAGGATAATGCAGGCAATTATCAGAATGGTCTGCTCAATGTCACTTCCGATGGTGCCCTGGCTTTCGCCGATGCCCAGTCTTATCTCTTCGGACAGTATCAACATGGCTACATCGGCAGCTACGATTTCAACATCAGCGGTTCTATCGGCAATAGAGTATGGCTCGGTCTTACCATCGGTTTGCATGATGTTCATTACAACAGTAATTCCCTCTATGCAGAGAATCTGGTGGATGGCAACTACAGCGATTCCTACGAGGAGATCAAGATTACGGGTACGGGTTATGACGTGAAGGCAGGTGTCATCTTCCGTCCGGTAGAGGAGTCTCCTTTCCGCATCGGTGCCTACGTCAATTCTCCTGTGTTCTACGATCTCTCGCTCAGCGCAGCCCACGATTTGAGTATGTATGGCGGTAAAGAACCAGCTACTTTCCAGGATAAGGATGCAGCCGGCAATATCGTCAATGTGCCTTGCTATACAAAGGGTGATAAGGGACAGACTGTGGATTACGACTTCCGCTTGAACACTCCTTGGAAGGTGGGTGTCAGCATGGGTCATACCGTGGGCAACTATCTTGCCCTGGGTGCTACCTACGAGTATGCCTGGTACGACCACATGGACAACCGCGTGAAGGATGGCGGTTACTACGATTACTACTGGGGTGATTATTACGAGTCAAGCAGCAGCGATGATGCGATGAATGCAGATACCCGTGCCAACCTGAAGGGTGTAAGTACATTGAAGGTGGGAGCTGAAATCAAGCCAACCTCTATGCTTTCTCTCCGTTTCGGTTACAACTATGTATCGCCGATGTTCAGAGAGAATGCCTATCGTGATCAGTCGATTGGCAGCAATGGTGTAGATATCGCTACTTCTACCGATTATACCAACTGGAAGGCGATGAATCGCTTTACCTGCGGTGTGGGTTTCAACTATGAGAATCTGAATATTGATGTAGCTTATCAGTATACTACCCAGAAGGGCGATTTCTATCCGTTTATGAGCTATGTGAATGAGAATGCAGCGTTGAGCAATATTCCAACTTCGTGCAAAGTGGATAACAATCGCCATCAATTGCTGATGACAGTGGGGTATAAGTTTTAAAATGTATTAATATTCGCCGCTTTCTTTTAAAAAAGTTTAGAGAATTTGGTGGATTAAAATAAATTGCATAACTTTGCAAGTGGATTTCAGTCTATGAGGGATCATAGGCGTCGTTAAGAGTTTAAGAGGTAGTGTCCTCTTTTTTGGTTTTTTATAAGTCTAGGAGATTTTCCCTCTAGGGAAAAAAAGATATTAGTTTTTTTAGTGGTTAATTTAGTTTTAGTAAGTATGTGATAGGATCTGTTGTGAAACAGGTCCTATTTTTTTTGCCAAGCGGTCTTCAATACCAAAAGAGGATGTGTCATGAACTGATGACACATCCTCGATTTCTTTCTAGCTACGATGTTTATCTTCTGCCGCATAAGCATAGGAAGCGGAATCTTCCTCTGGCAGTTTATATGGAATAACCCCATCAGCTCCTTCCACAACCTGCCCGTTGCTTTCAAGTTCTGCGATGCAGGAACCTGTAGCAAAGAAATACATGGTGATGATGATGTTGATGGCAGCATCTATCTCCTGCTCTGAAGCAGTTGGAGAAATGTGAGCCTCCTTGTTGCGCCATTCCTTGATAATCAGCAGATATTGGTAGAGAGTCTGATACTCCGATTTCTCTTTATATTTCAGTTTCCATAATGGGCGTATGGCATGAATCACATCCTTCCATGTCACTGGGTCGCCTTCAAAGCGTGGAGCCACCTCCTTGTTCTCCATCAGATAATAGAGCTTCTTGAGATAAGCTTCAAACTTGGTAACTAACAGATTGAAAGCCACATGCTTATCAACAATTGTGACTTTCTTGCCATAGAGATTGGCGAAGGCTCTGTTGATAAACAGTCCTACGCCATCGAGCGATGCAAGCGTCTTGGTGCCCAGCACGTAGAACACGCTGTTGAGCACTTCTTCCTGAGGTCGCATCTGTTCTGCCACCCCCGAAAGGGTGGAGTGGAGGATGTTGCGGATGCTGATTCGTATATGGTCGATATCCAGCTCTTTAGCTTCTCCGTCAGTATTCTCGGCAGGATCCTCGGCAGCAGGGCTTGCTTCCTCGTCTGTAGGCGTTGTTTCCTCGGTGGTTGGTGGGGTTGCACCATTGTCCATCGTAACGTCGTCGTGGAGCCACGCCAGCAGAATGCGCTCGCGAGCCGCAGGGTCCAGAATGAACTTGCGCAATATCTGGTCGGCCTTTGGCATTACCAGGAACGGAGGACAGGCTGAGCCGGTGATGCGCACCAGAAATTCACGGGTCTTCTGCAGGTCGAGCGTGAGCTTCAGATTCTCAAAGCGGTTGAACTCGTTCAGATTCTGTTCGTTCACGTTGCTGCTCATGATGTTGATGAGCTGGCTCTCGTTTACTCCGGTGGCTTCGCTCAGATTCATGATCTGCTTCTTCAGCTCGCTTATCTGATACTCTGCAATATAGTCGTTGATGGTCTTTCCCTGTTCCAGATGCAGGTCGCCGCTCTGTATGTCGTGCAGGATGATGAGCGCCGTGCGCTGGTCTTTCTGCGAGAGTGTGGCAAAGGTCTTGCACAGTTCCTCGAATGCCTCCTTGGTCATTTCGCTTCCCGGACCTTCCGTATAGAGGTTCTTGATGAACTTCTGGAATTTCGAGTCGATGTAGTCTGCATTGATGGTTCCCGTACCCGTCTCCGTGATGTAGGTGTCGATGGTGTATTCCCATGCTTCCTTTGGGTCGCCACCTTCGCCACCCCCTTCAAAGAGTTCACGATAGCGCTGCAGCAGAATCTGATAAGTCTGCTCGTCCAGTTCCATCTTCACCTTTGTATAGGTGTTGCCGTGCTGGAATTCATATTCGCTCTTTTCCCATACGAAGCCTTGCAGCTTGGCAGCCTCCAGCAGATGGGTCATCTCGCTGAAGCATTTGGCAAACATATTCCTGTCTTCACGGCCGTCGGGCAGCTTTTCGAAGTGCATGATCTTGTGCGAATGGAAGATGTCGCGGATGGTGAGGAAGCGCTGGTTGATGTTGGAAAGATTCTTCTCCAGCTTATCCACAAACACACCTAATGGACGGTCCACATACACCTCTAATGCATCGTTGATGTTCTGCTCCATGGTGTAGGGCTTGGTGTAGTACTTGATGGTGCCGAATGGCTTGTCGGGACCAAACAGGCGGTTGGTGCGTGAGAATGCCTGGATAATGTCCACATACTTCATCACCTTATCCACATAGAGCGTATTGATCCATTTCGAGTCGTAGCCCGTAAGCATCTGGGTCACCACTATCAGCAGGTCTATCTGCTGGCTGTGGTCGTTTTCTATACCGATGTACGGCTTCTTGTGGGCAAGTCGCTTCGCCACGTCCTTCTTGTACTTGGCGTAGTTGGCCAGCTGATAGTTCGTGCCATACTTGGCATTGTAGTCGGTAAGCATCTCCTTGATTGCATCCTCGCGCACAATGCCGCCGTCGCTGTTGTCGATGTTGCTGTCGAAAACAGCCGCTACGTTCACCGACGGATGATACTTTCTGAACAGCTTGTAGTAGGCGATGGCTTCCGGAATGTTCTTGGTGGCGAGCATGGCGTGGAACTTACCGTTCTTGCTCAGTTTCTCGCGGCTCTTCATGATGTCGTTGGCCACGGCTATGTGGTGCTTGTCGCACTCGTAGATGTCTCTCGGCAGATAAGCCTCAATACCCTTCACCGGCTTGCCGTTCTCGGTGTAGGTTTCCTGCATCTTGAGCTGGTTGACGAAGCGGTCGTAGATTTTTCCGAACTCCTCGTTCCCGCTGATGAGCTTCAGATATTCTTCCGTGGTTTTGGGAGTTGTGGGATTGAAGGGATTCTCCTCCTTCAGTCTGAGGTCTATCTGATGGAACGCCACCAGCTCGCGCAGTTCGTCATCGTCGTAGGTCTTCACCATGTAAGGGTCGAATCCGAGCACATTGCCGTCGGGTATTCCGCTGGCGATGGTGTATTTATGGAGCATGTCGCCGAAGAGGGTCTCCGTAGTGATTTCATGCTTGGCGTTTTCCTCAAACACCGGTGTGCCTGTAAAACCGAAGAGCAGAGCCCTCGGGAAGGTGTGCTTGATGCTGACGAGCATGTCGCCGAACACGCTGCGGTGGCACTCGTCGATGATGAATACGAGGCGCTTCTGGCCTATGCTGTTGATCAGTTCCTGGGTGATGGTTCCGCCGCCCGAGATGGAGGCTCCCTCTTTCAGATTGCTCATCTTCTGGATGGAGGTTACGATGAGGCGGTCGTCGTTGTCGGTGCTCTTCAGCTTGGCGAGCAGCACCGAGGAATCTACGGTGTCCTGAATTTCGTCGCCCTCGCCGGCAAAGCCGCGGTATTCGTCGAGCGACTGCAGGGCGAGTTCTATGCGATCGAGCAGGAACACCACCTTGTCAGCATCTCCGCTTTCTGCTATCAGCTGCGCACTCTTGAAGGATGACATCGTCTTGCCCGAACCCGTAGTGTGCCAGATGAATCCGCCCCGGTGCAGATGGTCGTCCCAGTTGGTTTTCTTCACCACGTCGCTTATCTTGCTCACGGCAAAATACTGGTAGCTGCGCAGCACCTTCAGGGTCTTGTCCTTGTCGTCGGCAATGGTGTAGAATCCCACCATCTGATGGGCCATAGGGATGGAGAGCAGATTGGTAGCCACCTGCTTCCAGTCGCTCATGATGGTATTGTTGAAGTCTTCCCAATGGAAGTAGAACTGCTTCTGAAACCGGTCTTCCGTGCCTGGATTGGCAAAGTAGAGGGTTTCTTCGGGCGTCATGGCCACATAGATCTGCACCATCGAGAAGATGCCGTTCTGGAAGATGCCCTCGTGTACGTATCTCTTGATCTGATAGCAAGCCTGACTCACGTCTATCTTGCTTCGCTTCAGTTCGATGTGGATCACGGGCATTCCGTTGATCAGGAGCATCATGTCTCCCCGTCGGTCGCCCAGCATCGAGTCGGCAGTCTTGAATTTAGGCTGTCGTGCTATCTGGTAGCGGCTTTGTCCGGAAGAGATTTCCATGGGGTCGAAAATCTTCAGATACACTTCCTTGCCGAAGTTGTTGGTGTCGGCTTCATTGTCGCGCTTGATGCAAACCTGCTTGCCGTTGATGAATCGGTTCATCTCGTAGGGTGAACTTTTCATGTTCACCTGGTCCATCACCTGCTTCATTTCCGAGGCGGTAAGTGGGTAGTTGCCCAGCTTGTCTATCTCCCGGTTGTTGTCGTAGATGATGTTAGCCCAGTTCTGCACCAGTTGCTCTTCGGTAGGGTTTTTGATTACCTCGTTCCAGCCGTGGTCGAGGAGGTGCTGGGTCAACGCCTCCTCAAAGGCGAGTTCCTTGATGAACCCTTGTATATTGTCTGCCATAATTTCTAATGTTTTTAAATATTGCTTGGTTTATCTATTTAAGTCCCAATGCTCAGCCAATGATTTTGTATTTAATGCGACATTTTCCGTATTTAATGCGACATTTTCCGTATTTAATGCGACATTTACTGCGTTTAATGCGACATTTACTGCGACATTTCCTACATTTACTGCGACATTTCCTTCATTTACTGCGACATTTTCTGCGTTTACTGCGACATTCTTCACAAAGTCGAAGGTCTGGTCTTCTTTTCTGCTTCTTATTTCATCTATTGTCATGATGTTATATTCTTTAAATATTATACGAACATTTTGTCAAGACACGCAGACTTGATCTGCTTCAGCTTCTCCAGGCGCTGAGACTGGAGGGAGATTTGGCGGTCGAGAGAGGTGAAGTAGGAGGCAATGGCTTGCTGCTCTTCAAGGGAAGGATAAGTAACTAAGATGCTTTTTACCAATGCTCCTGATAAATTTCCCTGTCCTCCTTGTAAGAATTCCCCGACAATCCTTTGCTTTTTTAATTGTAAATAATTCGAAAGAAATATTTTGTTTACAGATTTATTTGGGTAAATTGCAAGGATAGCTTGGTTAATTGCACCTTTTATCTTTGAAATTCCAACTTCACCACTTGTTGCACCATAAAGAGCATACAACAAAGTGCCTTTTTCTACAACCTTTGCAGAGGAATTATTTATTCCCGCTTCTGTTAGAAAAAGTTCTGTTCTATTTTCATGTATTTCGCCAGAGCGAATGAATGGAATTTCTCCTCCATAAAATTCTGCTACTCCAGCAGTTGGTGTACCTCCAGAGAATGAGGTACTAAAATCTCCTAACCTTGAAATATTCCATTCCCCCTCAAACCCCTTGAATCTTATTTTAGGCACAGTTTCCCCTTCCTGCGGGAACATAGCCTGCAGGCTTGCCGCCTTCATCTGCTTTAATGAGGTAAGACGGGAGGTGGAGGCGGAAATCTGAGAGTCGAGAGTGGTGAAGTAGGAAGCTATGGCTTGCTGCTCCTCTTTATCCCTTGGAATCTGAAAACTAAATGACTTAAGTTCATTTACATTTACTCCAGGTTGACCTGAACGCTGTGAAACGAATTGTATGTGTTTGGTATAAGCATTCGTTAAAGTTTTCTGAAAGATAAAGTCTTTATTAACTTCTTTATTGGTTCGCATACGAATAAGGAAACCTGCAAAGTAAATTTTTCCATCTACAGTATGATAAACATAGCTTTTTCCTACGCTAGCTCCGGTGCGAGCAATCACAATATCCCCATCTTGCATAATATACTCATCACAGTAAGATAAATCTGCACCTGGAGATGTTAAATTGTCTTGCAGGAATACATGCGTTGTATCATCAATATCTGTAATACGGAGATATTTATTTTTACCATCGTAAGGTATGGCAGCAGCATTTATACCATACTTGAAGTTGTTGGAAATATTCCCTAAGTTGGTATCCTTCCATTCCCCTTCAAACCCTTTAAATCTTATTTTTGGTTCCATCATATTATTCAATCTTCTTGTTCATAATAATAAGAATAGTCGAGCCCTTTCATAAAGGTCTCTCTATCGTTTATTTCTTTTTAGGCTTAACCTCCCAATGACCGCTATAGCCGCTACCCACAAACACAATATGAGGCATTTTGGCGATACGACGCTTGATAGTTTTAGATGTTACGCCTATTTGTAAAGCCAATTCTTCTGTTGTTATTTTAGGATAAACAGCTACTTGATATTCTATCCATTTATCTAAATCATCGCCTTGAGGGACATCTTGAGTGCCACCTTGAGGGACACCTTGAGGGACACCTTGAGGGACATCTTGAGGGACATCTTGAGGGACACCTTGAGTATCACCTTCATTTTCCACAAAGTTTACCTCAATATCAGGATGTGTTTCCTGCCAAGCTAAAATCATATTAGGGAATGTGACAGTAAACTGGGCACGGTCGGAGAAGAAGGTTGGAAGCATCTTTTCTTCAAAGTAAGGAAGGGCTTTGATTGGATTGATGATTTTGCCCATACCCGAACCTTTACGCTCCATATAACCCAACTGAGCAAAGATATCTGCAATAACCGGATTGCGTCTGACAGAAGGAATGTCTTCTAAGTTCATAGTCTGGATAAGTCGTCCTTCCGGCATGGAACCAGGAGAGTAAATCACCATACGGTCATCATACATATCTACATGCACCTCGCTACCTTGAATCAGATAGTCGCGGTGAGCCAAGGCATTTACTACAACTTCCATCACACAACGTTCCATATATTGAGGAATCTCGATGCGCTGCATCG
>OBIB01000714.1_pt1 | contig 11620 bp, 6 predicted proteins | sample 1496261 | NCBI WGS metagenome assembly OBIB01 (sample SAMN05065771, study PRJEB22554) | human gut metagenome | biome: ENVO:2100002; feature: ENVO:00000062; material: ENVO:00002003 | host: Homo sapiens | place: USA
CGCCGTAGGTGTGCAATTGGGCCTAGGCGTACAGCCGTTTTCATAGGACACGCATATTGTTTTTATATGTACAATTTATTTAGGGCAATTAACAACCTCTAAAATACAACGTCAATGAAAACGGCTGTTCGCCTAGGCCCAATTGCACACCTACGGCGTGCGAAGTACATCGGGAACATATCCAATAACCAGGCATGAGAGTTCGGGGATAAACCCTCACTCTCATACCTGGCTACCTTATATCACCCCTAACGGGGTGAGGATGACGCAAGTATGACTTATTACCTATTACTTATTACTTGACTTATTACTTATTACTTGTATACACATAGTTTGTATTACTTATTACTTATTACCTATTACTTGTATACACATATTTTGCTTCTTAAAGCAGAAACCGCCAATTGTGCATCGCGTTCAGCCTCCAGTTGGCTTGTACGCGCAGTGTAATAAAACGAAAGTTCAAGGAGATAATCAAGCAGTGAAATCTGTCCTAACTCGAGCGAACGACGTAGCAACTGATCATTATTCATCAGCTGCATATCCTTTTGCAGCGCATTGGCAGCCTGTTGCAACTGTTGAGCCGAAGCATACAGCTTAGCAACCTGAGCACGCTCCTGATAAATCACATCGTCCACAGTTAAACGATTTGCAGCCAATTCAGCCTCAGCTTTACGAATTTTTTTTCGCGAATTGCCCCAAAGAGGCACAGAAAAACCAAGTGAAAGACCACTGTAATTATTCTGCTTGATGTATTCGCCCTGAAAACCTACCGTTAAAGCAGGGAGTCCCTCAGCCTTAGCCACCTTTATTTCAGCCTCACTCTGTGCAACCGCAGCCTGTGCCGTTTGCACAGCCAAAGAACCCGCTAAAGCCGACTGAAAATCGACCAAAGGAGGGAGTGCCTTACCCGCTAACGGATAAATGGTATCAGTAAAAGCAACCGCATGCCCCCCATTTAAACGCTGTAAATTGGCAAGAATTTGCTGACGTTCGTTATTAGCACGCGCCCAATCAGCACGACTCACCGAAGCATTTAGGCGCACCTTGTTCACCTCGAGTTGGTTAATATCGCCACGCTCAAACTTTTGTTGATAAAGACGCTCAATCTCCTCAGCCAAAGCTTGACGCTGTGACAGTTCGCCACACAACTTGTTATAATACACCAAGGTTGTAAACTGTTCGTCAGCCTCTGTCAACACCTGTTGCACAGCCCTACGGTAGTCGTTATAAGCAACCTGATTGTTAGCTTTAGCCAATGCACGGCGGCGTCCCAACAGCACATCCCAATCAAGGCTCTGTGTGAGCGACACATTGGTGCGGTTAGGCACCCCTTTAGGCGTACCCACTAAATAGGCAACCTCCGCCTCTGGGTCGGGCAAGCTCAAGTTTGAGCCATTCGCCAAAACAGAAGCTTGCATTTGTCGGTGTAGAGCCTTTAGCGTAGTGTTGTTTTGAGCAATCTGCGCCATCCAACTCTCCCACCCCGATTTTAGAACCGACTGCGCACAAAGAATGGGTGCAGCGGCACAAACCATATAGAGAATAATGAGTGTACGTTTCATTTTTTTATTTTAGCAGTTTTTAATGGAGCCATAATCGGCACTATGAAAAGATTGAGCAAAGTACTTGTGAGCAGTCCGCCCAACATCACCTGTGCCATAGGACTTTGAATTTCGTTACCAGGCAACTCACTGCCCAATGCCAATGGGATAAGCGCCAAGCCCGAACTTAAGGCAGTCATCAAAATAGGCAAAAGACGGTCGAGCGAGCCGCGCATCACCACCTCCCGACGCGACAAACCGCGTTTAGCCAGTTCGTTATAGCGGTCAACCAAGAGCATACCCCCGCGCGTAGCCATGCCAAAGAGCGATATAAAACCAATAATGGCAGGAATGCTCACCACACCGCCCGTAAACACGAGAGCCAAAACGCCCCCAATAAGTGCCAAAGGCAAATTCAGCAACACAATAACAGCTTGGTGCCACGAGCGGAATTGCAAAAAGAGCAAAAGCAAAATAACAATGATGCTAACCACCGAAAGTCCAAGAAGCATGCGCGAAGCCGAAGCCTCACTCTCAAACTGTCCACCATATTCAATATGATAACCTTCGGGCAGTTTTACTTCTTTGTCAATGGCACTGCGCATATCATTTACCACCGAACGCATATCGCGCCCTTCAGCATTTGCAGACACCACCAATTTGCGCTGCGCATTTTCACGACTAATGGTGTTAGGACCTGCCGACGAAACCACTTCAGCCACATCAGCTAACGGCACCAAACGCCCATCGTTTGTGTCAATAAGCAACGATTTTATGTGTTCAATGCTCTGCAAGTCGCTGTCAGCCACACGCACCGTTAAGTCAAATGTTTTGGCACCCTCTTGCACCTGGCTCACCACTTCACCCCCCACAGCAGCATTCACATACTCAGCAAACTGTGGCAAGGTAATGCCATAACGAGCCAAGAGCGTGCGTCGCGGACGGATAATAAGCTGCGGACGCTCAATTTGTTGCTCCACATTCAAGTCTGCCACTCCCTCAATGCCCTTGGTAGCCTGCTGAATTTGCAAGCCAATGGCATGAAGTTGCGACAAGTCTGGTCCAAACACCTTAATAGCAATGCCCGCCTTCGAGCCCGACAGCATCGCATCAATGCGGTGCGAAATAGGTTGACCAATCTCGATGTTCACTCCCGGCAAAGAGCGCAAGCGCTGACGAATGTCAGCCACCACCTCAGCCTTACTGCGTTTGTCGAGCGCAAAGGGCACCTCCATCTCGCTTGTGTTCACCCCCAAGGCATGCTCATCGAGTTCAGCACGCCCCGTTTTACGCGCCACAGCCTTCACCTCAGGCACCTGCAACAACAGTTCCTCAGCACGTTTGCCAATGTTGTTACTCTCGTCGAGCGAAACCCCAGGCAGCGTACTCACGTTTATGGTAAACGAACCCTCGTTAAAAGGTGGCAAAAACGAACGCCCCAGGGTAAAGAACAAGCCAATGGTAATTACCACCACAACAGCAGTCGAGGCCAAAATCCATCGCGAAGGTCTGCCCAAAGCCCAAGCCAAAGCCAACTCGTAATAACGCTTCAAAGCACACACCCATCGCGGCTCATCCCCCTTTTGCACAGACGCGCCATCAACCAAAGCACCTTGCGGCAGTTGAGGGTCTTTAAGCAAATAATAGCAAAGCACAGGTGTAAGCGTTAAAGCCACCAATGTCGAGGCAAAGAGCGACACAATAAAACTCACACCAAGCGGAGCCAACATGCGCCCCTCAAGTCCACTCAAAAAGAAAAGCGGCACAAAACTCACCACAATAATCAGAGTAGAGTTAAGAATTGGCATGCGCACCTCCTTCGAGGCATTAAAAATCACCTCACGCTTGCGCAAGCGCTCTGCAAGCGGCTTACAAGCATTTTGGCGCAAACGTTTAAACACGTTTTCAACATCCACAATCGCATCGTCCACCAACGAGCCAATGGCAATTGCCATACCACCTATACTCATGGTGTTAACCGTTAGTCCCATCACTCTGAGCACAAGCAATGTAACGAGCAACGAAATGGGGATGGTAACCAACGAAATGAGCGTGGTTCGTCCATTCATCAAGAAGATAAACAACACTAACACCACAAAGATGCCACCCTCGACCAACGATTTTTGAATGTTCGAGATGGAAGAGTCTATAAAATCTTGCTGACGATAAAGCTGCGTGTTCACCTTCACATCAGCAGGCAAAGCACTTTTTAAGCCCACCACAGCCGAGTCGAGTGCTTCGGTCAGGTCGAGCGTACTGGTGTTGGGCTGCTTCGTCACCGTGAGCAACACAGCAGGCTTACCCGAAACCGAGGCTACGCCCATCTTCGGACTCTTAGCTCCCATCTGCACATCAGCCACATCAGCCAACACCACTGGCATGCCCGTGGCGGTAGTTTTCACCAAAGCCTGCCCCATCTCCTCAGCGTTGTGCGTACTCAGCACACCGCGCACAATATATTCGTTACCACTTTCATAATGAACACCGCCCGAGGCATTTTGGTTCATCTGTCGGGTAGCATTCAGCACATCGCCCAACGACACGCCATAATGGCGCATGCGTTCAGGATGAATGCGCACCTGATACTCCATCAGGTCACCTCCCATCACCGTCACTTGTGCCACGCCCCCTGTTGAGAGCAAGCGCGGACGGATGGTCCAGTCTGCCAAGGTGCGCAACGAGCCTAACGAGGTTGTGTCGGCAGTTAAACCAATAAACAGCATCTCGCCCAAAATGCTCGACTGCGGACCGAGCGTGGGTTGGCTCACCCCTTGCGGAAGGCTACTACCAATGGTAGCCAATTTTTCGGACACAATTTGCCGATCGCGGTAAATGTCGGTACCCCAATCAAACTCAACCCACACCACCGAGAAGCCTGTGGTTGAAGAGGAGCGCACACGTCGCACATCGGTTGCACCATTTACTGCGGTTTCAACCGGAAAAGTCACCAAGCGTTCCACCTCCTCGGCTGCCATGCCCTTGGCTTCGGTCATTACCACTACGGTTGGCGCATTAAGGTCGGGAAACACGTCCACTTCCATTTTCCAAGCCGTCCAACACCCTACTATGATTAGCAACAAACTAAAAAAGAGGATTACAGGACGATTGCGAAGTGAAAAAGATATGATTTTGTTTAACATTGAGTCGAATGTTTTTTAAAGAGTTTCTATACACAAAAATCACATTTAGTGTGAATGTCCCTCAGGAATAACACTGGCATTTGCCGCCAAGCGCACTTGGGTTGCACCGCGTGTCACCACCCTATCGCCAGCCTTCAGTCCGCTCACAATTTCGGTGCGTGTGCCATCTGTAGCACCCAACTTCACCTCCTGTCGGCGAAAGCAGCCAGCATGCACCTCCACATACACAAAGTGCAAACCTTGCGCTTCGGTCACAGCATCGGTAGGCACAGCTAACACGCCACTCCTACGCGCCCCCAACAAATAAATTTGTGCAAAACTACCAGGCACAATGCCTCCCTCATTATTAAACTCAAAAGTAACGGGCACAAAAAAGTCGTTCGTGTCCGTTGCCTGTCCTTTCGACACCAGTCTACCGCCCATCTTTTGCAAGCAATACACCTTGTCACCCTCATCATAAGCCATTCTGAAATTGGCAGACACCACGTTGCCAATTTTGCCATAAAAACGTTCAGGCACATCCGCACGCAGCTGCACCCTGCGGCTCTGCGTAACTGTAGCCAGGGGTTGACCCGCCGACACATAATCGCCTGGCTTTACAAGCAAATTCTTAACATAGCCCGCAATCGGCGCACACACACTGCGACACTGCGCAGCTCCGCCTAAACTCTGAGCCGTAACGGCAGCCGTCTGATAGCGTTGGCGAGCATCGTCTAATTCGCGTTGCGAAATAAGTTTTTCGGCAGCCAACTTTTCAGCACGGTCTAACGCCACTTTTGCAGCAGCCAACTCCGTCTGTGCCACTGCTGCAGGGTTACCATCAGCCATGGGTTTGCCATTTACCACAAAAAGGGCTTGTCCGTTTGCCACCTGCACACCATCGGTCAGCGCAGCCCCCGCAAAGCGCACAATGCCTGCCATTGTCGCTGTTACAGTAGCCTCACTGCCCGCAGCAGGCATTATGCGTCCACTCACCTCAACCACCTCACTAAAGTCGGATGGCTGAATGGCAGCTACTGCTACACAAGCAGCCTTTAGTTGCGCCTCGGTCATTTCAATTTCGTCGGTGTCGTGGTCATGGTCGTGCGCATCTGCCTCGACATGTTCCTTGTGATCATCGTGTTTTTCATCGGCATGCTCATGGTTGTGGCATGCACTAAAGAGCGTAACCGAACCAACGGCTACACTTATGGCTAAGTATTTGATTTTCATTAAAAAAGTAAGATTGAAATGTTGAAAATTTAGTTTATCAAAAAAAAATCAACATTCCATAGGCGGACCACGCCTCAAACAACACTTCCCACAGGAAGCCATCAACCTCCCTTGCACAATGGGCAAGGGCAAAGTCCACACCTCAAAATGGGGCAACTCCCATGCGGCACCCCAAAAATCAGTAGGTAAGAAAAACCAGGTTCCACCACCCTCATCGCCCAAACTTTGCACCCCACGCACACCATGTTGCACAACAGACAATGTCTGCCAAAAGCACACATGATGCCCATGTTCGTGCCCATGAGCCGTATGCGCATCGTTAGCGCGACCGTCTTGCTGACAAACCTCAGTAACCCAACAAGCAGCCCCACCCTCATGATGATGATGGGGAAACAAGCTGAGCAGTAACAACAAGGTTATTGCCAACAGCACACCGTATGTAGAACCCTTCTGTTTCAAAGTGGTGCAAAGATAAGACTTTTGTTTGGCAACTTAGTTGCATTTTCTCCTACAAACCATTTTTTATTATTATTTTTGCTAACCCTTTCAAAATAAGCTCTACATGAAACTATCCATCATCATCCCCGTTTATCGCACCGAAGCCACGCTTATGCGCTGCGTTAACAGCATTACCCAACAACGTTTTACCGATTGGGAGATGCTACTCATTGACGATGGCAGCGACGACAATGCTCCCCAAATGTGCGACGCGTTGGCAAGCCAAGATGCACGCATCCGTGTAGTGCACCAAACTAACGCAGGATTAGGAGCTGCACGCAACCGAGGCATCGAAATGGCACAAGGCTGTTATTGGCTTTTTGTAGACTCTGACGATTACCTGGCAGACAACACCTTGCAGCAGCTCATCGACGTGATGGATCAACACCCCGATTGGGGCTTTGCCGAATTTCCCGTAATGCGCCTTGGGGGACGTGCCAGCCAAGCACACTTGCTAACATTTAAAACACAAACCTTTAGCAACCCATGGGATTGGTGGTTTAACGCACAAGGCTACAACCACTGCTATAGCTGGAACAAAATGTTTCGTCGCAGTGCCTTTGCCCATGGTGTGCGTTTTTCAAACAAAAAATTCGAGGACACCTTTATCATGCCTGCCTTGCTTGCCAACTGCCCTCACTTTGGCACCACCCCTGTCGGACTTTATTACTACTGCTACAACCCCACAGGCATCACCGCTACCGCAGGTGCTAATCTCAGCCATTTGCTCGAGGCATACGTGCAAGCCATGCAATGCATCAACTGGCAATGTCCGCCCCACATTCCCACTCGCGCCTTCAATAATTTTTGTGCAGAAATGCTCAATGTGCAAATCGATGTCTACGCCCGCTGTGGTTCCAGCAAACTGCTATTGCCTACCTTCAAAGCCATGCACACGCCCAAACTGCTGCTGCAACGCCTTTTAGGCATGCACCGCTTTTGCAAATGGTTCAATGCCCTACGCAATTTTTTGCCCAAAAAATGAATAGTTCATGGATTTTTAGAACCACCCTTATGGGTAGGGTGTTCAAAATCCATAATTCTTTCTGCATGGTTTTGCAGCCGATAATGCACGCGGGCTGAAAGCCCAAAATGCTCTTAGCCCAGGGCAAGCGAAGCGACACCCTGGGTCAAAGCATGTTAGTTAGTGACGCCCTGTAAGGGCTGAAGCCTTATTTTTATCCGATATGAAATGCTTTTTCCCTTTCAGGGCGTCAATGCTATGGCAAATTCATACCCCCCAGGGTGTCGCTTCGCTTGCCCTGGGCTAAGCGCTTTTGGGCTTTCAGCCCGTACATTATCGGCTGAAAAAATATGCAGAAAATTGTTGATTTTGAACAACCTACCTTATGGCTCATTCCTAAAAAATCTGCCCATTTGTATAAGATAGGCTGCACTATCTCCCCTCCCCCCCTAACCACACAATAATAATAATAATAATAATATGAAGATTCTTTTACTCGGCGAATACAGCAACGTACATTGGACATTGGCAGAGGGACTACGCCAATTAGGTCACAGCGTAAAAGTATTGTCGAATGGCGATTTCTGGAAGAACTACCCACGCGACTACTCCTTAGTGCGCACCCCCACACGCATAGGCGGAATAGCCTACCTCTTACGCCTACTATGGTTTCTGCCACGTTTGCGCGGTTACGACATCGTGCAAGTCATCAACCCCATGTTCTTAGAGCTGAAAGCCGCACGCATCTTCCCCGTCTATCGCTACCTGCGCCGTCACAATCGCAAAGTCATTATGGGAGCCTTTGGCATGGACTATTATTGGGTAAATACTTGTAGCAGCCCAAACAGCCCTTTTCGTTACAGCGACTTTAACATCGCCAAAAAGCTTCGCCACAATGCCGATGCCGAAAAAGAGCGAGCCGACTGGTTAGGTACCGACAAAGAGCGGCTGAACCGTTACATAGCAACTGATTGCGATGCCATTGTTGCCGGACTTTATGAATATTGGCGCTGTTACCAACCCATCTTTCCACACAAAACGCACTTCATCCCCATGCCTATTGTAACGGGGCAGCACAAGCGCCAACACTTCTACAACCCTACTCAACCGCTCAAAATATTCATAGGCATCAGCAAAGGGCGCAGCGAATATAAAGGCACCGACATCATGCTCAAAGCCGCACAAACGCTCCAAGCAAACTATCCCGACCGCGTTACACTACTCATAGCCGAGGGGCTACCCTTTGCGCAATATTGCCAAATGATGCAAGGCAGCGACATCATCCTCGACCAACTTTATGGCTACGTGCCAGGCATGAATGCGCTGCAAGCCATGGACTATGGCATTGTGAGTGTGGGAGGTGGCGAACCCGAGAACTACAGCATTCTCAACGAAACACAGCTGCGTCCCATCGTCAACGTTACGCCCTCCTTTGAGAGTGTTTACACCCAACTCGAAGCACTTGTGCAGCACCCCGAACGCGTTGCCATTATGCAACAACAAAGCATCGCATACGTGCAAAAACACCACAATTACATCTCTGTGGCTAAAACCTACGAAAAACTTTACACAGAATTGTGCCCCCCAAAAACGCTCGCATCGGGGGAAAAGTAGCTGTTCGAAATTCATGCAGAAATGCGATTTTTTTGCAACTATTGAAAAGTGACAAGTGACCAGTGACCACTAAAGTCGTTGAATATCAACAATTTAGCGGTCACTCGGTCACTCTTAAATTCCTTATAATCCGTGTTAACAAAGCTTTAGCGATAATTTTGAACAAAAAAACCACTTTCTTTCGCCGAAGCAACACACGGCTACCAACCATACTTTTTGTAGCCACATTTTATCTAAAATATAGCACAATTTTACTCCTAAGAGATAGTTTCCTTCTAAAAAAGCCCTTTTATTTTTTGCAAACTTGACAGTGCAATTTAAATATCTTTTTGCCGTGAAGGTGGGATGTGTTAAGTTTCTAGGGACAAAACAAGGTTTTGAGCAGTGAAAAATGCGTGTTTGGTGGAAAAAACAGGAATGATGAGGAATGTTGCTTGGAATAGGTGAAAAAGATGCCGCTATTTATTTTGTTAACATAGAATTTTGCAATTCGTAGCGTAGCATGTTAATTTCTGCTTATTGTGTTAACGCGTTACAAATCAAGGGGCCAATTGGCCCCCGTATTTGTAACTTTATTTTTTTGTATTTATTATGGCTTTTGTATTTCATTTCTATTTATACGTTAATTTAATAAGTTACTTTTTTGCATGGATTGTTTATCACAAATTCCCAATCAAACTTATTTATATCCTCAATAAACACTAAACTTCTCAACCCAAGCAAGCTTGCAAATAGTGTGGTAAAATGGCTACCATAAATAAGTATACAAGTTAAGGAATATTCACACGAAAAAAGTCACTTGGTCACTAGTCACTTTTTCAATGACTTTGATGTCTGTCGTTCTATATATAATATATAATATATTGATTATCAATTACTTATGTGTTAACATTTATTTTTTTCGAGAAAAATTTATGGAAAAGTGACAAGTGACCAGTGACCTTTTACTAAAAACAACTTTTAACATGCTGATTTTCAAGGAGTTATGCGTTTTAAAAAGTCACTTTTTACGTCGTTTTCGAGAGAAAAGTCACTTTTTGATGTAAAGCAAAAGCGTACATCGAAGGCAAAAAACGGCTCCAGTTGTTAATTTCGCCCATTCGGTCACTTTTGGCAAAAATGACCTTTTCAGTATTTTGTCATAATTTCTTACTTTGAAAAATTTTTCCCCAATAAACACTGGGGGAGTGAGCCGATTTACAAAAATTAAAGGGGAAAACTTTTACATGCAATTTGGAGATTGCTTGCACCCCATTGTACCTTTGCACTGTCGACGGAGATGAGCGCTCAAAAATACCATCAAAAACGCCCCAAAATCGCGTTACTAAACTCGCGAAATCGGTTTACTAAACTCGCGAAATTTGTTTAGTTAACTCGCTGAAACGACTAAAAAGTAGCGATTTCAAAGGGCATAAATTACAACATTACTAACCAACAAAAACACACAGCATTATGGCTATTAGAGTAAGAGGTTTGAGACGTAAACTGAATGTAGGTAACAAGAATTATGCTTACACCTTGTACCCCGATAACTACGGCATGCTCGACAAGAGCAAGATGATTGAAGAGGCTGCGTTGCGTAGTGGTATGAGCAAGGGTGTGATGCAAGCTTGCTGGGATGCAGCTGGCGAGGTGATTAAGGCTTGGATTACTGAAGGTCACTCTGTGCCCATTCCGGGACTTGGCAGCATGCGCATTGGTTTGCGTGCTCGCAGTGCAGCTGAGCTGAAGGATGTTAACACTGAGTTGATTCTTCGTCGTCGCATTCTCTTCACGCCTTCGATTGAGATTAAGCGTAAAATCAATGAAATGGGTGTGTATATCTCTGAGGTTCGCGATGAAAATGGCGTGCTCGTTTATCCGCTCCCTAACAAGCCCAGTGGTGGTAATCCCGATAACAACCCCAGTGGTGGCGGTGATAATAAGCCCAGTGGTGGTGGTGACAACACGCAAGCGAAGAAGACTTTGAAGGTAAATCTGCTTCCCCCTCAAGGTGGTGTCGTAAAGGGTGCTGGCACTTATGACGCTGGTAGCAGCGTAACTGTAGAGGCTACTGCGAATGCAGGATTTAAGTTCTCGCAATGGGATGATGGTAGCACCTCACCTTCGCGCGTTGTGAAGATGGACAAGGATGTAACGCTCGCTGCATACTTCACAGAAGACGGAAGTGGCAACCCTGGCACAGAACAGCCTGGCGGTGGCAACACTGGTTCTGAGGGTGACGCTGGCACCGATATCTAAATTTAAGTATTAAGTATTACAAACTATGTGTATACAAGTAATAAGTATTAAGTAATAATGATAATGCACGTCCTGAAAGGTAGGGTGTTCAAAATCCGCAAAAAGTTCTGCATAAAATTTGATAGAATTATCAAGGATTTTTACGCGCTAGCCTCACCCCGTTAGGGGTGATATATGGTAGCCAGGTATGTGAATGAGGGTTTATCCCGAATTCACATGCCTGGTTTTCGTATGCAACAACCTCAAACTACGCACGCCGTAGGTGTGCAATTGGGCCTAGGCGAACAGCCGTTTTCATAAGACACGCATATTGTTTTTATATGTTCGATACATTTAGGGCAAATTACAACAACTATAATACAACATCAATGAAAACGGCTGTTCGCCTAGGCCCAATTGCACACCTA
>OBIB01000716.1_pt1 | contig 11593 bp, 9 predicted proteins | sample 1496261 | NCBI WGS metagenome assembly OBIB01 (sample SAMN05065771, study PRJEB22554) | human gut metagenome | biome: ENVO:2100002; feature: ENVO:00000062; material: ENVO:00002003 | host: Homo sapiens | place: USA
TCGGAGATGTGTATAAGAGACAGATTTAGAGTGTGATATTCGTTTTTTTCTCCCTAAATGTTTACTTTTGCGTTCGATTTTGCGTCGCAAGGGCTTTCTGCAGTACCTGCTGGCGCAAGGAAACAGGTAAACCGACTAATAGAATATACAACAAAAACAGCATAGTATTATGGCAGAATCTATTGACATCCGTGAGCTCAACATCCGGATAGAACAACAAAGCCAGTTTGTCACCAATCTGGTGATGGGTATGAACAAAGTGATTGTAGGACAGAAACATCTTGTAGACTGTCTCCTAATAGGTCTTCTGAGCGATGGCCACATCCTGCTCGAAGGTGTACCAGGTCTGGCAAAGACCTTGGCCATCAAGACCCTCTCTCAGCTTATCAGCGCTGACTTCAGCCGCATTCAGTTTACTCCCGACCTATTGCCTGCCGACGTGGTGGGTACACAGATCTATTCTCAGAAGGACGAGACCTTCCATGTGAAGAAGGGTCCTGTGTTTGCCAACTTCGTATTGGCAGATGAGATCAACCGTGCTCCTGCCAAGGTGCAGAGTGCGCTGCTCGAGGCGATGCAGGAGCATCAGGTCACCATCGGCGACGAGACCTTCCGACTGCCCAGTCCGTTCCTTGTAATGGCTACGCAGAACCCAATAGAGCAGGAGGGAACCTATCAGTTGCCCGAGGCACAGGTGGACCGTTTTCTGCTCAAGGTCATCATCGACTATCCTACACTCGAGGAAGAGAAGCTCATCATCCGCGAGAATATCGCCGGAGGTCTGCCCGAGGTACATCCCGTCACCACAGCCGACGAGATACTGAAGGCTCGCCAGATAGTGGGCGAGGTTTACATCGACGAGAAGATAGAGCAGTACATTGCCGACATCGTCTTCGCCACCCGTTATCCCGAGCGTTACGGTCTGTCCGACATCAAGGATATGATTACCTTTGGCGGCAGTCCACGTGCCAGCATCTCTCTTGCCAAGGCAGCCAGGGCTTATGCTTTCATCAAGCACCGCGGCTATGTGATTCCTGAGGATGTGCGTGCCGTGGCTCACGACGTGCTCCGCCATCGTGTGGGACTCTCCTACGAGGCAGAGGCTTCCAATGTGACCAGCGAGGAAATCGTGAGCCGCATAATTAATAAGGTGGAAGTACCTTGATTTTGAGGAATAAGTAATTCAAGTTTCGCAAGCTCAGAAGTTAAAGGAGTTAAAGGAGTTATCGCTCCCTACGGTCGCTGAGGAGTTAAGACAACAGTCTTTTTGGCGTAGTTTTTTAAGCAGCAAGACATACGTCTTAACTCCTTAACTCCCTTAACTCCTTTAACTTCCTGATATGCGAAAGTTCAGTAAGTAATAAATGGACACACAAGATATCTTAAAGAAAGTACGCAAGATCGAGATCAAGACTCGCGGTCTCAGCCAGAATGTCTTTGCAGGCCAGTATCATTCGGCCTTCAAGGGCAGGGGTATGGCCTTCGCCGAGGTGAGGGAGTACCAGTATGGCGACGACGTGAGAGACATCGACTGGAATGTGACCGCCCGTTTCCATCGTCCCTTTGTCAAGGTGTTCGAGGAGGAGCGCGAGCTTACCGTGATGCTGTTGGTCGACGTAAGTGGCTCGCTCGACTTCGGTACCACACGGCAGATGAAGCGCGACATGGCTACCGAGATTGCAGCCACCCTGGCCTTCAGCGCCATTCAGAACAACGATAAGATAGGTGTCATCTTCTTCTCCGACCGAATAGAGAAATACATCCCGCCCAAGAAGGGCCGCAAGCACATTCTCTACATCATCCGCGAGATGCTCGATTTTCATCCTCAGAGCCAGCGCACCGACATCGGTGTGGCTTTGGAGTACTTCACACGGGTGATGAAGCGCCATTGCACAGCCTTCGTCATCAGCGACTTCTTCGATGACAAGGACTTTCAGCATCCCCTTCAGATAGCTAATCAGAAGCACGATGTGGCTGCCATTCAGGTGTACGATCCACGTGCCAAGGCGTTGCCCGACATCGGACTCCTCAAGGTGTGCGATGCTGAGACAGGACACGAGATGTATATTGACACCAGTTCCAAGAAACTGCGTCAGGCGCATACACGCCACTGGATGATGCGCGAGCAGTTGTTACGCGAAACCTTTGCCAAGAGCAAGGTCGACTGGACGGCTGTCGCCACCAACGAAGACTTCTCACGTGCTCTCCTCAACCTGTTCATGCAGCGGGGCTGAAAAGTGGAGAAGTAAAACAATAGGGAAAAGAAAAATGACGAAACAGAAGAATATTATCATCATGATGCTTGCCTTCCTGATGCTGTTGCCAGTAGGGTCGGCAGCCCAGGAGGTGGTGCAGAAGCTCGATTCTCTGCAGATCCTGATAGGCGAGCAGACGAAGCTTCATCTCAAGGTCACCGCTGCCAAGGGTGCCAAGGTGGTGCTGCCTTCGTTCAAGCCGTCACAGATGCTCATTCCGGGCATCGAGGTGGTGGAGCAGAGCGATGCCGACACCGCCGAGCTCGACGGCGGCAGGCTACAGATAAGCCGCGACTATACGCTCACCTCTTTCGATGAGAAGGTCTACGCTGTACCAGCCCTTCAGGTCAAGGTCAACGGCAAGACCTGTCAGGGCAATCCGTTGGCGCTCAAGGTGCTCACGGTGCCTGTGGATACGGTACATCCCAACCAGTTCTATCCCCCCAAGGACGTACAGGACAATCCCTTCCTATGGAGTGAGTGGAGTCCTCTGTTCTGGCTCAGCATTCTGGTACTCTTACTCTTCGGTGTCATGCTGTGGCTCTGGCAGCGCCTCCGTCAGAACAAACCTATCGTGATTCGTATGCGCATCGTGAAGCGCGTGCCGGCCCACGAGAAGGCGCTCAGCGAGATCAATGTCATCAAGCAGCAGCACACCGAGTCGCAGGAGACCCAGAAGGAATACTACACCCGCCTCACCACCACGCTGCGCGAGTACATAGAGCAGCGCTTTGGCTTCCGTGCCATGGAGATGACCAGCGGCGAGATTATAGAGCATCTGCAGTCGGCTGGCGACCAGAAGATGATAGACGAGTTGAAACAGCTCTTCCGTACTGCCGACCTCGTGAAGTTTGCCAAGTACGAGACCTTCCTTGGCGAGAACGACGCCAATCTGGTCAACGCCATCAACTTCATCGACCAGACGAAGACCAACGAGCAGACCGTCGAGGAGAAGGTGGCTCCCGAGCTTACCGACCAGGATCGCAAGACGCGCAGTCAGCGCAAGCTCATCAAGGCTTTGCTCTGGGGTGGAGCCATCGTCATGGCAGCCATCACCGCCTATGTGATCTATGGTGCCTGCATGCTGCTGATGTAGGAGTATAGAATAAAAAAGAATAATATTATAAAAACATGGAATTTGCAAGTAAAGCATATTTTCTGTTGCTCCTGTTGCTGATACCTTATATATTATGGTATTTCCTGTACAGGAAGAAGAACGAGCCTACCATGAGGCTGAGCGACACCCGGCAGTTTGCCTATGCTCCCAAGAGCCTGCGCCAGCGCCTTGTCCATCTGCCCATGATGCTCAGATGTCTGTGCTTCGTGCTCATCGTCTGTGCGATGGCTCGTCCGCAGACCCACAACTCCTGGGACAACAAGACGGTGGAGGGCATCGACATCATGATGGCGATGGACGTCTCTACCTCTATGTTGGCAGAAGACTTGAAACCCAATCGTATGGAGGCTGCCAAGGATGTGGCTCACGAGTTTATCTCGGGCCGTCCCAACGACAACATCGGTCTTACCATCTTTGCTGGTGAGGCCTTCACCCAGTGTCCTATGACCACCGATCACGCCAGTCTGTTGCGACTGTTGCAGGACACCCGTACCGACATTACTGCCCGTGGACTCATCGACGACGGAACGGCGGTGGGTATGGGTCTCGCCAATGCTGTCAGCCGACTGAAGGACTCCAAGTCCAAGAGCAAGGTGGTCATCCTCCTGACCGACGGCAGCAACAACACCGGTGACATTTCGCCTATGACGGCCGCCGAGATAGCCAAGAGCTTTGGCATCAGAGTCTACACCATCGGTGTGGGAACCAACAAGGTGGCTCCTTACCCTATGCCCACAGCGGCTGGCGTTCAGTACGTCAACATGCCTGTGGAGATTGACACCGAGACACTCAGGGACATTGCCCGTACCACTGATGGCAACTTCTATCGCGCCACCAACAACGCCGAGCTGAAGCGCATCTACCACGACATCGACAAGTTGGAGAAGACGAAGATGAATGTCACCCATTTCGCCAAGCGCTACGAGGCTTACCAGCCTTTTGCCCTTGCAGCCCTGTTGGTACTGCTCGCAGAGATATTGCTTCGCATCACCTGGCTCAGAAGAATCCCATAGGGAAGGGACGAGCCGAAGTTCAATTAATATTAAATGAATATGCTAAGATTTGAAGATCCAATATATTTGTGGCTGCTGTGGATGTTGCCGGTACTCGTACTGGTGAGGTTCATAGGTTGGCGAAGGAGAAGGGCCAAGCTCCGAAAGTTTGGCGACCCTGAGCTGTTGAAAGCCCTTATGCCCAATGTGTCATCTTATCGCCCCACGGTGAAGTTCGGCTTGCTGCTGGCAGCCTTGGCCCTGCTCATCCTCATGGTGGCGCGTCCACAGATGGGCAGCAAGATTTCTCACGACAAGCGTCAGGGCATTGAGACCATCATCTGTCTCGACATCTCCAACTCGATGTTGGCAGAGGATGTGGCGCCTTCGCGACTCGACAAGAGCAAGATGCTGGTGGAGAACCTGGTCGACAAGTTCACCAACGACAAGATAGGTCTCATCGTCTTTGCCGGCGATGCCTTCGTGCAGTTGCCTATCACCAGCGACTACGTGTCTGCCAAGATGTTCCTGCAGAACACCACACCAGCCCTCATCCAGACCCAGGGCACCAACTTTGCTGCAGCCATCGACCTGGCCACCAAGAGTTTCACCCAGCAAGACCATGTGGGACGCGCCATCATCGTCATTACCGATGGCGAGAACCATGAGCCGGGAGCCGAGGATGCTGTCAAGGCAGCCAAGAATAAAGGCATCAATGTCTTCATTCTGGGAATAGGAAGCACCAAGGGAGCCCCCATTCCTATGGGCGACGGCTCTTATCTCAAAGACCGTACGGGCAACACCGTGATGACTGCCCTCAACGAGCAGATGTGCCGACAGTTGGCTCAGGCTGGCAGTGGACAGTATATTCACGTCGACAACACCAGCGATGCGGAGCAGGCACTCAACGACGACCTCTCCAAGTTGCAGAAGGGCGAGACCGACACCGTCATCTATAGCGAGTACGACGAGCAGTTCCAGGCTGTAGGCATCCTGGTCATCCTCCTGCTCATCCTCGACATCTGTATGCTTGAGGTGAAGAATCCGCTTCTCCGCAACGTGAAGTTCTTTACACATTAAAAATTAATCGAAATGTATCTAACTTATCATATCATACCGACCCTGCGACTGCGCAGGCTGTGCTTGCTGTTGGGGCTGCTCCTCGTCAGTACAGTTGCTGCACTTGCACAGAACGACCGCACCTTCATCCGTCAGGGCAACCGCCAGTACAGGGCACGCAAATGGACGGCTGCCGAGGTGCAGTATCGCAAGGCGATAGCCCGCAATGCCAACAATCCACAGGCGGTCTACAACCTGGGCTGTGCGCTCATGATGCAGCAGAAAGACTCGCTCGCCATGCAGCAGTTTGCCAAGTCTGCCGACTTGCAGACCACCAACAAGATACGCCGCGCCAAGAGTTTCCACAACATGGGCGTCATCATGCAGAACCATCAGGAGTTTGCCAAGGCGATAGAATGTTACAAGATGGCGCTGCGCAACAATCCTCAGGACAACGAGACCCGCTACAACCTGGCGCTCTGCAAGCATCAGCTGAAGAATCAGAAGAACCAGCAGAACCAAAACAAGAACAAGAACAACAAGGACAAGAACAAGCAGAACAAGAATAATAAGGATCAGAACAAGGATCAAGACAAGCAGAAAAATAATCAAAACAAAGATAAAAACAACCAGTCACAGAAGCCCGAGCAGGACAAGATGAGCCGTGACAATGCCGAGCAGTTGCTCAATGCAGCCGTGCAGCAGGAGAAGGCCACCAAGCAGAAGATGCAGAAGGCGATGAGTCAGCCACGGCGCAGGCAGTACGACAAGAACTGGTAAAACAATAAGCAAACATCATTTCATTATGAAGCAAATAGAATGGTACACATTGATGATATTCGTGATGCTGGGCCTGGCGGAGGAAGCCAAGGCGCAGCGTGTGGCGGTATCTGCACCAACACATGTTGCTGCTGGCGAGAACTTCAGAGTAGCCTATACGGTCAACGCCCGTGAAGTGGAGGAGTTCCGTATGGGCAATGTGCCCGATGGACTGGAGGTGATAGCCGGACCCTACACCTCTTCGCAGTCGAGCTATCAGGTGGTCAACGGCCACACCAGCTCTTCTTCCTCTTTCACCATCACCTACACGCTCTATGCAGGCAAGGCTGGAACTTACACCATCGGTACCTCGCATGCACTGGTTTATGGCAAGAAGCTCGCAGCCCATCCTGTCAAGATCACCGTCTCGGGCCATGCTCACAACTCTGGCGGAGCACCCAGGATGCACAACGATGATGCCGATGAGCCTCGCATGCGTCAGGCGGGTTCTGCCATCTCGGGCAAAGACCTCTTCATCAAGGTCACTGCCAACAAGAAGCGTGTGCACGAGCAGGAGCCTGTGCTCCTTACCTATAAGGTCTATACACAGGTCGACCTTACCCAGCTCGACGGCAAGATGCCCGATCTGAAGGGCTTCCACTCTCAGGAGGTGCCACAGCCACAGCAGAAAGTGCTTCACACCGAGGTTATCAACGGCCGTCCTTACCGTTGTGTCACCTGGAGTCAGTACGTCATGTATCCTCAGATGACGGGCAAGCTCGAGATTCCTTCCATCACCTTCAAGGGTATCGTGGTTCAGCAGAACCGCAATGTCGACCCCATCGAGGCTTTCTTCAATGGCGGCTCGGGTTATGTGGAGGTGCATAAGTCTATCAAGGCGCCTGGCATTACCATTCAGGTGGACCCGCTGCCTGCACGTCCTGCCAACTTCTCGGGTGGAGTAGGCCGCTTCAATATCTCTGCCACGCTCGACAAGAACGACGTGAAGGCCGGCGATCCCATCAACATCCGTGTGGTAGTGGGAGGCATCGGAAACCTGAAACTCCTCAAGCAGCCTGTGCTCAACCTGCCGAAAGACTTCGACCAGTATGACGCCAAGATCACCGACAAGACCAAGCTCACCCAGAACGGTGTGGAGGGCAACATGGTTTACGACTTCCTCGCTGTTCCGCGCAACCAGGGCAAGTACACCATTCCATCGGTAGAGTTCACCTACTACGACACCAAGACCAATGCCTACCGCACTATCAAGACCCAGCCCTTCACCCTCACCGTGGAGCAGGGCGACGGCTCAGACGGTTCGTCGTCGGCCAACTACAGCAATGCCGACAAGGACATTCATGCCCTGAAGTTGGGCAAAAGCAAGCTTTGCGACATCGACGATATGTTCTATGGCAGCTTTGGTTATTGGACGAGTCTGATGGTTCCTCTCATCGCCTTCATCGGTCTGCTCATCGCCTTCCGCCGCCGTGCTATCGAGAATGCCGACATCGTGAAGATGCGTTCCAACAAGGCCAACAAGATAGCCACCAAGCGACTCAAGAAGGCACGCTCCCTGATGCTGGCCCGCAAGCAGGGCGAGTTCTACGACGAGGTGCTCAGAGCCTTGTGGGGCTACGTCAGCTACAAGCTCAATATGCCTGTCGAACAGCTCTCGCGCGAGAATATTCAGGATAAGCTGTTGGCTCACTCCGTTGATGCCGACACTATAGAGAAGTTTACCCAGGCTCTCGACGAGTGTGAGTTTGAGCGCTATGCTCCTGGCGACCCTGCCGGCAATATGAACAAGACTTTCGATTCAGCCATGACTGCTATTATGGAAATAGAGAATGCCATCAAGGCTGCCCGCAAGCAGGGCAAGAAGACTTCTGCCCGTCAGGGCGACTATACCTTCGGTGTGGTGCTGCTGCTCATCTTCATGGGCTTCAGCCTCTCTGCCTCTGCTGTCACCAAGCAGAACGCCGACACCGAGTACACCAAGGGCAACTATCAGCAGGCCATCAAGGACTATGAGGACCTGCTCAAGAACGGTGTTTCGCCCGAGGTCTACTACAACCTCGGCAATGCCTATTATCGCACCGACAACATCACCAAGGCTGTCCTTGCTTACGAACGTGCCCATCTGCTGTCGCCCGGCGACGAGGACATCAACTTCAACCTGCAGTTTGCTCGCAGCAAGACCATCGACAAGATCACTCCTGTCAGTGAGATGTTCTTCGTCACCTGGTATAAGGCGCTGGTCAACTTCACCAGTGTCGACAACTGGGCCAAGACGGGCATCCTGTCCATCATCCTTGCCTTGGTATTGGTGCTGGTCTATCTCTTCGCGCCCCAGTTGCTGTTGCGCAAGGCCGGCTTCTTTGGCGGCATCCTCTTCTTTGTCGTCTTCCTCTTGAGTTCGCTCTTTGCCTATCAGCAGAAACAGATACTCGTCAACCGCACGGGCGCCATCATCGTGGCTCCTACGGTCAATGTCAAGAAGACTCCTTCCCGACAGAGCGCCGACCAGTTCGTCATTCATGAGGGAACGCGTGTCGACATCACCGACCGTTCTATGGATGGCTGGCGTGGCATCCACCTGGCAGATGGTAGAGATGGATGGATAGAAACCAAACAACTGGAGGAAATATGATGTTTGTCTCATGTCTTCTCACCGATCTCGAGGTGCTCCACTTCTTCAATGGAAGCGACAATCTGTTCATCGACCAGTTGGCGCTCGTCCTTACGTCGGGGCTCACCTGGATACCGCTTTATCTCACCCTCTTCTACATCATTGTGCGCAACAATGAGACGATGGCGCAGATTGGTCTGGCGGTAATGGGAGCACTCGTCTGTGTGGCTCTTTCCGAGGGTATCACCGATGGCGTGGTAAAACCCTTGGTGGAACGATGGCGCCCCAACAACGACCCCATCCTGAAATACTCCATTCAGGTGGTGGGCAACCTTCGTGGCAGTGGCTACAGCTTCTTCTCGGCTCATGCAGCCAACACCATGTCGATAGCGATGTTCTTCTCGCTCCTCATGAGGGGCAAGCGCCTCGCCATCGCCCTCTTCTCGTGGTCGCTGCTCAACTGTTGGACACGCCTGTATCTCGGCATGCACTATCCCTCCGACATTCTCTGCGGACTCCTCGTGGGTGCTGTCATCGGTGTCGTGTGCTACATAGGTTATCTGAAACTGTATTACAAGGTGTCACCCCACATCACATATATCTCCGACCAGTACACCCCCACGGGTTACGACCACGACGATATCGACAAGATACTCTGCATCCTGGCTTTCACCCTGGTCTATGCCTTCTTGCGGGCGATAGTCATGGCTGGAGGAGTGTAACATTAAAATTCAATCATAATGGATACAAAACATATAAAAATTACCGATTACAATTACCCCCTTCCTGATGAGCGCATTGCCAAGTTCCCCTTGGCGCAGCGCGACCATTCCAAACTCCTTCTCTACCGTCATGGTGAGGTAGGCGAGGATGTGTTCTACCATTTGCCTGAATACCTGCCCAAGGGCGGACTGATGGTTTACAACAATACCAAGGTGATTCAGGCGCGTCTGCATTTCCGCAAGGAGACGGGTGCCCTGATAGAGGTCTTCCTCATGGAGCCAGCCGATCCTACCGACTATGAGCTTATTTTCCAGACGGCTGGACATTGCTCATGGCTCTGCATGATAGGCAACCTGAAGAAGTGGAAGGAGGGCAGTCTGAAGCGCGACTTCGAGATCAAGGGGCATCAGCTTACACTCTCTGCCACCATGCGCCGTGGCGACGCCTTAGGCTCGGAGGCTGCCTCTATGGTGGCGAAGGGTGGTGGAACCAACTATTGGGTAGACTTCGACTGGGACAACACGCAGGTCTCCTTTGCCGAGATTCTCGAGACCGTGGGCGAGTTGCCTATTCCGCCTTATCTCAACCGTGCCACCGAGGAGAGTGACAAGACTACCTATCAGACGGTTTACTCGAAGATAAAGGGCAGTGTGGCTGCTCCTACTGCCGGACTTCATTTCACCGATGCCGTGTTGCAGGACATCGACCGCCATGGCATTGAGCGTGAGGAGGTTACCCTTCATGTGGGCGCTGGTACTTTCAAGCCGGTGAAGAGTCTTGAGATAGAGGGCCACCGCATGCACACCGAGTATATCGTGGTGCACCGTCATACGTTGGAGAAGCTCCTGCAGCACCATTGCGAGGTGATTGCTGTGGGTACTACGAGTGTGCGTACCATCGAGAGCCTGTACTATATGGGTGTTCATCTGCTCTCTCATCCCGAGGCGACAGAAGACGATCTGCACGTCAACCAGTGGGATCCTTACGAGTTGTCGGCAGATGGCGGTTTGGTGAATGCCATTCAGCCTTCTCAGGCGATACAGGCCATCATCGACTATCTCGACCGCAATGGTCTGGAGGCTTTGCACACCAGCACGCAGATCATCATTGCCCCCGGCTATCAGTATAAGATAGTGAAGATGCTTATCACCAATTTCCATCAGCCTCAGAGCACTCTTCTCCTCCTCGTCAGTGCCTTCCTCCATGGCGACTGGAAGAAAGTGTACGACTATGCTCTGGCTCACGATTTCCGTTTCCTGAGCTATGGTGATTCTTCGTTGTTGATTCCGTAATTCATTGCGTGGTTAATGACTGAAGTTGAGTAAAGGAGATTTCTCTGAGCGAGACAGGGGATCGTGGGAGCGAATGTGACGATTGCCACATTCGCTCCCATGTTTTTTGCATTCGCTCCCACGAATCTCTGTTTCGCTCCCATGAACGTCAGATTCGCTCTGGCAGAATCGTCTGTAATCCTTTAGCAGAGAGGGCTCTCTGCTTCTTCTCTTCTGAGGTTTCTCAGCTTCTCTCTTCTGAGAGTGAGGTAATCTCAGCTTCTTCCTCTGCCATTCCTCATTGGTCAGTGAAAGCACCTGTTCTATTTCTGCATCTTTGGTCATATGTTTGTTGTTTATTCAAGTTTCGCAAGCTTTGCCCCTCACGCCCTGAAGGGGCAGAAGCTCTTAGCCCAGGGCAGCGCCCTGGGTTATTACGGGTGAAAGCCTATCGCCCTGTAAGGTAGGGTGTTCAAAATCCGTTTAAAATTTGGCACGTTTTTTAGTCGAATAATCGGTTTAACTAACTGATATTTCAATAATTATCGACACGAATATTGCGCAGAACTAAAAAAAGTCACATTTTTGAATTCTTAACACGTTGATTTCGTGTGAATTAACTTGTATTTCGACGCAAAAAACGTGTCGAAAAATTGATAGATTTTGAACACCCTACCTGTAAGGGCAAAAGCTTTAAAACTCCAGGCAAATTACAATGCTTTTGCCCTTACAGGGCGCCTTGTTGACTGCCAATATACCCAGGGCGATGCCCTGGGCTAGGAGCT
>OBIB01000722.1_pt1 | contig 11534 bp, 6 predicted proteins | sample 1496261 | NCBI WGS metagenome assembly OBIB01 (sample SAMN05065771, study PRJEB22554) | human gut metagenome | biome: ENVO:2100002; feature: ENVO:00000062; material: ENVO:00002003 | host: Homo sapiens | place: USA
GTATCACCTGGATGAGCAACTGGCAGTATGCCAACCTTACTCCGTTCAAGCAGAACCGTGGTGCCAATGGTTTGCCTCGTGAGTTGAAGCTTTACGAGAAGAATGGCAAGTATTATGTTTCTGAGAATGTAGCTCCTGAAGTATATGCTTTGAGAAAGGAAACCAAGGATTTGGCTGATGCTTCTGTTGCCGATGCTAAGGATCTGAAGGGTGTTGCTGCCAATATGAATGGTGCTTTCGAAATCGAGGCCGATGTAACTCCAGATGCCAACGGCATTGCCGGTATTGAGATTTCAAACAACAAGCGTGAGCGCACCCTGATTTATTTCGATATGAAGCAGGGTAAGGTGGTAATGGATAGAACAGAGAGCGGTTTGACCGATTTCGGCAAGCAGGCAGTTCCTCACGATATCGAGTTGGCTTGGGACAAGCAGCGTGCTGCAGAAGGCAAGGAGCCTGCCCGCATTGCCAATTCCATCAACTACAAGAACGATTTCGCTCTGGCTACCTGGGCTCCGTTGAGTCTTTGCGAGGATGGCAAGAAGACCTATCATGTTGATATCTTCGTAGATAAGTCATCTGTAGAGCTCTTCGTAGATGGCGGTCGCATTGCCATGACTAACCTCGTGTTCCCTATAGCTCCATACGAGAATGTGAAGCTATATAGCAAGGATGGCAAGGCTGAGTTTAAGAATATGAAGGTTTACAAGCTTGGTTTGTAATAGTTATGAATAAGTCATCTAAATTATCGCTAATCCCGGTGATGCTCTGTTTCTTCGCCATGGGATTCGTAGATTTGGTAGGTATCGCCTCTAACTACGTTAAAGAAGATCTTAACCTTAACGATGCTACAGCCAATCTGTTTCCATCTTTAGTATTCTTCTGGTTCTTGATATTCTCTGTGCCTACGGGTATATTGATGAATAAGATAGGTAGAAAGAAAACAGTACTTTTATCATTGGTAGTTACCGTAGTTTCACTACTTTTGCCTATCTTTGACGAGAGTTTCGGTGTAATGCTCGCATCATTCTCGCTCTTGGGTATCGGCAACGCCTTGATGCAGACTTCGCTAAATCCTTTGGTTTCTGTGGTTACATCAGGCAAGCACCTTGCTTCAACCCTTACCTTCGGACAGTTTGTTAAGGCTATCGCCTCGTTTATGGCTCCATATATCGCTATGTGGGGAGCTGTAGCAAGCATACCAACTTTCGGACTTGGTTGGCGCGTGCTGTTCCCTATATATATGATAATAGGTGTGGTAGCCACCTTACTTTTGGCAAGTACACCTATCGAAGAAGAGAAGGATGGTGGTAGCGCCTCTGGATTTAGCGATTGTTTCAAGTTGCTCGGCAAACCTATCGTGCTGCTTTCCTTCATCGGTATCATGTGCCATGTGGGTATAGATGTTGGTACCAACACCACAGCACCAAAGCTCTTGATAGAACGTTTGGGATGGAGCTTGAATGAGGCTGCCTTTGCAACCTCGCTCTACTTCATATTCCGTACCATCGGATGTTTCACTGGTTCTTTCTTCCTTCGCATCATGAAGTCGCGCACATTCTTTACTGTAAGTGTTGTGATGATGGCTTTGAGTATGGTTGTAATGTTCTTTGGCAACAGCACATTTATGCTCTATATCGCAATTGCCTTGGTGGGATATGGCAATTCAAATGTGTTCTCAATAATCTTCTCGCAAGCTTTGTTAGCTTTGCCAGAGAAGAAGAACGAGGTTAGCGGACTCATGATAATGGGCCTTTTTGGTGGAACCGTTTTCCCATTGCTTATGGGCTTTGCCAGCGATGCTATCGGTCAGATAGGTGCAGTATTGGTAATGGCAGTAGGTGTAGTATACTTGTTTACATACATCGGAAAGGTTAAAATGTAATTTATAACCAACAATTCGACAACTAATAATTAAAGACGACTATGAATACAGACTTGAAAAAGAAATATTGTGTAGGCTTGGGTGAGATTCTGTTTGATGTATTTCCAACAGGTTCTCAACTTGGTGGTGCTCCTGCCAACTTCGCCTATCACGCTGGTCAGCATGGATTGCTCTCTGTAGCTGTTAGTGCTGTGGGCAACGATGCCTTTGGCGAAGAGGCTCTTCGCCAGCTCGACGAGAAGGGATTGAAGCACATTATGCCAAAGGTTAACTTTCCTACTGGTACAGTTCAAGTAGAGCTTGACAGCGAGGGTGTGCCTACATACGATATCAAAACAGATGTGGCATGGGACAACATTCCTTTCACTACCGATGTTAAGGAGATAGCAGCATATACAGGTGCTGTATGTTGGGGCTCGTTGGCTCAGCGCAACGAGGTTAGTCGCAACACCATCTATCAGTTCCTTGACCATACTCCAGAGGATTGCCTAAAGATCTTCGACATCAACCTACGTCAGAATTTCTATACCAAGGAGATTATCTGCGAAAGCTTGAAGCGTTGCAATGTGCTGAAGATTAACGACGAAGAACTCATTACCATAGGTCGCCTCTTTGGTTATCCTGGTTTGGATATCGAAAACAAGTGTTGGCTCATCTTGGGTAAATACAATCTCGATATGCTCGTATTGACATGCGGTGTAAATGGTAGCTATGTATTTGCTCCAGGCAGCAAGTCGTTCCAAGAGACTCCAAAGGTTGAGGTTGCCGATACTGTTGGTGCTGGCGACTCGTTCACAGGCACCTTCTGCGCTTGCATCCTCAAGGGTATGACCATAGCTGAGGCTCATAAGCGTGCAGTTGAAGTCAGCGCCTATGTCTGCACCCAGCATGGTGCAATGCCAGCTCTGCCTCCAGAGTTAATATAATTATTTGCCGAACAGCAAAACAATAAATTAAACGTATAAACACTTTAAGCCCTCGCTTTGTATCCTCTTTAAGAAGATTCAAAGCGAGGGCTTTTTATGATTATTGCAGTCTACAATATCATGTAGACATTGTTGTTATTTCACTACCATCTTGCGACTTGTGCCATCAGAATACTTCACGATGTAAATGCCGCCACGCTGTGGAGCCTGCACTTTAGCACCACCAAGGGTGTAGGTGGCAACAGCGTGAGCCGATGTGGTGGTGTTGATGCCACGGTTGTTGATGGCTGTAGATGTTGTTGCGTAAGAGATTACAGGAGCTATAGCCATAGACAGAGGGTCGTCGGAATTCTCGTACCACTTATATTCGCCTGTAGGCTGATAGTTAGCATCCTCTTCTGCAAGATAGTGCCATGTGGTGGTCTTCTCGCCAGGGTTTCTGCGGTGGCAGTATATTGAGATATCGTCGGCAGTATATGGCGATTCCTCCATGGTGCCGTTAGGGAATGGACCAATAACGATGAAGAATGGAGTACCCTTTTTCAATTCCACAGTCTTGTCGAAATGGAAGATTGTGGCAAGATAGTCGTCATCGCTATACTGCAATTCGCCAGCCTTCTTGGTTGCTGTTGCCATCACCTCGCCTGGTTCGCCATTCTCAGCCACGGCATTCATTGTCATGGTGATTTCTTTCTCTGGGTCGATGGTGCCTACAGAAGCAAAGAATACGCTCACGCTATCTACTGTAGCATCAGCGAGAGGAGCCTTGTAGAGTTCGGCAAACTTCTCCATGCCAAGCCAGTTGGAACCTCCATAGTAGCCATAGTAGCCAAGGTTCACCTGTTTTAGATCTTTATTTTCGTCGAGACTGATGTTCCAAACATTCTGTGCACCACCAGCCTGAATAGCCCATTGCAGAATGTCATTGGTCTGACCGGCATCGTTCTTTGCAGTAAGACCCACGCTCACGGTTCCTGCCTTGGTATAGGTAACGGTAGGATTCTGCTCGTTGCTCTCTGTCTTATCGGTATTCTGGAATACCCACTTCCATTCTGTAGGGTTGCCTTCTGAAAGGTCGCGGAATGTTACAGGCACGTCGAGCGGAATGAAGGTGCCTACGTATGGCGACTCATAGCCTTCTTCTGGCAATCCAATCTTGGCAGTAGGAGCCTTCTTAGTAACCACTACAAAGTTGGTGCGCTCTACCTTGTTGCTCTCTTCGCCACGCTTAATGGTTAGCGAAACGTTGTATGTGCCAGCCTTGCTGTATCTTACTACAGGATTTTCTTCTGTCGAAGTCTCGGTATCAGCACCTGGGAATGCCCATTCGTAAGCCTTAGGTTCGCCTTCTGAAAGGTTCTTGAATGCAATTTCTTCGCCCTCGAAGATATGGATGGCGTCCTTAGCTGTAGGGTCGTCTTGTACAAGGCGGAAGCCATCTATGGCAAGGTCTTCGCCTCCGAAAGGATAGTCGAACGAGAATGTAACCTTCTTGCCTGCGTATGCTGCAAGGTCGAACGAGAACTTGTTCCAGTTAGTAGCATTGTATGCTGTTTCCTGTGCCCAGCTGAAAGCATCGAGCAGAGTCTCGCTCTGGTTAGTTTCTACATCGGTGATGTTGAAAGTCCATTTACCATAAACTAAGAAGTTTGGCGCGAAGTAAGCATAGAACTCTACCTTGCTTCCTTCTTTCACGGTAAGCTCAGGACTTGCGAGCTGAGTGGTTCCGCTACCGCCTTCGTAGCTAACGAAAGCTGAATATTTGTCGTTGGCATTGATAGACTTGAACTTCTTGTCGCTCAATTGCCAACCTTTGCCTACTGTCCAGTCTTTCACCTCTTCTTGTGAGTCAAACTCCTGGTCGTAGTAAGCCACGGAAGCACGGTCGGTAGTGAAGTCGGCTTTTAATGGTAGGTTGATGGTATATTCTGCCGATATCACTTCGCTATTTACGTTGTAGCCACGAGTCATCACATATAGTGTGCACGACTTGTCGATGGTGACTGTAGCCTCATGACCTTCTACAACTATGCTCTGTGTGTTGTCGCTCTCTTCAAACTCCTCAGCGCTCTTGGCGTTGGTTGAATACCAGATGGTTACAGCGTTCTCGTCGTCGGTAGTAATCTTCACTTCTACAGGTTCTGAGAATGTGCCACCAAGAGGTGTCACTTCAGGAGTCTTTAGCGGAGTGCGAGCCTTTACGTATACTGTAAGGGTGTCGGTAAGAGGATAATAGGTGTCGTCGCCAGCAAAGGTAGCGGTGATGATAGCCTTTGAATCTTCCTTAACGTAGGATGAAGACAAAGCACCATATTTGTCTACCGAGCATACCATCCAGTTAGACGACTTATAGGTGATTGGCGACAGCTTGTTAGGATTCAGCAAGTCGGAATGTCCTTCGTCGCCCGAAAGCAGAGTGATCTCTTTTTCGTTGAATTTAATCTGTGGATTTTTGCGTATCACGTAGTTAGCCTCTGCCACTTCGCTCAGTTCTTCGCCTTTGGCAACGATAGCCTTCAGGGTTGTGGTCTCGGCAATGTCGATAGGTTCGGTATAAGCCTTGCGAGTGCCGTCGGCAAGGCGTGGGTTACTACCATCGGTAGTATAATATATGGTGTAGGTGCCTGCATCCAAACCTTCGGCAGCAATAGCCACCTGCTGAGCTTTGTCGTAGGTGCCTGCAGCAGGAGTAAATACAGGAGCAGGAACGCCAGATGTGGCAACCTCGTAGTCTACCACTACCTTATATATATACAGAGGTCCCTTCTTTTCGCTCGTTTGGTTGAGCTTTATCTCGAGTTTTCCCTCTTGCATATCGGCATCATCGATGGTGAATGTATATTCTGCGAGAGTACCTGTTAGCGAAGCCTTGGCATTGCCATCGCAAAGATAGTCTTTGCCATTCACGGCAACAGCCACATCGCCAGCTTTTGCGTCATCTTGTACGCGGGCAGTAACCTTCACGTCCTTAATCTTTCCTGCAAAGCCCGTTGTCCAAAGAGTAGAGCTACTTGGAGCTTCCGACGTGCTACCGATATACTGTCCCTTAGTTGAAGTATAGGCGTAGATATAGGTGCCTTCCGACGAAATGTTCCATTGCACTCCGTTTAGTTCCGTGGTGTATACATCTTTCTCAACCTTGCTTGAGCCAAAGTTGTGGAAACCCTGTCCACCATCTTTCTTGCTTGTGTTCCACTCAAACGACCATGTTGTTGTGGCTGCCAGCCCTACGTAAGGCAATAGGGCGAGAAGAGTGGCAAATGTAAAGAGTAAACGTCTTTTCATAAGCTTTCTGATTTTAGTGTTGTTGTTATATGGTAATTATGTTAATTACTTGGTAATGCTGCAAAGTTACATATTATTATTAAATAACCAGAATAAATAACAATATTTTTGCAGTGGTGGGTATAAATATGTCAATATGATAGCTCTTTTTGTAAGGAGGGCGTTGGTGTAGCCAATTATGTTCCAAGTTTCGCCAAACTCTGTTCTGCTGCTTGCGTTTATTGTTTCGATTATAAAATCTCTTTGGAAATAAATGTAAGCGTATAATTATCCTTTTAATACCCAAACGATTACGATAAATGTACCAAATACACAAATAAAATTAAAAAAATCCAATAAAAGTTTGGACTTAAATAAACTTTTATATAACTTTGCCACCAAATAACTATTCATTATGCCTTTTATTGTGTAATTATACACATAGACATTCTACCTAATAACTAAATAAGAAAATTAATATAACTAACAATACTTAATTTATACCTAAATTATTAATTATGAAACATTACAAATTAATGATGGCTTCCCTGTTATTGGCTATAGGGGGGGGTAATGCTGTTGCACAAACTGATGTAACTCAACAGTACATCAAAAACCCTGGTTTTGAGGGTACGTCTACTCAGTTCTTACAAATAAATAAAGATGGTCGTGGTGTACAAAAACCTGAAGGTTGGAGCGTAGAGTGGTATCAAGATAATTCTGATACTAACGGAATGACTTATGTCGCAGACAATTTAAATCAAGATGGAAAAAAATGGGCTGCGAAGAATGGAAAATCATATTTCGCTCGTATGCGCTGGGCTAATTCAACTCTTTATCTTCGTCAGACCCTTAGAGATTTAAAGCCTGGTAAATATACTCTGTCTTTTTCTGCTACAGGCTATAGACCAAAAGGTAATAGTATTTTTAATGTGACAGTTGGTGATAAAAAAGCAGACATCAATTTATCTACTAAAGACGGAGCTGCTTGGGCTGACTATAATATAGATTTTGAAATTGCCGAAGGTCAAAAATATGCAACAATAACAATTACTGCAGATAGAAAGGATGATAATTTTAAGATCGGTATTGATGATTTTAAATTGACTTATGATGGTAGCTCTTATTATCCTTCTCTTATTAGTAAGGCTAAATCTCTTTATACCGAGAGTAAGGATTGGGCTAAACAGGCAGATGAATTATACTCTGCTATAAATTCAAATTCTGGTAAAACAGAAATTGTTGATATAAATGCTGCCATAGATGCTATAGAGGATGCTATGGCTATTTTTAAGAACGCTAATACTGTTGACGTTACGGCAAAGATTGTCAATCCAAACTTTGATTCTAATATTAATGGATGGACCTGTGAGGGTGGTGATGGAAATAATTTCCAACGTCAAACATCTTCGCAAAAGAACTTTAATGGAGGTTTCTTAGAGAAATGGAAAGATTCCGGTAACGGTTCTTATAATCAAAAGAATTTTGATGTTTTTCAGAAGTTGACAAATCTTCCAAAAGGTGAATATACTGTTAAAGCTGCTATTATGGCAACTATGCAGGGAGGAAAAGAAACTATACAGGGAGAAAAAGAAACTAAACAAAAATATCAAAATAAGAAACATGGAGGTCCTTACTATATTGATAATGAACATGGTGTTTGGTTCTATGGCGCATCAGGCGAAACTACCGATATGGATTGGGCTAATACTGAAAATAATGCATTTGTATCAGCGGCAGGAGCTGAATATAGAACAGCTACGGTTAAAGTTGAGGATGGTAATTTGACAATTGGCTTCAAGGGTGTTGGTTCTCCTGATGGTAAGCAGCTGGGAACATACGCAAACTGGATAGCTTGCGATAATTGGACATTGTCTTACTTTGGTTTTGACCCAACTACATTGCTCGCGCAAATAAAAGACTTGAAGAGTAATGCAGAAGCTCTCTTGAAAAATGAGGATTATAAGAACATTACAGGTAATGAGAAAACAGAACTTGAAAACGCAAAGAATCAGAATCCTGAAGAAACAAAGAGTGCGCTTGAAGCTGCAATAAATAAGCTTGAGACTGCTATATCTGCATTTACATCTGCAAAAACTGCTTATGATAACTATGCAGAAGAGGTTGCTGTTGCTACAAAGTTTGGTATATCATTTGATTCTCCTACTACTGCTGATAAGGCTACAGAGGCATTGAAAACTCTTAATGTTGCAGAATATAATGCTGCAATAAATGACTATACTACAGCTATTAAACTTGGCGAATGGACAACTACTGGTGCAAGTAAGTTTGATGATCAACATTGGAGTGGAGAAACTCGCAGCTATTTAAATCAAACTGATGCAAATGGTCAGGGTTATAATTCAGATAAATGGACTATGACTTGTAGTCAGACTTTGACTTTGCCTGCTGGTGAGTATGTTTTCAAGGCTGCAGGTCGTAAGTCGGCAAATGCTTTTATGAAGCTATCTGTAATGAATGGGGAGAATGTTGTCGGAAGAGTCACTAATTTCCCTAATGGAAGTGTTGGTTTGGGTATTACTACTGATGGCAAGGCAAGCTTCGACTCTAATGAAAAATTCGCAAACAATAATAATGGAAGAGGATGGCAATGGCGTTTTGTTCCATTTACTTTGGAAACAGAAACTGAAATTACCTTTGATATAGAAGCTGGTGCTAACGAAAAATTTAATTGGGCAAGTTTTGGCGACTATACAGTAATGGCAAAGCCTTCTGTTGCTGCAAGTATTGCAGCTTACAATCAAGCTGTTGATGATGCCAAAGCCGCTCTTACAGCAGAAGCAAATAAAGTTGTAACAGGTGAGGAACTTACTAATCTTAATGCAGCTCTAAGTGCTGATAAGGGCACAACTATGGAAAGTATAGATGCTGCAACAAAAAATATCCAAGAATGCACAACAGCTCTCACTGCTGCACAGCCTAAATATCAGGCTCTCGTAGATGCAAAGACACTTGAACAGGAAGAACTTGCTTATGCATCAAAGGATAAGTACACAGCATTCACTACATCAAAGGAGGCAACTGCTACATCTGCAGCAGATGCAGAAACTAAGGCTAATGCTATTATCGCTGCTCGCCGTGCTTACGTAGAGAGCAATGGTATGGCAAAAGGTGTAAAGGGCGCTGTAGATTGTACATCTAATTTGCAGGTGACAGTTGCTGGTGAAAACATGCCTGGTGTTTCTTATGCAGAACTTAGTATAAATTCTGGTCAAGGTGCTACGGATTCTGAGGGAAATATGACGAATAAATATTATGATACAAATGGTACTTTTTGGGGTAGTGATAATTTGAAAGCTCAAATGACGCAAAACGCATCTGGCTTAAAGTCTGGAAAATATCTTTTGACAGTAGCTGCTCGCGGCGAGGCTTCATTAAATAACCTTACATTGACAGCAGGCTCTAATTCTATTAATCTTCCTATTCAGACTCCTAATAATATATTTGGAAACAATTGGGATGATTATTCTATAGAAACTATAGTAGATAATAGTGGAAATCTAAATATAAGGATTGAAGGTAAGACAAATAAAAGCCATGCATGGTTTAGCTTCAACAACTTCCGTCTCGTTCGCCTTGGCGACCTCGATGCTGTAACACTTGATGAAACAGCTGACAATGCTGTTGAGGCTAAGGAGGCTGCTGATGTTACTTTGAAGCGCACATTTGTTGCTAACAAGTGGAACACATTGGTATTGCCATTCGCAGTTTCTGATGCTGACGTAAAGACCACATTCGGTGCTGATGCTAAGATTGTTAAATATAGCAACGCAGATGATGCAAACATCAACTTCACAACTTCTACAAAGGGTATCGAGGCTAATGTGCCAGTATTGATTATGCCAGTTGCTGTTAATGCCAAGAATACTTATACATTCAATGGCGTATCTATCGTAGAGGCTGCTCCTAAGGCTGATGGTACAAACTATAGCTTCGTAGGTAGCTATAAGCCATACGATCTCGTTAACGACGACTATATGCTCTATGCAGACAAGTGGTGGAAGACAGAGACTGGCGATACATACAAGATCAAGGCTTTCCGTGCTTATATCAAGGCTAATACACCTGCAGCTGCCAAGCAGTTGAACCTCGTTATCGATGGTCAGACCACAGGTTTGAAGCTCAATACCGTAAATGGCAACATCGAGGGTGAAACCTACAATATCGCTGGTCAGCGTGTAGCTAATAGCTATAAGGGATTGATAATCAAGAATGGTAAGAAAATCATTAAGAAGTAATAACAAATTTAAAGGCTAAAGAAAATGAAAAAATATATTGTTCCAACAATCACAGTAGAAAAGATAGAACTTACTAACTTGATGGCTGCATCTCCATCATTTAGTGGAGGTGAAGGTCTTCCAACTGCAGGTATCTCTTCAGAAAAGGGTTCTACGGCTGACGATGTTCAGCCTGGACATGATGCAGAAGGCTACTCTAAGCCGTTTAATATTTGGGAATAATTCCTAAATAGAAATAATCCGTTAGGCTCACCACTTATATATATAATAAGGTGGAGCCTAACGGTAAATATAAAAAATCGTGTGTACATCGTTTGTCGCAATATATTGTCGACAAAGTGTACACACGATTTGTTTGTTTATCGTTTTCTCTGTGATATCCGTGTGCTTAAAACTCTAGCTAATGGTGTGGCACACGGATCGCACGGATCGCACGGATTTTTAGGACCTCTGGTCCTTGTTGCTTGGGGATGAAACACGAAGCACTTGAGTTTTAAAAGAACACGAATATAGCGAATCTACCGAATATTGATTAACAGCACACGAGATGTTTTTTTTAAAAGAACACGAATCAAGCGAATCTACCGAATGTTGATTAACAGCACACGAGATGTTATTTTTAAAAGAACACGAATCGACCGAATCGACCGAATGTTGATTAAAAACGCAAGCAAGGAACTCAAGCTAAAGAGCCCATAGGGCTCATTCGTGCGATTCGGATGATTCGTGTTCTAAAAAAATCAGCAGTTTGTGTTTTAAAAGAACACGAATCAAGCGAATCTACCGAATGTTGATTAAAAACGCAAGCAAGGAACTCAAGCTAAAGAGCCCACAGGGCTTATTCGCTTTGATTTGGACGATTGATAATCCCCTATATTTGCCGGATAATACGATACAATATGCCTATGTGGATAAATCTGCCTTAAAAAAAGAAAGTACTTTCGTTGGCCAACGAAAGTACTTACGATTATTATTATTGCTATTGGTATTGGTATTACTATTACTCCAAATCTTTCTTTGGCAAGAGTAGATTGAGCACTACTGCTAAGAGGAATACTACGGCTACGCAGTTGTCGGCAAAGACGGTACGAACAATCTCAGGGAAGATGTTGAACATGCCTGTGGCTTGGGTGAAGCCAAGACCTACGCTGAGCGAAAGACTCACGATGATCATATTGCGCTGAGAGAATCCGCTACGAG
>OBIB01000724.1_pt1 | contig 11525 bp, 6 predicted proteins | sample 1496261 | NCBI WGS metagenome assembly OBIB01 (sample SAMN05065771, study PRJEB22554) | human gut metagenome | biome: ENVO:2100002; feature: ENVO:00000062; material: ENVO:00002003 | host: Homo sapiens | place: USA
TGTTGTAGAGCTCCTTCGAGTCTTCAATAGTCCATTTCTTCATTTTCTGTTCTTGTCTTGCTTTTTAGTCTATTATAATTTGATGTTGTGAATATACTACGAGTGAAGGTAAGCACTCCTCCTCGCATGGGTGGAGGGGGAATGCTTACCTTTTGGGTTACACGTTCAGCAGGTTTCTAATCTGCTGAACCGTATTGTTAATCTTGTCGAAGTTGTCCATCACATTGACGTCGATGATGTGCTTGGCCTTTTCGTAGAACGGCTCTCGTTGCTTGAGCTGTTCACGGATGAAGACATCTACTTCTTCGGGAGTCTTGTTGAGCAGCAGGGGGCGTACGCCCTTGCCCATCTTCAGGTGGGCATGCAGGGTTTCTGGGCTTGCCTTCAGGTAGATGGTTTCGCCTGCCTGGTTCATATAATCCATGTTGTCGAAGAAACAAGGTGTTCCTCCGCCGCAGCTAACCACTACGTTTTCAAACTCAGCCACCTCGTGGAGCATGTTGTGCTCTATGTGGCGGAATCCCTCTTCGCCCATTTCTTCGAAAATCTGCTTCACGGTCTTGCGCATACGGCTTTCGATATACCAATCTAAGTCGTAGAACATCACGCCAAGCTCTTTGGCGAGGGCCTTGCCGACGGTTGTCTTGCCGGCTCCCATATATCCAATGATGATGATTGACTTCATTTCTTTCTTATTATTTTGATAGGATGGCTCCTTTAAAAGGGAACCATTCATCAGCAATTTACTTCTTTCTGCCTCTAGTCTTTGGCTCCGGTGCTTCCTTGATGATGGTCATGCATTCATCGTAGGTAAGCGCCTCCACATTCTCCTGCTTTGCCTTAGGAATGCGGTAGTTCTTGCCATCGTATGCGATGTAAGGACCGTAGCGGCCGTTCAGCAGTTCCAGCTTCTCATCTTCCTCGAAGGTCTTGATGTGGCGCTTCTGCTCGTTGCTGCGTTTCTCGTTGATGAGTTCTATCGCCTGCTCCAGGGTGATGGCCATAGGGTCGATGTCCTTAGGGATGGATACGTACTTGCGGTTGTGGAGCACGTATGGACCGAAGCGGCCGGCACCGATGGTAACGGTGGTTCCCTCGAACTCGCCCACCTGGCGTGGCAGCTTGAAGAGTTCCAGAGCCTCTTCCAGAGTGATGGTCTCGATGCTCTTGTCGGCAGGCAACTGGGCAAACTGTGGCTTGTCCTTGTCGTCGGCTGTACCTATCTGAACCACAGGACCGAAGCGGCCTATCTTCACGAACACAGGGCGACCGCTCTTAGGGTCGTTGCCCAGCTCGCGCTCGCCGGCCTTGTGCTCGCTGCGTGCGTTCATCACTTCCTTCACCTCAGGCTCGAATCCCTTGTCAAAGTCCTTCATCCACTTAATCCACTCGGTCTTTCCTTCGGCAATGTCATCGAATCTCTGCTCCACATGGGCTGTGAAGTTGTAGTCCATGATGTTAGGGAAGTTGGCCATCAGGAAGTCGTTTACCACAATGCCGATGTCGGTAGGCAGCAGCTTGCCCTTCTCGGAGCCAGCCATTTCCTTCTTGGTCTTCTGCGTTATCTTGATGCCCTTCAGGGAATCTACGGTGTAGTTGCGCTCCACGCCCTGCTTGTCACCCTTCACCACGTATTCGCGCTGCTGGATGGTGCTGATGGTTGGAGCGTAGGTAGATGGACGTCCGATGCCGAGGTCTTCCAGTTTCTTCACGAGGCTTGCCTCGGTGTATCTTGCCGGAGCCAGGGAGAATTTCTCGGTGGCGATAATCTCGCGGCGCTGCAACTCATCGCCTTCCTTCATGGCTGGCAGAATGTGGGTTGAGTCCTCAGCGTTGTCATCCTCATCGGTAGATTCACGGTATACCTTGAGGAATCCGTCGAACACAACAACTTCTCCGTTGGCAACAAATTTTTCTGTGGTGTTGTCGATATGGATGTTGATGGTGGTCTTTTCTATCTGAGCATCAGCCATCTGAGAGGCGATGGTGCGCTTCCAGATAAGCTCGTAAAGACGCTTTTCCTGGCTGGTTCCATCGATGCTGGTTTCGCTCATGTAGGTAGGGCGGATGGCCTCGTGAGCCTCCTGCGCTCCCTTAGAGCTGGTATGATAGGTGCGAGGCTTACTGTACTCATTGCCGTAAACCTTGATAATCTCGTCCTTGCTGGCATTGCTGCAGAGGGTAGAGAGGTTTACGCTGTCGGTACGCATGTAGGTGATGCGTCCACCTTCATACAGGCGCTGAGCCACCATCATGGTCTGGCTTACGGTGAAGCCGAGCTTGCGGGCTGCTTCCTGCTGCAGGGTTGAGGTGGTGAAAGGAGGGGCAGGCGTACGCTTCAGTGGCTTCTTGGTCACTGCCTCCACGCTGAACTTGGCGTCCTTGCATTTCTCCAGGAAGGCTTCCACCTCCTCGTGGGTCTTGAAGCGCTGGTCAAGTTCTGCCTTCACCTCTGAGGCACCGCCATTCTCATTAATCAATGCGAATACGGCGTTCACGCGATAGTATGGCTCGCTCTTGAACTTCTGTATCTCACGCTCACGCTCCACAATCAGGCGTACGGCAACACTCTGTACGCGACCGGCAGAGAGGGCAGGCTTCACCTTTCTCCAGAGCACTGGAGAGAGCTTGAAACCTACGATGCGGTCGAGCACACGGCGTGCCTGCTGGGCATTCACCAGGTTCATGTCCAGATGGCGTGGGTGCTGGATAGCGTCCAAGATGGCAGGTTTGGTAATTTCGTGGAAGACGATACGGCTTGTCTTCTCCTCATCCAATCCGAGAACTTCGCAAAGGTGCCAGCTGATGGCTTCTCCCTCGCGGTCCTCATCGGATGCCAACCAAATCTTCTTGGCTTGCTTCGCGGTTGCTTTCAATTCTGTGACGAGTTTTTTCTTTTCCTCTGGAATCTCATAGCGAGGTTCCATGGTCTTCTCGTCTATACTGAGTTCTTTCTTTTTCAAGTCACGGATGTGTCCGTAGGAAGACATCACTTTGAAGTCTTTACCCAGGAACTCTTCTATTTTCTTAGCCTTTGCAGGGCTCTCGACGATAACTAAATTTTCTTGCATAAGCTTCTACACAATTTCTTTTGGTTTGCAAAAGTATATAAACTTTTTGCTTATACCTTATTATATAGTGATTTTTTTAGTTTTTTAAATGTTTCGGGGCTTTTTTTCATCCTTTCGTCTTGTGTTTTGCAAGAAATTTGGTCACACCTTGCTTTATCGACCCTAATCCGAACTCCTCGGGATGAAGCTCGCTGAGGGGAATCCAATACGACTCTTCGGCGTCGTCCATGGCTTCCACATGCGAGAGGTCTTTCACCTTTACCGTGTAGAACATGTCGAGGGTGTGGACCATGAAGCCGGAATAGAGATAGAGGTTCGGAATGCTGAACTGATAGCTCACCTCGATGGTATCGAGTCCGGTTTCCTCTTTCACCTCTCTTGCTACGCCTTCTTCGCCGGTTTCATCCATGTCTACAAATCCGCCCGGCAAATCGAGGGTACCCTTGGCTGGTTCGTTCTTGCGGCGAACTACCAGCAGCTCATCCTTCTCGTTGAGGATGAAGGCAACGGTGGCGCTGCTCGGGTTGAGATAATAGGAGAAGCCGCAGTCTTTGCACTTCTTGCTCTTGATGTTGTTGATTTCGAAATTCGGAGAACCGCAAACGGGGCAAAACTTGAATTTATCTAAAACGTGACTCATAATATTGTTGATATTTTGATGATTACCAATTGTCTGTACGGAATGGGAAGAGAGGCAGACCGCCTGCATTCGCCATGTTGCCGAGCTGGAAGTTGCGGAAGCAATAGCGCAAAGCCACTGGCTTCTTTACCTCTGGGCTGGTTATGATGAGGCATTCGTTCCAACCGTCGTTGCCGCCTTCCTGCCAGAAATGCTTGGCTGTGGCAGGGTGGAACACCTTGTCCTCGCCGGCTACCTCGAAGCCCTTGATGCCTTCAAAGCGGTTGTAGGCTCCGTAGGTGTTGTCGAAGTGAACCTTCACGGTGTCGCCTACAATCTTCATCTCCTTGAAGGTCATGCTCTCACAGAAGAGTCCCTTCATGCCATAGGTCTTGCTCAGGGCCTGCAGGGCAAGGCGCTCGCCCACAGGCTGCTTCTGGCATGGATGAATCTGCTCTACCTCGTATGGGTAAACCAGGTCTTCGGTGCACACGATGCCGCTGTTTGGAATCACCTTGGCGGCGTTAAACTGCTGCTCGCGGAGTCTTGGACCTGCATCGCCATTCACATCGCCATTATGATAAGGTGCAATCTGTACGAAATAGAATGGCAGCTCGCCCTGCTTGAAGTCTCTGCGCCACTGGGCTACGAGGTCGGCAAGGCGTTGGGTGTATTGACCTGCCGGGTCGCCCACATTGGAGCAGCCCTGGTAGAAGAGAATTCCCTTTACGCTATAGTTGAGGATAGGATGGAAGGTTCCGTTGCCCCAGAGAAGAGGGTAGAGGAAGTCCCACTTGAACTTAGGATTCTTCGTCATCTTGATGGAGTCGAGGTCTTCCTTCGTGTTCTTCTTCAGATAGTCACGGTCGAGCCAGCTCTCTACTCGGCTTCCGCCCTTGTTTGCCATCACCAGTCCCACAGGCACATTCAGCGCCTTGTTTACCACCTGCGCAAAGAAATAGCCGGTGGCTGAAGCATCGCCCACGGTTTCCGGGCTGATTACCTTCCATTCGCAGTTGGCGTCGTCAAGCGGTTTGCTGCTCATCACGCTAGGAATCTTCACGTAGTGAACGCCTTTATACTGGTTGGCTCTCAATACAGCCTTGTTGTAGCCTTTCACAGGGCAGTTGCCGAATCCCTTCACCGGCATTTCCATGTTGCTCTGTCCGGCGCAGACCCATACTTCTCCTGCAAGCACATTGTTGAGAACGGTCTTCTCGCCATCGTCGAAGGTGATGGAGAGTGGGGTGTAGCTTGCCTTCGGAGTCAAGACCTTGACTGCCCACTTGCCGTCCTTGCCCGTCTGGGCAGAATAGGTTCTTGAAGACCAGGAAGTGGTTACCTTGACGGTGGCTCCCGGCTTGTCCCAACCCCAGAGGTTGGCTTCTGAATCCTGCTGGATAATCATGTTGTCACCCAGGATGTGTGGCAACTTTACCTTAGCCTGCGCTCCTGTTGCTATGAGAGTCATGGCTGCCAATGCTAAAAAAATCTTGTTCATTTTTTAGTGTTTAAAGTTTATTGATGTTTGATTACTTTCGTTTTAGAATCATGTGGTATAAATGTTGTGAAGCAAGAAGTCAGGAACCGGAATTTTCCTGGTTCCTGATTTCTTTCTCCTAACTTTTTATAGTAAGTTCTTGATAGCTTCGTCCAAGTCCTTGATCTGAGCATCGCGCGCCTTCAACGTGTTGCTGCGGTCGATGAGGAAGAAGGTAGGGATGCTCTGCACATTATATAATTGCAGACTCTGTCCCTGGATGCCACCCTCGTCGCGTACGCAGATCCAAGGCAGTGCTGCGGTGGATGTTTTCCAGAAGTGCTCGTTAGGGTCTACGGAAACCTGATAGATTTCCAAGCCTGCGGCGTGATACTTGTTGTAGAGTTCACGGAGCATCATGATGCGCTTGGTGCTCTCGCTGCTGGCAAAGAGATGGAAGTCGAGCAATACCACCTTGCCCTTCAGGTCGGTGAGGCGGCGAACCTGTCCCTTGCTGTCCTCCATGGCGAGGTCGATGCAGCCGTTTACGCTCACCTTGCTGGCGTCAATCTGCTGCTGTGCACGCTGGTTCTCGATGATGCGGATATCCTTCATGCCCTCGATGGCGATGTTGTGCAGGTTCTTGCCGCGTTCGGCGCCAGGATAGTAGGTATCCCAACTGGTAGCCACGGCAGCAAACACCCTTACATCATCCTTGTTGTTGCGGGGATTGAAGATGAGCGAGTTCTCGTTGCCCAGCTGGATGGTCTGGAAGAGGGCATAGTAGGAAGATGCCTTCATCGGCTCCTTGAAGATGTAGTTCACCTTGATGTCCTGCTTGTAGGCATCGAGTATGCGGGCTACGATGACATCCACCGAGTCGATGCCCATGTTGGGGCTCTTGGCGATGGCGTTGATGTTGTTCTGCAGAATCATCTGCTTAATCGAAAGCTCCTTGATCTTGCTGCAGTTCTCCGAACCCTCCACCTCATATTTATAGCTCATCTGAGGATAGGATGCCTTCACCTTGACGGTCTCCGTAGAGTCGATGCTGAGGTTGATGCTCTGGTTGGCGATGCGGAGGCGGTAGAACTCAGGGGTGATGGAATCCATGGCGTTCTCATCGAAGGCGAACGCACCATCTTCTCCCAGCTTCACGGAGTCGATTTTCACAGGTCCGTTCAGACTCAGGTTCTCCAGATAGAGCATTGAGTCTGTGGCTTCGGTAATGTTACCATTGATATGAAATTTCTTGTTGTTACAAGACGTAAAAGCCAGCGCAGCTACCATGATCACTGCGGCTGAATAGATTTTAGATATCTTCATTGAATTTATATTTTGCAAAATTATCGACTGCAAAGGTAGCAATAAAATTGTGAATAATACGCCTTAGATAGATAAAATAATTAAAAAAGTAGAAAAAAGTGGCCGAAATATTCGTTTATTAATAATTAAAAAGGTATCTTTGCAGCGTTTTATATATTTAGATGTTAGACAAAACAATAAGTTTTTTAATTTTCGATGAACGTAATTACAAAAAGTGTTCAGTTGCCTGATGGAAGAACCATCACAATTGAGACCGGAAAAGTTGCAAAACAGGCTGATGGTGCTGCGGTTCTCCGCATGGGTAACACAGTGCTTCTCGCAACTGTTTGTGCAGCAAAGGATGCAGTTCCGGGTACAGATTTCATGCCTTTGCAAGTAGATTATCGTGAGCAGTATAGTGCTGCAGGTCGTTTCCCTGGTGGTTTCACCAAGCGCGAAGGCAAGGCTAGCGATGAGGAAATCCTTACCTCTCGTCTTGTGGACCGTGCTTTGCGTCCACTTTTCCCTTCTAACTACCATGCAGAAGTTTACGTACAGGTAATGTTGCTCTCAGCCGATGGTGTTGACCAGCCAGATGCCCTCGCAGGTTTCGCTGCTTCAGCTGCCATGGCTTGTTCAGATATTCCTTTCGAGTACTATATCTCTGAGGTTCGTGTTGCTCGTATCAATGGTGAGTATGTTGTTAACCCTACATTCCAGCAGATGGAAGAGGCTGACATGGATATCATGGTTGGTGCTACCAAGGACAATATCATGATGGTAGAAGGTGAGATGAAGGAGGTTTCTGAGCAGGATCTCATTGGTGCCCTCAAGGTGGCTGCCGAGGCTATCAAGCCTATGTGCGAGCTCCAGTATGAGTTGGCTAAGGAGAAGGGTACTGACGTGAAGCGTGAGTACGACCATGAGATCAACGATGAGGAACTCCGTGAGCAGATTAAGTCTGAGCTTTACAAGCCAGCTTATGATATCAACCACCAGGCTTTGGAGAAGCATGCACGTCAGGATGCTTTCGACAAGGTTTTGGCTGACTTCCTTGAGAAGTATGACGCAGCTCATACCGATCTTTCTGAGGAAGACTTGGAGGAGAAGCACGCTGAGGCTACCCGTTACTATGATGACGTAATGCGCGATGCTATGCGCCGTTGCATCCTCGATGAGGGCTTGCGCCTTGATGGCCGTGCTACTACAGAAATCCGCCCTATCTGGTGCGAGGTATCTCCACTCCCAATGCCTCACGGAAGCGCTATCTTCCAGCGTGGTGAGACAATGTCTCTCTCTACATGTACGCTCGGTACCAAGATGGACGAGAAGCTTATCGACGGTGTGCTCGAGAAGAGCTACCAGCGCTTCCTCCTTCACTATAACTTCCCTCCATTCTCAACAGGCGAGGCTAAGGCTCAGCGTGGCGTAGGTCGTCGTGAGATTGGTCACGGTCACTTGGCATGGCGTGGTTTGAAGGGTCAGATTCCTGCAGACTTCCCTTACACCGTACGTTTGGTAAGTCAGATCCTGGAGTCTAACGGTTCTTCTTCTATGGCTACTGTTTGTGCCGGTACTCTCGCCCTGATGGATGCAGGTGTTCCTATGAAGAAGCCAGTTTCTGGTATCGCTATGGGTCTTATCAAGAACCCAGGTGAGGACAAGTATGCTATCCTCAGCGATATCCTCGGTGATGAGGACCACTTGGGTGATATGGACTTCAAGACCACAGGTACCCGCGATGGTTTGACCGCTACACAGATGGATATCAAGTGCGATGGTTTGAGCTTCGAGATTCTTGAGGAGGCTTTGATGCAGGCTAAGGCTGGTCGTGAGCACATCCTCAACTGCATGATGGAGACAATCTCTGAGCCACGTGCTGAGATGAAGCCACAGGTTCCACGTATCGTAGCATTCGATATTCCTAAGGAGTTCATCGGTGCTGTTATCGGCCCTGGTGGTAAGATTATCCAGCAGATGCAGGAGGATACTGGTGCTACTATCACTATCGAGGAGACTGATGGTAAGGGTCACGTACAGGTATCTGCTCCTAACAAGGATTCTATCGATGCAGCTTTGGCTAAGATCAAGGCTATCGTAGCTGTTCCTGAGGTTGGTGAGGTTTACGAGGGTACTGTTCGCTCTATCATGCCTTACGGTTGCTTCGTAGAGATTCTTCCTGGTAAGGATGGTTTGCTCCATATTTCTGAGATTGACTGGAAGCGTCTTGAGACAGTTGAAGAGGCTGGCATCAAGGAAGGCGACAAGATCAAGGTGAAGTTGATGGAGATTGATCCTAAGACTGGCAAGTACAAGCTCTCTCACCGTGTGTTGATGGAGAAGCCAGAGGGTTATGTAGAGCGTGAGCGTCGTCCACGTCCAGAGCGTGGTGAGCGTCGCGGTCGTCGTGATGATCGTCATGAGGGTCGTGGTGAGCGTCCAGCTCGTCAGCCACGTCGTGACCATCGCAACGAGAATGCTCCAAAGGACTTCAACGATTCTTTGGATCACAACAACGACGTTGATTAATTTTGGGTATTAGACATAAATTGAATACATGGGTGTGTTTCGCTGTCATAGCGGAATGCACCCGTTTTTTTATCTGAACCCTATGAAAATGTTTCCTTAATGAAACATGCAGTTTCCCTTAAGGGAACAAATATTTTCCCTTAAGGAAACAAAAACGCTGCCTTTGCAAGGCGTGGATACTTCTTTTGTGGTGCAAGTATGTATCTTTTGTGGTGCAAGTATATAACTTCTGGGGTTTGAGTATATAACTTTTGGGGTGCTAGTATATAGCTTCTTGAATGTTGCCACTAGGCTCAGCAGACGTGCTGAGCCTAGTCTGCACGTCTGCTGACTGCAGTCAGCAGCTCTGCCGAGCCTAGTGGCAACACCTTCTAATCGTACAAATACAACTTGCTTAGTTGTACGAGTGTACACCTCTTAGTCGTACGAGTGTATACCTCTTAGTCGTACGATCATATGCCTTTTAGTTGTACGACCATATACTTTTTGGTTGTACAACTATATACCTTTTAGTTGTACGACTATGCTTTATATCTTTTTTTGCCTGGTCATGGCAATATGTTGCCTTGAAAGAGGGCAATTTTATGCCATAACTAGGCAAAGCAGACTGCATGGTCAGCGTATTCTGAATAGATGCTCGTTTCGTAATTCTCAGAAACACAGATGCTCTTTTCTACTTCACATTACACTTGATGTGGTAGAATATGTTGATAAACAGAACGTTAAGACGTGTGTAGTGTCTAGATTCACACTACACGCACATTACACCACACTACACTTTTTCTTTCGCTTTTATTACGAATGCAGTTCATTCTCGTTTTTCTATCTCGAGTGTAGTGTCGTGTAATGTTAGTGTAGTGTCAGAGGGGGTATTGCACTGTTGTAAATGGCTGTATACCATATTGTTGCAAGATTTTTGTGTAGTGTGAAGTAGAAACGGAAAGTAAAACCTGGCAGGATGGAAACGAAAGAAATAAAAACAAAAAAGAGTCACAAGTAGTTTATTGCATGGAATTTTCTTTGCAAATAAAAAACCGTTGATAATCAGTTGTTTGTGAGGTTTTGGAATTTTCTTCGCAAATAAAAATCAATTATTTGCATGTTTCGCAAACATTTTGAGAATATTGTTCCTTTTTCTGAAATTATTTTCGTACTTTTGCAAGCGTATTTACTTGTATTATAATAATGTATATCTAAGAATGATGGACGATATATTGAAACAGATAAAGGCTGGCGAGGTGTCGGGGGTGCAGTTCAAGGAACGCATTCTCGACAAATATGATATTGCCTGTGAGTTAGTGGCGTTCAGTAATTCACATGGCGGCAAGTTGGTAGTTGGTATAAAGGATAAGACCGGAGAAACCAATGCCTTGTCGTATTCAGAAGTACAAGCAACAGCTAACCTGTTGAGTGACATTGCTTCAGAAAACGTAGTGCCATCCATTCTGATAAAGATAGATACTGTTGAGGTCGAGGATGGCAACTTGGTTGTTGCTACTGTGAAGGAAGGACTCAACAAGCCTTATCATGACAACAAGGGAATCGTATGGGTGAAGAATGGTGCCGACAAGCGTAAAGTGTTCGATAATGCTGAACTTGCAGAAATGATGACCGACTGCGGTAGTTTTGCTCCAGACGAGGCTGGTGTTAGGGATGCAACTGTCAACGACCTTGATGCAACGACCATCAAGCAGTTTTTGGGCAACCGTTTTGATAGAGTGTTGGAAAAGAAAGGCTTGACAGGTGACGCTTTTAATGAAGCATCACTTGATATGATATGCTCTGCCATCGCTAAGGGGCATGACTGTGAGAAGATTCTTCGCAATCTGCGATTTATCCGTCCTGATGGTACACTGACCGTTGCAGCCATGCTTCTATTTGGCAAATACACCCAACGCTGGATGCCAATGATGACAGCCAAGTGTATCTGTTTTGCTGGCAACAGCGTCGGCAGCAAGGTTTTTCGTGACAAGGTGAATGATGCAGATATGGAGGGAAATCTGCATCACCAGTATGACACTATCATGGATTTCTTCACTCGTAATCTGCATAATGTGCAGGTGGGAGATGAATTCAACAGCATGGGTAAGTTGGAAATACCTTACACCAGTTTGGTTGAGTTCACTGTAAACAGCCTTGTACACCGTTCGTTGAACATGAAAGCCCCTGTTCGCATTTTCATTTTCGACAATCGTGTTGAGATTCACAGTCCTGGTGCATTGCCTAACGGACTCACTATTGATGACATCAAGGCAGGAACTTCCATGCCTCGCAATATGTTCCTTTTTAACAATGCCATATATTTGCTGCCATACACTGGTGTAGGTAGCGGCATCACTCGTGCACTTGATGAAGATGTTAATGTCACGTTTATGAATAATGACAAGGCACAGGAATTTGTCATCACGGTTTGGAGAGAAGAAAGTAACCAAGTCGAACAAAAAAGTAACGAAGTCGAGTGGAAAAGTAACCAAGTCGAACAAAAAAGTAACGAAGTCGAGGAAAAAAGTAACCAAGTCCA
>OBIB01000726.1_pt1 | contig 11497 bp, 18 predicted proteins | sample 1496261 | NCBI WGS metagenome assembly OBIB01 (sample SAMN05065771, study PRJEB22554) | human gut metagenome | biome: ENVO:2100002; feature: ENVO:00000062; material: ENVO:00002003 | host: Homo sapiens | place: USA
TCTCCTTGAACTTAGCTGCAATAACAATGGTTTTATCCATCTTGTTGCTGATAACAACACCCTGTCTTACTTTTCTTAAATTTCTTGTTTCCATCTGGACCATTATTATTTGTTAAGTTCTCTCTGACGGAGCACCGTTTTCATACGTGCGATGTCGCGACGTGCAGCCTTAATCAGTGATGGATTCTCGAGCGGAGAGACCTGATGATTGAGCTTTGTGTTTTTCAAAGCTTCCTCAGCCTGCTCCAGCTTCTCGCGCAAGTCCTTGTCGGCGAGTTCTGTAATTTCTTTAATCTTCATAATTAAGCGTTTTTATCGTAATCACGTCTTACCACAAACTTAGTCTTCACAGGGAGCTTCTGCGCAGCGAGGCGAAGAGCCTCCTTAGCGATATCGAAACTCACGCCCTCTACCTCGAAGAGGATGCGACCCGGAGTTACAGGAGCGACCCATCCTGCGGGGTCACCCTTACCTTTACCCATTCGGACGTCGGCAGGCTTGCGAGTGATAGGTTTGTCCGGGAAAATACGGATCCAGACTTGACCCTCACGGTTCATATAACGGTTAACGGCGACACGTGCCGCTTCAATCTGGCGGCTGTCAAGCCATATGGCCTCAAGTGTCTTGATACCGAACGAGCCAAAGGCCAGTGTAGTGCCTCTGTGGGCATTGCCCTTGTTACCACGTCCGTCTTGAGGTCTTCTATATTTTACTCTTTTTGGCTGTAACATTGTAGCTTCTTTTAACGATTATTGTTGTTTCTTCTACGGCCACCGCGGGGACGACGGTCATTAGAGCGACCACCATTCTGCTTCTCCTGAGTGAAGTTAGGCTGCAGATCACGCTTGCCATATACCTCACCGCGGCAGATCCACACCTTGATACCAAGGAGACCAACCTTAGTCAGAGCCTCAGCCTGGCAGTAGTCGATATCAGCGCGGAATGTGTGCAGAGGAGTACGTCCCTCTTTGTACATTTCCTTACGTGCGATTTCAGCACCGTTCAGACGGCCAGAGATCTGCACCTTGATACCCTCGGCACCAGCACGCATAGTGTTCTGGATAGCCATCTTGATAGCGCGACGATAAGCCATCATGTGCTCAATCTGGCTTGCGATGTTCTTACCTACGATAGTAGCGTCGAGCTCAGGCTTCTTAACCTCGAAGATATTGATCTGGATGTCCTTCTTGTAGAGCTTCTTGAGCTCCTCCTTGAGTTTGTCAACATCCTGACCACCCTTACCAATGACGATACCCGGACGAGCGGTGCAAATAGTAATGGTGACGAGCTTGAGTGTGCGCTCGATGACGATACGCGAAACACTTGCCTTCTCCAAACGCTTGTTCAGATACTTGCGGATCTTCTGATCCTCAACAAGGTTGTCTCCGAGGTCTTTGCCACCAAACCAATTTGAGTCCCAACCACGGATAATACCCAGACGGTTGCTTATTGGATTAACTTTCTGTCCCATTCTGTCAATTATTTATCGTCGTTAGTTTTGGAATCAACAAACAGCGTTACGTGGTTGCTGCGCTTACGGATGCGATAGCCACGACCCTGCGGTGCTGGTCTCATGCGTTTCATTGTAACACCTTCGTCAACGAAGACCTTGCTGATATAGAGTTCTCCGTCCTCAGCCTTGCGATCGTTCTTGGTTTCCCAGTTAGCGATAGCTGAGCGCAACAGCTTCTCGACGTCAGCAGCAGCGTGCTTCTTCGAGAATCTCAGCACACCGAGTGCGCGGTTTACCTCCATTCCACGGATCATGTCAACGACATAACGCATCTTGCGTGGAGATGAGGGGACTCCGTTGAGCTTAGCGAAGTACAGATTTTTGCGGGCTTCCTTAATTTTCTCAGCCGCGATATGTTTTCTTGCTCCCATTGATAATACTTATTAAAATGGTTTTTCCCGATTACTTCTTGTTGTTACCGGAATGGCCACCAAAACGGCGTGTCTGTGCAAACTCGCCCAGCTTATGACCGACCATATTCTCAGTAATGTAAACAGGGATAAATTTGTTTCCGTTGTGAACTGCAACAGTGTGTCCCACGAAATCGGGGGAGATCATTGATGCTCTGGCCCATGTCTTCACGACACTCTTCTTACCGCTCTCGTTCATTGCGAGAACCTTCTTCTCGAGAGAAACGTTAATGTACGGACCTTTTTTAAGTGAACGACTCATAACTTACTGTAATTTACTTGTTACTTCTTGTTAGCTCTCTCGATGATGTACTTGTTCGAAAGCTTCTTAGGACGACGTGTCTTAAGACCCTTAGCGTAGAGACCCTTACGAGAACGTGGGTGTCCACCAGACTGACGGCCTTCACCACCACCCATGGGGTGATCCACAGGGTTCATAACGACACCGCGGTTGTGAGGACGACGTCCGAGCCAACGTGAGCGACCTGCCTTACCAGACTGCTCAAGGGCGTGGTCTGAGTTACCTACGCTACCTACAGTAGCCTTACACGTTGAGAGGATCAAACGTGTCTCACCTGAGGGGAGCTTGATGACACAATAGTCACCATCACGAGAAGTCAACTGAGCGAAGTTACCAGCCGAACGAACGAGCAAAGCACCCTGACCGGGACGCAACTCAATGTTGTGAATCACGGTACCCACGGGGATTTTTGCGAGGGGGAGAGCATTTCCCACCTCAGGAGCAGCCTCTGCGCCTGAGAGCACTGTAGCGCCCACCTTGAGTCCATTGGGAGCAATGATGTAACGTTTCTCACCATCTGCATAGAACAGAAGTGCAATGCGAGCTGATCTGTTAGGATCGTACTCGATTGTCTTCACTACAGCAGGAACACCATCTTTCTCTCGCTTGAAGTCGACCAAACGATACTTCTTCTTGTGGCCACCGCCCAAGTAGCGCATGGTCATCTTACCGGTGTTGTTTCGACCGCCGGTTGAACGCTTACCGTAAACGAGAGACTTCTCTGGCACGGATGCAGTAATCTCCTCGAACGTGCCAATAACCTTGTGTCTTGTACCCGGAGTTACCGGGTTAAATTTACGTACTGCCATTTCTTATATTAGATATTGCTGTAAAAATCAATAGTTTCGCCATCCTTCAGTGTGACGACAGCCTTCTTGTAGGCGTTCTTCTGACCTCTAACGAGGCCTGCCTTTGTGTAGCGAGAAGAGCGCTTACCAGCATAACGCATCGTGTTGACGTCAACGACGGTGACATGATACAAAGCCTCGATCTCACCCTTGATTTGGAGCTTATTAGCCTCAGGGCGAACCACGAAACCATAGCGGTTAGGCTTCTTTTCAGTAATCTTGGTCATCTTCTCAGTGACCAGGGGCTTGATGATAAATGCCATAATTCTAAATCTCCTTGTTTACTTGTTTAAGATGGCGTCGATTTGCTGCAGAGAGTCCTCTGTGATAACGAGCACATCGGCATTCAAAACTTTGTACGTATTGATGTCGCCAGCTCTCATCACTTCAGCCTTCTGAATGTTGCGAGCAGACAAATATACGTTTTTATTTATTTCCGGCAAAACAACGAGTGTCTTCTTGCCCTCGACTTTAAGATTTTTAGTAATGTTTAAGAAATCTTTAGTCTTGGGAGCATCCAAGTTGAACTGGTCAACGACGATGATGGCATTCTCCTGTGCCTTGTATGCGAGAGCCGACTTACGAGCAAGAACCTTTACCTTCTTGTTCAGCTTGAAACCGTAGTCGCGTGGCTTAGGACCGAACACGCGAGCACCACCAACGAGCACGGGTGAGTTGATATCACCGCGACGTGCGCCGCCGCCGCCCTTCTGGCGACCGAGCTTGCGGGTAGAACCGCTCATTTCGCTTCTTTCCTTCGACTTAGCGGTACCTTGACGCTGGTTAGCCAAATACTGCTTTACATCCAAGTAGATGACATGATCGTTAGGCTCAATTCCGAAGATAGCATCGTTAAGAGTTACCTTCTTACCGGTCTCCTGACCGTTGATATTTAAAACGCTAAGTTCCATTACTTTTCAATTAAAACAGTTGAACCATTGCAACCGGCCACTGAGCCCTTGATGATCAAGAGGTTCTGCTCCGGGATAACCTTTAACACTTTCAGATTCTGTGTAGTGACGCGGTCGCCTCCCATCTGGCCACCCATGCGCATGCCCTTGAACACCTTAGCGGGGTATGAACATGCACCGATAGAACCCGGCTTGCGGGCGCGGTCATCCTGACCGTGTGTAGACTGACCTACACCACCGAAACCATGGCGCTTCACAACACCCTGGAAACCTTTACCCTTAGATGTGCCTACGACGTCAACAAACTCAGCGTTTGCGAACAGCTCCACCGTGATGGTGTCGCCGAGGTTGTACTCCTCGTCAAACTTGAACTCGGCCAAGTGCTTTTTGGGCGTTGTGCCTGCCTTCTTGAAGACACCAGCCATAGGCTTAGTGGTACGGCTTTCCTTAGCCTCACCATAGCCGAGCTGCACAGCCTTATAGCCATCAGTCTCGACTGTCTTCACCTGCGTGACAACACAAGGACCAGCTTCGATAACAGTGCACGGTACATTCTTACCGTCGGCACTGAAAACGGATGTCATTCCGATTTTTCTTCCAATTAATCCTGGCATTTCAGTTTAGAAATTAAATAATAATATAATGTTATTTTGAATTCTTTTTAAGTGATACCCGCTTTCTCAAACTCACAGCACACTTAAAAAGAACCTCTTACTTCTTCTAACCTGAAGGTCAAGTTGCTCTTTGTCAGCGTATTGATAGCCCGCAGCCAGCGCAATACCCACCTTTGCGGGTGCAAAGTTACTACATTTTCTTCTTTCCCACAAGCATTTCCGCATTTTTTTATAATATTTGTTGGGGGAGCCCACAGATCACCCTACCCTCCTATTATTATAAGGTGTCATCTAATGTATGCGGCAACAACGCAAGTTGACATACGAAAACGGAGCGACTCCCTTTTAAGGAATCGCTCCGTAATGTATTTGGTTTAACCCAAAGGCTGTTATCAGACCTTGATCTCCACCTCAACACCTGAGGGAAGCTCAAGCTTCATCAGCGCGTCAACAGTCTGGCCTGTGGCCGAGTAGATGTCGATCAAACGCTTGTAGTTAGACAACTGGAACTGCTCGCGGCTCTTCTTGTTAACGAAGGTTGAACGGTTCACGGTGTAGATGCGCTTGTGAGTAGGCAATGGAATAGGACCGCTCACGATAGCGCCTGTAGCCTTCACAGCCTTGACGATCTGCTCAGCAGACTTGTCAACGAGCTGGTGATCATAGCTCTTCAGCTTAATACGAATTTTCTGACTCATTTTAATTTTCGTAAATAATGATTTGATTATGATTTATTGAAAGAGGTATGCTGCTTAAGAGTCGTTCACTAAGCAGCACCTCCCACAACTTTTTTGTTTATCGCTTCAGATCGGCGAGCACCTGCTCCTGCAGCGTAGCTGACAGAGGAGCGTGGTGATCATACTCCATAGAGCTTGTAGCGCGACCAGAGGTGATGGTACGGAGAGCGGTCACATAACCGAACATCTCTGACAGGGGAACCATGGCCTTCACGATGCGTGCACCGCTGCGAGCCTCTTCCATTCCCTGAACCATACCGCGACGCTTGTTGAGGTCGCCGATCACGTCACCCATGTTCTCCTCAGGAGTAACAACCTCCACCTTCATGATAGGCTCCATGAGCACGGGACCTGCCTTGGCGCAAACGTTCTTGAACGCAGCGTGAGCAGCGAGCTCGAACGAGAGCTGGTCAGAGTCCACAGGGTGGAAGCTACCATCGGTGAGCACAACCTTCATTCCCATGACGGGGAATCCAGCCAGGATACCATTCTTCATAGAGTCCTTGAAGCCCTTCTGCACAGCAGGGATGAACTCCTTGGGAATGTGACCACCGCTGACCTCGTTTACGAACTGCAGATCGTCGCCCTGGAAGTCCTCGTCCTTCGGACCAACGGTAACGATGATGTCACCGAACTTACCACGACCACCCGACTGCTTCTTGTAAACCTCACGCCAGTTCTCAACGGTCTTCGAGATAGCCTCCTTGTAGTTAACCTGGGGCTTACCCTCGTTGGCCTCAACCTTGAACTCACGCTTCAGACGGTCGATGATGATGTCGAGGTGAAGCTCACCCATACCAGAGATGATGGTCTGGCCACTCTGCTCGTCGGTATGTACGGTGAATGTAGGATCCTCCTCAGCCAGCTTAGCCAAACCATTGTCGAGCTTGGCCACGTCGGCCTGGCTCTTAGGCTCAACGGCGATAGAGATCACAGGATCAGGGAAGGTCATAGACTCCAACACGATGGGATGATCCTCTGAGCAGAGGGTATCACCCGTGCGGATGTCCTTGAAGCCCACTCCAGCTCCGATATCACCAGCGTCGATGCTCTCCATAGGAATCTCTTGGTGAGAGTTCATCTGGAACAGACGGCTGATACGCTCCTTCTTGCCCGAACGGGGGTTGAACACGTATGAACCAGCCACCACCTTACCAGAGTAAACGCGGAAATATACCAAACGGCCCATGAACGGGTCGGTAGCAATCTTAAATGCGAGAGCAGATGTAGGCTCGCTCTCGAGCGGCTTGCGGCTCTCCTCCTCGTTGGTATCGGGGTTTGTGCCGACAATAGCGGGGGTATCCTCAGGAGAGGGCAGGAAGGCGCAAGTGTAATCGAGCAGGGGCTGCACACCCTTGTTCTTGTAAGAAGAACCGAGCAGCATCGGGCAGCACTCCATAGCGATACAACCCTTACGGATGGCAGACAGGATCTCATCCTCAGTGATTGTTGAGGGATCGTCCATGTACTTCTCCATCACGTCGTCGTCGTACTCAGCGGCAGCCTCGAGCAGCTTGTCGCGCCACTCCTCAGCCTCGTCGGCGAGGTCGGCGGGGATCTCCTCCACAGAATACTCAGCGCCCATGGTCTCATCGTGCCACAGGATAGCCTTCATCTTGACGAGGTCAACCACGCCCTTGAAAGTCTCCTCAGCTCCGATAGGGATCTGGATCACCACAGGGTTGGCGCCCAGGATGTCTCTCATCTGCTGAACAGTCTCGAAGAAGTCAGCGCCCGAGCGGTCCATCTTGTTGACGTAACCGATACGAGGCACGTTATACTTGTCGGCCTGGCGCCACACTGTCTCAGACTGAGGCTGTACACCGTCGGCAGCAGAGTAGGTAGCGATGGCACCGTCGAGGACACGCAGTGAACGCTCCACCTCAGCGGTAAAGTCGACGTGACCCGGAGTATCGATCAAGTTAATCTTATAAGTCTTGCCACTCCAATTCCAGTTACAGGTAGTTGCAGCGGATGTGATGGTGATACCACGCTCCTGCTCCTGAACCATCCAGTCCATAGTAGCGGCACCGTCGTGCACCTCACCGATTTTATGCGTCTTACCCGTGTAGAACAAAATACGCTCTGAAGTCGTAGTCTTACCGGCATCAATGTGGGCCATGATACCGATGTTACGGGTCAAATGTAAATCGCGGTTTGCCATTGTCTTTTTACCTTATTTAATTAGAAACGGAAATGTGCGAAAGCACGGTTAGCCTCAGCCATACGGTGCATGTCCTCCTTACGCTTGAAGGCACCACCCTGGTTGTTGTAGGCGTCCATAATCTCAGCGGCCAGCTTCTCAGCCATGCTCTTTCCGCCGCGCTTGCGGGCGAAGAGAATCATGTTCTTCATCGACACGCTCTCCTTACGGTCGGCGCGAATCTCTGTAGGCACCTGGAAGGTAGCACCACCGATACGGCGGCTCTTCACCTCCACCTGCGGAGTGATGTTGTCGAGGGCCTGCTTCCAGATCTCCAGGGGAGTCTTCTCCTCCTTGGCAGCCTTCTCCTTCACAATGTCGAGGGCGTTGTAGAAGATGCTGTAAGAGATGCTCTTCTTACCATCGTACATCAGGTGGTTAACGAACTTTGAGACCTTCTGGTCGTTGAAAACTGGATCCGGAAGGATTACACGCTTCTTTGGTTTTGCTTTTCTCATTTTGTTTTAAATAAAATTTTGCATGGGGCTGTCAATGTGTTCTTCAACGCTCACGCTCGGGCATTTACTCAACCTGCTCAACTTCTCCAGCAAAACGAAAAAAAATAAATCATCTAAAAGCGTTGAGCCCTTGGCCTCAGGTGACAACCCTCGGCCCTCGGCTCTCCGCATTGTCTTTTTTTTACTTCTTACCCTTAGGACGCTTAGCACCATACTTTGAACGGCGCTGCGTACGGTTGGCCACACCAGCGGTATCGAGTGTACCGCGAACGATGTGATAACGCACACCAGGGAGGTCCTTCACACGACCACCGCGAACGAGCACGATTGAGTGCTCCTGCAGGTTGTGACCCTCTCCGGGGATGTAAGAGTTGACCTCCTTCTGGTTGGTCAAACGAACACGAGCCACCTTACGCATGGCTGAGTTAGGCTTCTTAGGAGTGGTTGTGTACACACGAACGCAGACACCACGACGCTGAGGACAGTTGTCCAAAGCCGGCGACTTGCTCTTGTCAGCAACGTCTCTTCTGCCCTTACGTACTAATTGTGAAATAGTAGGCATAATTGTAATTTTTTAAAATTTATATATTTATTTTGTTTATTGTCAACGCTCTAAAAGGGTCCTCGCCGTATGACATTCTTGCTATACGGGTACAATGAACCCATTTCGGGGTGCAAAGGTACGAAGAATTGTTGAAAACGCGATATATAAGGAGGTTCTAATTTTTGTGGGAATAATAATTTTAATACTTATTAACCCTTGTTGACGATATTTAATCGCACTTTTGGCTTAGGCGCGCACCTTATTATATAATGTGGAATGTGGTCATGCGGCACGAGAACATTTCTCCCACAGACCACACAGATCGACACAGAAGAGAAACACCGCCGGTGTTTGCATAATAAGAACACGAATTATTTTAAAGAACACGAGACTCGGCGAAGCCCCATCGACCAACGGGAGGTAATCTCGCGAGATTTGTCGTAGACCCACCGACTAACAGGAGGTAATCTTACGATACTCGGCGAAGCCCCACTGACAGATGCAAACGCTCGCTGTTATTTTAAAGAACACGAATCTCGCGAATCTATCGAATGACCACTGAGAGGAAACACCGCTGGTGTTTGATATCTCACGAATGACGTGCGAAGCACCACTGACCGAAGGGGAGGTAATGACGTGCGAAGCACCACTGATCGAAGGGAGGTAATGACTACTGAGAGGGAACCATAGCCTCTCTTCTGTCGACATTACCTCCCGTTGATCGGTGGGTCTACGACAAATCTCGTGAGATTCCAAACGCCAAAGGCGTTTCACATATCTGCATTCGTAAGATTCGCGAGATTCGTGTTTAAAAAAAATGACACGGCGAAGCCCCACCGACCGAACGGGAGGTAATTTCACCGATGCGCACGGATTCTTTCGCATGCGGAACGCAACGCATCTGTGCAAATCGGCGGGATCTGTGGGAGTAACCTAAGCGCTCAATGCGTTTGAAAAGACAAGTGGGAGAACACGCCCACGGATTGCAGAGATCGGCGCAGATGGCAGGTGGAATGATGGGTAAAATCGAAAAGGCCCCTTCCGCAGTGTGCAGAAGGGGCTAACCGTTGGGGTTGCGAGCCGATTAGGCCTTACCCGTGCCGAAGGGCATGGCGGTGAGGCCACTCTGGGGAGCGGGAGCCTGGGGAAGTTTAATCTCACCAAACTCCTTCTCGTAGCGTGCGATGTTCTCCTGCAGGGCGTAGAGCAAGCGCTTGGCGTGCTCGGGAGCCATGATCACACGACTGAAGATCTGCGGGGGAGCGATGGGGAGCATGTGCGCGAAGTCGATCACAAACTCACTGCTTGAGTGGTTGATCATCGCCAGGTTCGAGTACTCGCCCTGCGCCACTTCGGGGCGCAGCTCTATTTTCACTTGATTTTGATTGTTGTTGTCTGCCATACAGCAATAAAAGGTTTCTAAAAGGTTTCTAATGTTTATTATCTCACTGCAAATTTAATCAAATCATAGCTTACAGCCAAACATTTCTCACATTATTTGGCCTCCGCCCCCACCCCACCGTCGCTGCGCGGCGTTACGCCACGAGCGCTATCATCGGCAGAGCCATCATCAGTTGGGCGAGGTTAGGCATCGTCTTGGTCGGCTGGTTCGTCAGATACTCGTTGATGAGCACCACACGCAGCATGGCCCGTGCGTCCTCGTTCTGCAACACGGCAAACAGGCCGTTGTCCATCTCAGCGTAAGCAAAGGCGGCGCGCATCGCCGCCACCGAGTAGCTACCCTTTGGCAGCTCCTTCCTGTCGGCCTTGTCCTTGCGCCAAGGTCGCTGCTCCGCCGCCATCATCGCCTCCACATCGTGCGCTCCCACCAGTCTCCAGAATGGCTCATGCTGCATGTGGAAGAACGGCTTCGTTATGTCGGGCGTAAAGATAGCCGACTGCCCCAGGTATCTCCGCCACACCTCCCGAAACTGCTTCACCAACTCATCCGTCAGTTCGATCCGTGGACACCTTATCACGTTGCTCTCCACCAAATCTATGATAGCCAGCAACAGCACCGCCTTATGCGGAGCCTTCCGCCCCTTCACCTTCGCCGTGTGGAGATGCGAAAAAGCATCAACGTATTCTTTAACCTGTAACGCCATTAAATGATGTTCTATATTGTTTAAGTTCTTTGCCAAGCATAAAGATCGGCTCACCTTTCTTATAGCCTGGGTGTGCGGATTTATAGTCCTTAAGCAAAGCCAAGATGTTTATATAAAGCATACCACAATAGTTATTCTTCAGAGAAACCTATTTCAAGATAAGGCAAGTCGTAAAAATCCGCCTCTTCAGCCCAATCATAGTAGTCATCCAGTTCTTCGTCCGCCATAGATTCATAGGAATCTTCAGCTGTTCCAAAGGCGTCAATAAAGAAGTCTGCAAGTTTCTCTTCTGTGGCAAAAAACTCAATTTCCAAATCCCATATCTCAGTGGTAGCATAAACATAAAGCCTATCCCCTATACCCTGAATGCCTTTAAGTTTATTACGAATCTCCTGAAGAATCTCTGAAACCAATTCGGCATCGGTAATACGAGATTCCCCATTGTACGGATCACTATAACTTGTCAGTGTCTCTCCCAACAAGGATTTTAGGATTTCATCGTCTGTGATTTCCTTGCCTGTTCGCAATGCATCCACAACTTGGCGCATTTGCTCACCTTCATTGTTAAAGACATAGCATGGCCATTGCCACACTTTTCCCACATGAGTTGTCACTCCTTTTGCGGTCATGGTTGTAAATTCCAAACCCATATCACAAGTTGCTATGATATCCGTGACAACAACACGTATTGTGTTGAGCTTGGCTATTTTCTCTTCTCTAGTCATATAAGTATAAAATTTAAATGGCAGATTTATGTTTTACAAGAAAGGAAGGCTTAGGATAACTACAAATTATCTAACTCAAGTTTCGGATTTAGAATTCAAGCCGTTTGAGCATACTCTCTAAGTGCAGC
>OBIB01000727.1_pt1 | contig 11490 bp, 9 predicted proteins | sample 1496261 | NCBI WGS metagenome assembly OBIB01 (sample SAMN05065771, study PRJEB22554) | human gut metagenome | biome: ENVO:2100002; feature: ENVO:00000062; material: ENVO:00002003 | host: Homo sapiens | place: USA
TCTTCTCGGCTATCTTTCCACTTACACCTGTGTCGATCTCATCGAAGATGATGGTTGGCAACTTGACGGCTCCGCTGATCATTGCCTTGAGTGAGAGCATCACACGGGCTATCTCGCCACCCGAAGCCACCTGACTGACGGGTTGCAGAGGTGTGCTCTTGTTGGCGCTGAAGAGGAAATTGACCTTGTCGGCTCCGTCGGGTGAGAGTGGTTTGGCGGTGAAGCTGATCTCGAAACGCACGTTGGGAATGCCCAGCGGCACGAGTCTTTGCTGCATCTCAGTTTCTATCTTCCTGGCTGTCTTGGTGCGTAGCTCTGTGAGCTTCCTGGCCGCCTGTTCTGCCTTGGAAAGCCAATGCTCGGCCTCCTGCTGCAGGGCTGCCAGCTCCTCGTCGCTGTTGCCGATGTGGTCGAGTTGCTGCTTGAGGTGCTCTCTGATTTCTATCAGGGCATTGATGTCCTGTACATGGAACTTCTGCTGCAGCGAGTAGATGGTGTCGAGCCGGCTGTTGATCTCGTCGAGTCTTGCCGGTTCGAAGTCGACGCGGTCGACGTTGGTGCCTATCTCCTGAGCGATGTCCTTCAGTTCGATGTAGCTGCTGTCGAGCCTTTCGGCAGCCTCTGTTATGGCGGGATAGACCTCCTTGATGGATGCGAGCTGCTGGCAGGTGGACTTCAGCCTTTCGAGTATGCTTCCGTCCTCATTGGTCAGCGTGTTGTCGGCTTCGTAGAGGGCAGTCTTGATGTCCTCGGCATGAGTCAGCGTCTCGGCTTCCTGCTCCAGCGATTCCTGCTCGCCTTCCTCTAACTGGGCGTGGTCGAGCTCTTTGTACTGGAATCTGAGGAACTCTTCGTTCTCACGGCTCTTCGCTATCTCTTCCTCCAACTTGGCGAGTCGCTGCCTGGCCTGGTGATACTGATTGTATGTGGCCCTGTAGTCGCCCAGCAACTTGCTGTCCTGAGCGATGATGTCAACCACGTTGAGCTGGAAATCCTCTTTCTGCAGCAGCAGGTTCTGATGCTGTGAGTGGATGTCGACCAGGCTTTCGCCCAGCTCTCTCATCAGGCTGAGCGAAACGGGTGTGTCGTTGATGAAGGCACGGCTTTTGCCTGCGGCTGTCAGCTCGCGGCGGATGATGGTGTCGTCGGCGTCATAGTCGATATCGTGCTCAGCGAAGAAGCTCTGCATGTCGTATCTCGACAGGTCGAAGTGTGCCTCGATGGTGCATCTGTCGCATCCTGCCTTGATGGCCTTGGTGTCGGCTCTGTTGCCGAGCAGCAGACCGATGGCACCCAGGATGATGCTCTTGCCTGCACCTGTCTCGCCCGTGATGACGGAGAAGCCTGGATGCAGCTGGATGTCGAGCTCGTCGATGAGTGTAAAGTTCTTGATGTATAGCTGTTTGAGCATGTTGTCGGTTTCTTTATTGCTTTATTTTGTCCCATTGGGCATTCTGCGAAGGATTGATGTTGAAGAGCAGTTCGTAGATGCTCTCTTTCTCCTTCTGTGTGCCCTTGCCCTTGTAGATGTTTGCCAACTCATCTTTCTTGTAGTCAGTCCATATCTGTGGCAGCAGACTGAGCGGTTTGTTCTCCTTTGCTTTCTTCAGATTGGTTTCGAGCGTGGTCGTAATCTCCGTGCGTCCTCGCTCGGCATTGTTGGCCATCTCGTCGAGTCCCTTGCGGTAGTAGTCGTACTGCATCTGTCGGAAGGGTTGCATTCCTCCGTCGAGATAGTCGGCTATGATGGCGTATCTGTTTCTGTTGTCATCGAAGGCTTTCCAGCCCGGGTACGACAGGTTTTGTGCATTGTTGGTGAGGTTCATGCATCTTTGCAGCACATCCTCGCCTCCCATAGGCGCAAAGGTGTCGAGGTCGAGTCCGATGATGAGGTAGGCATAATAGGCAAAGAGAGCTGTGAGCTGGTTGTCGAGATTCTCCTCGTTGAAGTCCAGCTGGTCGAACTGTGCAAAGTTGAACGTGAAGTTCTCGTCTACATTATTATATATAGTAGTGGTGTAGGCGGCATTGTATACGGGTCGGTTGGCCTGTATCAGCGCTTTGCACGTGAAGAGGTTCTGGTCTTTGGCGTATTTTGTCACCGTGATGTTGAAGTTGCAGTTGATGCGCTCGTTTTTCTGAAACTGCAGATGGGTCCATTGCCGGTCGTTGACAAACTGCTCGAGTGTCTGTTGCAGGTTGTCGAATACGGCATTGTCCGTGCCCTGTATCTGAGCATGGTTGATGGTGATTTTGGCTTGCAGTTCCTGTGCCTGGAGGCCGTAACTACAGCATGCCAGCCAGCTCGTCAATGATATCGCGAGCCACTTCAGTCTTCGGCTTTTTCTCATATTCTTTCTTGCCTTTCTCGGATATGATTGTTATCTGGTTGTCGTCGGTGCGGAAGGTGGTGCCGGCGTTGCGTGTGGAGTTCAGCACGATGAAGTCGGCATTCTTCTTCCTGCGTTTCTTCTCGGCATTGGCTTCCTCGTCGTTGGTTTCCAGGGCAAAAGCCACGATGCGCTGGCGGCTCTGCTTCATCTGTCCAAGGGCTGCTGCGATGTCGTGGGTGGGAGCCAGGGTGAGCACCAGGTCGTCCTTCTCGCGCTTGATCTTCCTGTCGGCAACAACGGCTGGACGGAAGTCGGCTACTGCCGCACAGAGGATGGCTGCATCACAGCCTGTAAACTCATGGGTGGCAGCCTCGTACATCTCTTCGCAGCTCTCCACATCGATGCGTCTGATGTCGTTGTCGCATTGCAGCGCCACGGGGCCTGCTATCAGCGTGACGTGGGCGCCTCGCTTTCTGCATTCCTCGGCAAGGGCGAATCCCATCTTACCCGATGAGTAGTTGCCGATAAATCTTACGGGGTCTATCTTCTCGTAGGTAGGACCGGCAGTGATCATGATGTTCTTGCCACTGAGGTCCTGCTGCTGTTGTTCATCGAAGTAACGGTCCAGGCTGTCGACGATGATCTCGGGTTCCTCCATGCGTCCCTTGCCCTCCAGTCCGCTTGCCAGGAATCCGGAGGCTGGCTCGATGATTCTGTTGCCGTAGCTCAGGAGTGTCTGCATGTTGTGCTGGGTGGACGGATGTCTGTACATGTCGAGATCCATGGCTGGAGCGATGAAGACAGGGGCCTTCATCGACAGATAGGTAGTGATGAGCATGTTGTCGGCGATGCCGTTTGCCATCTTTCCCATTGTGGCAGCCGTACAGGGCGCAATGAGCATGGCGTCAGCCCAGAGGCCGAGGTCGACATGCGAGTTCCATGTACCGTCTTTCTGCGAGAAGAACTCGCTGACAACGGGTTTGTGGGTAAGGGCAGAGAGCGTGATGGGAGTGATGAACTCCTTGCCGGCAGGCGTGATGACAACCTGCACTTCGGCTCCCCGCTTGATGAGGCCTCTTATGATGAGGCAAGATTTGTAGGCTGCTATCGAGCCAGTGATGCCCAGTACTATTTTCTTTCCTTTAAGACTCATTTTTCTGATTTGAACATTTGATGGTTGAACCTTCGCTGGAAGGAATCTTTCTTAACTTCTTGAAAAACAACTCGCCCAGCGAAAGTTGAGAACATGACTTTATCTTTTGTTGAACTCCCTCAGACGGATGCGGGTAAGCACCTGCTTGGTGTTGTAGGTAAAGTCGCTGCCCAATACCCATGTGTAGTAGCCTGGATCTTTGTGCAGGATTTCTGCCACGTCCCAGCCTTTGTATTTGCCAAAGTTGAACACCTCATGCTTGCGTGGATTTCCCTGTTCATCGGTAAGCACGTTGCCCTGAGCATCTTTCAGCTCCTGCCAGATGATGCGGCCGGCAAAGTCGACGTTGTCGTTCTGCATGGAGAACTTGGCCAACTCGTCCATGTCGTTGTTGAGCACACGCTCTGGTTCTTCCTGTACTCCGGGAGCATACTTGTCCAGCTCGCCCATGAGCACTCGGTAAGTAGCTTCGGTGTCCTGGTCGGCACGATGGGCCTCAAAGTCTTCCTCCATCTTTCGGCCGCAGTAGAACTTGTAGGCGGCAGCAAGATTGCGGCGTTCCATCTTCATAAAGATGGTCTGCGCATCTATCAGGCGGCACTTGCTGAAGTCGAAGTCGATGCCTGCACGCAGAAATTCCTCGGCGAGCATAGGCACGTCGAAACGGTTGGAGTTGTAGCCTGCAAAGTCGCATCCCTCAAACTCCTTCTGCAAGTTGGCTGCCAGTTGCTTGAATGTAGGTGCGTTTTTCACATCCTCGTCGCTGATGCCGGTAAGGGCGACGACTTCTTCGGGTATAGGCATTCCGGGGTTTACGTAGAGATTCTTACGAGTCTCGCTACCGTCGGGCATGACCTTGATATACGACATCTGGATGATACGGTCTTTAACCATATCAAGCCCCGTAGTCTCCAGGTCGAAGACTACTAAGGGCTTTTTAAGATTTAATTTCATTATATGTTTTTATTATTTTAGTCGTTGAGCAACATTGGCATAATCAGCATCAGCACGTCCTCGTCCTCAGGCTGCTCGGCAGGAACGATAATGCCGGCACGACTTGGGTCTGCCAACATGATGACAACCTGGTCGCTGTTCAGATTGCTCAGAACCTCCATGAGGCTGCTGCCCTTGAAACCGATGCTCATAGGTGCGCCGGTGTACTCGCAAGAGAGCTGTTCCTTGGCTGATGTGGCGAAGTCGATATCCTCGGAAGATACTTCGAAGTGGCCATTCTCCATGTGCAGACGAACCAACTGGCTGCTCTCGCTGGCGAAGGGGAGCACACGGCGCAAGGCGCTGAGAAGGGCACGGCGGTCTACTGTGGTCTGACTTGGATTGTCGGTAGGAATCACTGAGTTGTAGTTAGGATATCTTCCGTCTATCAGTCGGCAGTTAAGTACTCCGTCGTTGTATTTGATCTCGGCATTTCTGTCGTCGAACTTGATAAGCACGTCACCGCCGTCCTTGGTAAGGATGTTCTTCAGTAGGTTGGCTGGTTTCTTGGGAAGATTGAACGAAGCAGGAGTCTCGCTTGTGATAGAGAAGTTCTTGTTGCGTACCAACTTATGGCCGTCGCTTGCTACAATGGCGAGTGCGTCGGGGGTTAAATCGAAGTACACACCGTTCATAATAGGTCTCAACTCGTCGTTGGCTGTGGCAAACAGGCTTCTGGAGATGTTGTCGATCAGGACGGTGGCAGGTATCATGATAGAATTGGCTGCATCGGTCATGCTCTGTGTGCGAGGATAGTCCTCAGCACTCTGCGCTGTGAAGTTGTACAAACCGTTCTGGTAAACGATTTTCACGGCGTAGCTGTCGGGGGTCACGTCCAGGGTGAGAGGCTGCTCTGGCAACTCTTTCAGTGCGTCGAGAATCACCTTGTTGGGGATGCAGAATTCGCCTTCTCCCTCACATTCAGTCAGGTCGATGACGCTTTTGATCACGTTGTCACTGTCGCTTGCTGTGATGGTCATCACATTGTTAGCAACCTGGAAAAGGAAGCAATCGAGGATGGGCAAGGAATTCTTGCTGCTGATTACTTTCGCAAGCATGTTGAGCCTGCTGCTTAGGGCAGAGCTTGATAAAACAAATCTCATGAGTGTTTATAATTTTGTTTATGTTCTACATTTCTTTTCTTACTGACCACAAAAATACAAAAAATATCGATGACGTACAAAAAAATCGATAAAAAGTTTCAGTTTATGAACTATTTTTAGTAATTTCGCAGTCTAAAGAGAAAACTTTCTTCATCTTTCACCTCTGTTGTGAGTTGCGGGTGTGAATAGTTTCTCGAGAGGAAAGTTTAAGTATCATTATTCAAACATTATTATAATATGGAATTACAAGGAAAGGTTATTGCCGTTTTGCCTGAAAGAAGCGGTGTCTCTGCAAGAGGTGAGTGGCAATCACAGTCGTTTGTCATTGAGACTCATGAGCAGTATCCCAAGAAGTTGGTTTTCGATGTCTTCGGAGCTGAACGCTTGGCACAGTTTAATATTCAGAGCGGCGAAGAGATCTTGGTATCCTTTGATATCGATGCTCACGAATATAATGGCCGCTGGTTTAATAATATTCGTGCATGGAATGTTCAGCACGTAGATCCTAATGCTGTTGCTGCCATGGCTGGCGGAATGCAGCCAGCTGGTGCTCCGTTCCCACCAGCAGGTGCTCCTGTAGCAGCTGCTCCTGCAGCTGGAGCCACTGCTCCTTTCCCTCCAGCTTCTGCTGCTCCTGCAGCTTCTGCTGAGACAGGCAGTGCTGACGATCTTCCATTCTAAAAGTAATGAGTCCACTTGATAAAGTCGAAAATCGTATTTTTTTGTCTTTGTAACATATTGACAATCAATAGCTGATTTTCGTAAAAATGACTTTTTCAAGTGGACTCAGTTGATTTAATAATTGCGAGCTTCTATCTGGAAGTAGCTCTGTGGATGGTTGCAAACAGGGCAAACCTCAGGAGCCTTCTTGCCAACTACGATGTGGCCGCAGTTGGAGCACTGCCAGATGCAGTCGCCGTCGCGCGAGAACACCACTTTGTCCTCTACGTTCTTCAGTAATTTGCGATAGCGCTCCTCATGGTGCTTTTCTATCTCTGCCACCATCTCAAACTTGGCAGCGATTTCTTCGAATCCTTCTGCATGAGCCTCTTCTGCCATGCGCTTGTACATATCGGTCCACTCGCTGTTCTCACCCTCGGCTGCTGCCAAGAGGTTCTCGGCTGTGCTCTTTATCTCGCCGCCCATGAGGTACTTGAACCACAGTTTGGCGTGTTCCTTCTCGTTGGCTGCTGTCTCCTCAAAGATGTTGGCTATTTGCACATAACCGTCTTTCTTGGCCTTGCTGGCAAAGTAGGTGTACTTGTTGCGGGCCTGCGATTCGCCTGCGAATGCTTCCCACAAATTCTTCTCGGTTTTGGTTCCTTTCAGTTCTTTCATGATGTCTTTGTTTTTAATGTTAATAATTTTGAGCTATATTGCTAATAATCTTAGCAGCGTATCTTACAACTTATCTCTGCAAAGATATTGTAATAATTCCAAAGAAGCAAGTTTATGTACGCTTTTTTGCTTTCAGTTATGAAAGTTTAACAGTATGAACTTTACAGGCTGAAAGGTTAAGAGAAGTTAGCGGAAGTCTCAGTCTTGCAGGATCTTCCTTCTTTCGAAGAACTGGCGTGAGGCAAGGAAGAAGAGGATTACAGAAACGGCATTCTCGGCAGCCACCATCCAGAAGGTGGCAGTGTATCCAAAGTGTTCGGCAACGATTCCGCCCAACAGACATCCTATACCGAAGCCAAGGTCCCATCCCGTAAGAATGCTGCTGTTGGCAGTGCCTCGCTGGTCGTGTCGTGCCACGTGGACAAACATGTTGAGGAAGGCAGGGTAGAGATGCCCGTTGCCCAGTCCGATAAGGATGGCAGAGAGGTAATATGCCACTGGATGGGGAATGGCCACAAAGAGGGTGAAGCCAACGAGTGAGATGAGCATTCCCTCGGCTGCATTCTGTGTCAACTTGCCTTGGCTGAGGGCTTTACGGCCCTGCAGACGAGAACTGAAAAGACCCATAGAGAGAAGGGCAAAATAAGTGCCTGTTCCTCCTGTGATGGACAAAACCTCCTTGCTGTAGATGGCGAGATAGTTGCTCAATACGCCCCAGCAGAAGCCAAACATGGCGATATTGATGGCGAGGAGCCATGCACGGGTGAGGAAGAAGCGGTCGAGCGACAATTTCTCTTTGTTGCGAATGATGTCTTTTTCGGGCAACCGGATAGTCCAGGCGATGAGCACTGCACTTATCGCTACGACGAAAGCTATCCAGAAGAGTATCATGTAGCTGTCTACCATGTTGTGCAGATAGATGCCGATGGAGGGAGCTATCGCCATGGCGAAGTTGTTGCTGAGACCATAAAGTCCGATGCCTTCGTTTCGCCGGCTGGAAGGCAGCACGTCGATGGCGCAGGTGCTATTGGCTACGGTGACGGCTCCGAAGGGTCCGCCATGCAATGTTCGGCAAATGGCAAACATGAGGATTGTGCCTGCTGCTATGTATCCGGCAAAGAAGACGGCAAAGCCCGAAAGGCACAGCATGAGCACTTTCTTGCGCGAGAAACTGTCTACCACATAGCCGCAAAATGGGCGCACGATAAGGGCTGCCACGGTGTAGCCGCTCAGTACGATGCCTATGGTGTCTTTGGTGGCTCCAAAAGTTTCGCTCAGATAGAGGGGCAGGAGTGGGGTGAGGAGATAGAAGGCGAAGTACAACAGAAAGTTTGTTGTCATCACCTTGATGTAATTGGCATTCCAGAGTATCTCTTTGCTATTCATTGTTATTATAGATTAGACTTTTGTTCTTCGAGCCAGGCATCGATAATCTGTCGGGCAATGGAGAGTTTTTCGGGAATGGTGGGCAGATTGTTCTTGGTAAACCACTTGCCGCGTGAGAGTTCTTCTTTCTGCAGATGGATTTCTCCATCTACATAGTCGGCGGTGAAGCCTACCATCAACCCGCTGGGATATGGCCAGGGCTGAGAACCGAAATACTTCAGGTGGTTGATGGTGAGTCCTGTCTCTTCCATCACTTCACGGTGTACGGCTTGCTCAAGGGTTTCGCCTGTCTCGACAAAGCCAGCCACAAGTCCATAGAAGTCGCTCTTGAAGTTGCGGGCATGTACCAGAAGGACTTCCTCTCCCCTGCGTATGAGGACGATGATGGCAGTGGCGAGCGAGGGCCATACCGACTTGCCGCATTGAGTGCATTTCTTGCTGATATCGGTCGACATCTTCATGGGTGCTCCGCATATTCCGCAGAACTGTGTGTTCTGGTCCCAGTAGATGAGTTCATGGCATTTTCCTGCCTTGAGGTACAGGTCTCTGCTCAGTTTGTAGTAACTGGGACGGAGTCCGCACATCTCATAGTTGGGATTGTCGGTGACGGGGGTGTCGATGGTGAAAGCCTTTACCTCGGTTCCGTCTTCCATAGGACTGATGTTGAGAACATGGGTCCAGGGCTTGAGTTCTATCGGACTCTCTTCAGAGCAGGGAATGGTGTAGCTTCCGTCTGCCTGTTTCTGCAGCAAGAGGTCGGTCTTGCAAAATATAAACCAATAGGTCATTTCTTTATTTATTCTTTATGTTGAGATTCTTTCTTTGAACTTTAGCAAGTTCAGAAGTTGTTCGTTTTTGGGGAAAGTTAATTTTCGGGAAGTTATAGAAGTTATCACTCCCTTCGGTCGTTCAGAAGTTAAAGCCAACAGCTTTGGAGGGATTAATGTTTAATGTTTAATTTCAAGTCCACTAAAGCATTTGTCTTAACTCCTTAACTCCTTAACTCCTTAACTCCTTAACACCTTAACTCCTTAACACCTTAACTCCTCGAGTGAGTTTATTTCTTTTTGAAGAGCAGTTCGAAGTCGCGCTCTGCAGCAGGCTTTACCCATTCTTCGGGAACGAATCGCCAGTTGTTGTTGGGCTTGGCGTCTACGGTGCCCATTTTCTCTATTTCCTGCATTAGATAGTAGCGCTGGTCGCGCTCGCTTCGCCAGATGATACGTGATTCAAGACTGTCCTTTGGAATGCCTGCGCCACGTGTGAGCAACTCTCCTCCGCCATTTCCCCGATAACTGTTTACAGCCACCTTGTACCATTTGTTCTCATCGAAAGGCTCGCCGTTGCTCATGCCAAGGATGCGTACTTTTTCTCCATCGGGCTTGGTGACGTCCACTTCGTAGTCGATGCCTGCAGCGCTGTCGAAGTTGAACGAGAAATTCTTGAAGCCTAAGCGCTGTTGGTCGCCTTGCGTCTGCTGGTCGAGCAACAGGAGATGGTCATCGGGACTCTTCATCGTGTTGACCCACAGGTCGTAGCTCATCTCCAAGTGGCGGCGTATCTCCTTGCCTGTGAGGCGCATTACGTAGAGTTGGTTCTCGTATTTGTAGAGCTTGAACATATCGCTCACGCGGATAGGGCCTGCCTGTATGGAGGAGTTGAACTGCAGAGGAGCATTGAAGGCAATGTCGGCATGGGTAATCTGCAACTCCAGATTGAGGATGAAGTCGTTGAAGGCGCTGCTTCCGAAGTAGGAGTCGCGGCTGTAGATGGTGTTCTTGAATGTGCCAATCTGCTTGCTTACATACTTGTCTACCTCGGCTATCTGTGGTTCGAAAATCTTCAGCATCTTCTCATCGACAGGACAATCTGTCACATCGGCTATTTTTCCCTCCACACTCTTGTTCTGCAGGATGTGAAGTTTCTTGCCATGCAACTGGTGTTCGTCTATGGTTACCGTAATCTCTGCATCTGCCACACTCATGGCATTGTTGGCAGGATCGAGGCAAACCACCTGCTTGCCAGCTACATTGGTGATGGTTTCGGCATGGCGTGTGTGGTCGTGACCAAAGAGTACCAAGTCGAATCCCGGAACCTCGCGTGCCACCTTCATAGAGGCGTCCTCGTCGTATTCGGGTGTCTGGATGCCTCCTTCCTTACCGCTATGGAAGAGTCCTATCACTACATCGGGCTGTTCGTTTTGCTGTATGTATTCCATCCACTGGCGTGCGCTCGTCACCATATTCTCGAAACGCATGCCGCTCCATAGGTTCTCGGTGAGCCAGTTGGGGATGGCTGGAGTGATCATGCCCAAGATGGCGATTCTTATTCCCTCACGTTCCAGTATGACATAGGGTTTGACGTAAGGCTTGCCGGTCTTGGTATTGATGATATTGGCTCCTAAGACAGGGCATTTCAGCTCGCTCACCCACTTGTCGTAGACGGCGTGTCCTGTCTCTACATCATGGTTGCCGAAGGTTTCGGCATCGTATTTCATGTAATTGAGTACGTCGGAAGCCACGTTGCGAGCCTTGGTATTGATGTAGTTGTAATAGTAGCAGGTGGGTTGTCCCTGCAGCAGGTCGCCATTGTCGAGCAAGATGAGTCGGTCGTTGTATTCTTGTCTCAGCGAGTCGACATACGACGACACCCTTGCCAGCGAACCCGCCTTGGGCTTGCGGTTGATAAAGTCGTATGGGAAGAAACAGCCGTGAACGTCGCTGGTTTCTACAACTCTGATTTTAATGGTTTTCTGTTGTGCCATAGCTTGAGAATTGAATGTGAGCGCCAGGAGCAGCGCTGTCAGAATTTGTTTCATAATCTGCCATTTTTTGTTTTACAGTGCAAAATTACAAAAAAGAAGTCAAACAGGCATACTTTTTGTTAGAGAAAAATTATTAAAATAAATATGGAGGACAAAAGAATATGGCATTCGTAGATTATTACAAGATTTTGGGTGTTGACAAGAATATACCACAGAATGATGTGCGCGCGGCTTATCGCAAGCGTGCCAAACAGTTTCATCCCGACCTGCATCCTAATGACCCTAAGGCAAAGGCTAAGTTCCAGGCGCTCAATGAGGCATACGATGTGATTTCCGATCCTGACAAGCGAGCCAAATACGATAAGTATGGTGAGCTGTGGAAGAATGCTGCTGCCTACGAGCAGGCTGGCGGGGCTGGAG
>OBIB01000734.1_pt1 | contig 11417 bp, 9 predicted proteins | sample 1496261 | NCBI WGS metagenome assembly OBIB01 (sample SAMN05065771, study PRJEB22554) | human gut metagenome | biome: ENVO:2100002; feature: ENVO:00000062; material: ENVO:00002003 | host: Homo sapiens | place: USA
ACGACAAGCCCATTGGCAGAATTAAGTATGCACTAAATTAATTCCGCCAACAGGTTATGTATAAGTTCTATTACTTGATACGTTACCTCATTCTACCTTATCTATATGTAAGTTCTGTTCGATGAGTTTCTTTAGGAGGAAGGTGGCGTTTTGGTTCTTTGCCACTCCCCTCTGTATCTTATAGGTATAGGTGACATCCAAGCCCAAGTCGATCTCGAAGCAATAGTTGTGGAAGCGTCCATGAAGGGAATCGTCTTTAAGAGAAGACAAATCATGCGTTTGTTCCATCTTGGAAAGTTCCAAGTCGTGGGTGGCGACGACACCACTCACTGGCAACTGGGCGATGGACTCCAAGAAAAGTCGTGAACCATTGAGCTTATCCACCGAGTTAGTACCTTTCAATATCTCATCGAGGATGATGAGGGTTCTGAGAGAGTCACCTTGACTTGCAGGCTCACCTTGGCTTGCCAAGCTTGCCTGACCATCTTGCGAACCTCCCTTGCAGAACCGCATCAACTGCTCCAAGCGCAAGAGTTCGGCATTGAAATAAGAGATGCCGTGCGTGAGGTCGTCGGAGGTTCGCATACTGGAGAAAAGACGGAAGCGAGAGAGCCTCAACGAATCGGCAAAGACTGGCATACCTGCCATCGCCAAGATATAGTTGACACCGAGGGAGCGGAGGAACGTGCTCTTGCCCGCCATATTGGCTCCCGTCACGATATAGTAATTGCCATCATCTATACAGAAGTCATTCTTCACCGCCTTGGCTCCCAAGAAAGGATGATAGAGATTCTTTGCCTCAAAGACGACTTTTGGTGAAGTTGCCATGCTCTCACTAGACGAAGAAGCCGATTGTCCATCTTTAGCATCAGCTTCGACCAGTTTTGCATCCGTAGCCTCAGGGTGATTATAGCGCTCATCCGCCATGCTCACCATCGCATCCATCTCGCTCACGACATCGACCCATTCCTCCATCTGTGCCATATAATTGTTCTTCCATTTCAAGAATCGGCGAACCAAGAAGAAGTCGCTCAACAGGAAGCTATCGGTGAAAAACAAGCCAAGGAAGTTGCCACGGCGGTCATATCCATTCAAGATTTTCTCCAACTGCGAGAAAGAAGGCAAAGCCTCAGCTAACTGATTCTGCATCTGCTGTCCCAACGCACTATGGAAAGTACGCTGCGAGATAAGACGAAGTACCTGTGAATATGCCATCAACTGATGGCGAAGTTTTCCTCCATTACTATCTATCTTGTCAAGTGAAGACTTGCAGACGGCGAACACGACCATATACTGCACCATCACCCACCAAAGAGGAAAATCGACAGATACCTTTCCCAAGATGGCAAGAACAACGGAGGCACATATCCCCATCATCAAAAGCCAACCGACCACGAGAGCCAACCCAGAACCGAACCACGCTGGCAATGACATCTGCGAAACCTTTGCCATCGCCTCAACCACAGCAGCAGAATTGATTTTTCCGTGAGAAGATGATGATGACAAGCCTTGCGACTGTGCCATTCGATTCAACTCACCCAAGGTAAAGAACTCCAATCTCCACTGATGGGCAGACTCCGCCAAATCTTGCTGCAACTCCCTGCGACTTTCGATTTCATCAATAGACAAAGGTGTCTCACGGGAGAGGTTTGCCGCAAGAGCATCAGATCCGCCAGTCGTGATGGTATGGCAAATGCGATTGTACAAGGAGTCCTTGCCAAAGACATCCAAGTCGAAAGCATAGGCATGGTGTGGATTCAGATAGGCTTCTCCCTTCTCATAAGACGAGAAATCTCCCTCCATCGCCTTCACCTCATCTTGGCAAACCTGCATGAGGGCTGTCTTATGCTCTATCCTTTCCTTGTTCTTGTCATCGAAATGGCGCACCAGGAAGTAAGCCACCAAAGAAAGAAAAGCAGCGCAAAGCCAAAGGTGGGTATCGCCATCGAGGGCGAAATAGCAAACCAAGCAGGTCGCCATCGCCCCGAACAACAACAGTTCACTTGTGATGAAAGCATTGTTCTTACGCTTCAAGGCAGCAACCTCGGCTGCATACTTTTCCACAGAGTGTTGATAACTTTCTTTTAATTTATTTTCCATTAGTTGTTTCTATGCTTGTGATTTCTATGTTTGTGACTTGATTTCCAAATACTTGTTGATGACATCTACAGACAAGTTTTCTGGAGTGGTGAGCAAAGCCAAGATACCATGATTCTTCAAGGTTGACACGACCAATCGCTGTTCGTAAGCAAACTGTTCGGCGATGACATGACGATAATATTCCTCATCGGTATCAGGCCGAGTCGCTATGTATTCTTTCAACTCATTGTCAACGAAGAAGACAACCAAGAGACGATGCCTTCTGTTCAACTGGATGAAATATGGCAACTGGCGTTCCATGCTCACCTTATTGGCGAAGTTGGTATAGAGAACGACCAAAGAGCGCTTGCTCAAATGCTGATTGACATGAGCTGTCAAAGCAGAAAAGTCTGACTCTGCAAACTGTGTCTGTTGACGATAAAGCGTCTCCAAGATTTGTTGCATGTGTCCATGTCGAGCCGAAGGAGGAACGAAATCCTCAAACCGATCGCTAAACGTCATGATGCCAGCCTTGTCTTCCTTTCGCATCGCAATATATGACAACACCAAGGAGGCATTGATGGCATAATCGAGATAGGTCATACCCAGGAAGGCTTGCTGCATCACTCGCCCCTTGTCGATGACACACACAACTTGTTGCGACCGTTCATCCTGATAGACATTGGTCATCAAGTGAGAAGTACGGGCGGTAGCTCGCCAGTTGATACGACGGAAATCATCCCCTACCACATAATCCTTGATTTGTTCAAACTCCGTATGATTGCCAATGCGGCGAATGCGCTTGATACCCAAGTCGGTGAGTCGATTGCTGATGGCGAGCAACTCATAATGCGTCAGCATCAGGTAAGAAGGATAAACCTTGACATCACAAGGCGTGCCAAGCGTAAAGCGGCGTTGCAGCAAGCCAAGAGGCGACTGGGCAAAGACACGAATATGTCCGAAGGAATAGGTTCCACGAACAGTAGGACGAAGAGCATATCTCACCTTCTTGCCCTCCCTTCTCAACAGTCTCAACTTGAAGAGCACATCACGACGCTGGAATATCGGCGGAATCTCATCAATGATTTGCAAGCGAACAGAGAAAGGATATTGACTCTCCACACGAATATCCACCTCATTGTCATCTCCATTGGAGAACCTCTCCGACATCATACGCCATGCTTGGATTCCCGTCCGATGATAAAGCAACGCCATATCCAGGAGCAGCAGCAAGCAAAAGGCACCAAGCATCCATCTCCCGACAACAAATATCAGGGGAACAGCATAGCCCAAGCCTATCAATAGGACGAGGGCTATCCACAATGCGAAAAACCTAGGAGTCAGATACACTTTTTTCCTATTTTGGTACTTCGACCTTATCAATCAACTTCATTGCTACCTTATAAGCAGAATATCCTTCCATCTCTGCCTCTGCGGTAAGTACCAATCGATGCTGGAGGATGGATGGAGTGACCGCCTTGATGTCCTCAGGAGTAACAAAGTCTCGTCCTTGCAAGAGAGCGTATGCCTTGCTTGCCTGCAACATGGCTACCGAAGCACGAGGTGAGGCGCCGAGATAGACGGCACGACTGCTACGAGTCTGCTGGACAATTTGGGTGATATAACGCAACAAGCTCTCGTCGATGAGAACATCATTCATATAAGAACGAAGCTGCAACACCTCTTCCTTCGTCAAAACCGGATTGACATCAGAAAGTTTTATCAAGTCGGTACGCTGCTCATGACGTTTCAAGATTTCCAACTCATCATCGGCGGAAGGATAACCCATGGTCACCTTCATCAAGAAACGGTCGAGCTGTGCTTCTGGCAAACGATACGTGCCTTCCTGCTCCACTGGGTTCTGGGTGGCGAGGATGGTATAGAGGTCTCCCATCGGATAAGTGACACCATCCATGCTCACCTGTCTTTCTTCCATCACCTCAAACAATGCCGCTTGGGTCTTGGCTGGAGCACGGTTGATTTCATCAACCAAGACGATGTCGGAGAAGATTGGGCCTTGATGGAACTCAAACTCCTGGGTCTTGACATTGAAGATGTTGGTACCCAGCACATCACTCGGCATCAAGTCGGGGGTAAACTGCACGCGACTGAACTGGGCATCGACCAATCGAGCGATCAGTCGAGCCAAGAGAGTCTTTGCCACTCCAGGCACGCCTTCTATCAGCACGTGACCATTTGCCAAGATGCAAGTGAGCACCAAGTCAACAGCCTGTTCTTGTCCCACGATTACCTGGGCTATCTCATGACGAAGTTTTTCTATCTTTTCTGAGAAAAGAGTCAAATCTAATCTTTGTTCTTCCATATTTTTATCGTCTTGTTTCTGAAGTATAAACAATATTTTCTTGCTTTTGAAGCTACAACCATCAGTATGTCATATCATACTTAAACCTTTTCCAATATATGGTTCATAGCTTCTATCATCTCTCTCATCTTCGAAGGTTTGATGTCTTCCTCGGAATGGATGATGAGTCGGATTTCTCGCAAGGTTTGTTGGATATACGCTTCACCAAGACCTGTTTTCTCAGCAAGAAATCTCACCTCGCCATCATCGGTGTTCACATCCCGGACATCTATACCACACCTCCGCCGTAGTTCTTCGGCGAAGAAGGTGAACTTCTTGCGAACCAACTCCGCATGGGTGCATCGCTGATAATAAAGCGTACCGATGAGACGAACGAACTCCAGCGACTTGTTGAGCGGAGGAGCGATGATAGGAATGACTCGCTGCCTGCGTCGGGCGGTAGTGACCATCAAGAGAACGACACCTAGCATCAACAGATAAAGTGCCCAACGCAAAGGAGGTCGCTTGATAAGTTCACGGAATGGAGAATAGTTGACATCCATCGTGGCATCCGTTTTCATATACGCCTCGGTACGATAAACCGGCACATCTGCCATCATCGACATCAAGCGGAAGATATACTCCGACGTGTTTCCCTCCAACATTCCATAATTAGTAAAAAGAAGAGGTGACGTGACAAAGATGACCTCGCCCTTACCATAAGGGACTGAGGCTGCAACGAGCATCGTATCTGCTTCGAACGCCAAAGAAGAATTGGTTTGCAAAGAATCAAAATCAAGGTATCCACCTACCAATCCCTGCCAAACGATATAATCATGGTTAGGATACACCTTTGGCTTTCCACTCCAAGTAATCGTATCTTTATATTCAGACTCATTTCCTGTAGCCCGATTATAGATTCGATAATAAGAGAAATAATATTCTGTTTCTATCCTCACCCCAAACTTACGCTCCAGTTCATTATAAGGCGCAGTATCACATGCTGGCTGTTCTTCCGAATGGCTTGCCGCAATCATCACCTTTCCCCCTCGCTTGGCAATATTGCACAAATGCTCGATATCAAGTTTCATTAAGTCTTGCTCATCCACAACCATCAGCACACCAATTCTCCGAGACGAGTACGCACTATCCAATTGCAGGAATGTCTTGGACGTAACTTGATAACCTTTCGGCATAGACTCCGCCAAGACGCTATCAAACACATAGCATCCGAATGGCTGGCGATCGGCATGGTGATAAGTGGACTGCCACTCGAACTTCTTCGGCAACTGCATCTGCAAAGAGAACATCAGCGCAAAGAGAACCACCATCGCCAAGATAAACTTATGACTACTCTTCATGGTCGCCTCCTTTCTCTCCTTGCAGAATCGCACGTCTGACAGCCTCTTGGCAAACACGCATCTCCGCAATCATCTTTTCCGTTGCCTCAAATCCTCCATATCTCACCTTGACAAAGATAAGAGTTATCTTTTGGAAATCCGCATTGCGCCATTCGTTCGTATATTGTGTAGGAGTCTTGAAAGACTGCCAGTCTATCTGATGGTTATCACTCAACCATTTCAATGTTTGCAGATACATCAGTCGCAACGCCTCCCGATAGTCGTGGCGGTCGAGAGCCTTCTCTATCTCGGAAGGGAAATCAATGCCATAGATGGTGTCTTCCGTCACATCATAATTCAGCGCATCGACCTTCTTGCCAGAACGCATAAACACCGAAGGGCGTACCACAAAGACAATCCAAAGAATTGCCAAGATGACAATGATACCCAAGACCGTCCACATCCACTCTCGATTTTGAGCAAAGACATTCCTGAATATCTCATCCGTGAAGTCGCTCAACCTATCCTGCAACCATTCCCCAAAAGTATCTTGATGAGGCACCAACTCCCTACCGTAATCATAAGCACCATCCTGCCGCCAAACAGAAAGCTTGGCGGAATCAATGACTAATGTATCGGAAGGAGACGTAAACATCTTGTCAGATAATTACACTAATGGTTCTGATTGCTTGAAGAGGTCATCGTCATCTGGGTTGCTGTCAGCCATCCCCTCGAAATCGTCAATGCCTTTTGCCACCGACATATCATCAAGTTTTTCTGCCGCATGGCTATACAGATAACTGATGCTCACGAGGAAGATGGTAGAAAGGGTAAACTGCCCAATCCACATGATGACACCGAAGACGTACTGCAATAAGTCCACTATGATGTTTATGATGTTTGGATTATATGGATCGCCATAACCAAACACTGCCTTGATGAGGAACACCACATACCAAGGAATCGCAAAGACAAAAGACAAGGCATTGCTGATGAAAGTCAGCACAAAGCCCAAGGCAAAGATGCCTACCCAAGTTTTCCAGCCCAAGCGAAGTCCACGAGCGTAGGCTTTCCATACTGAAATGTCCTCATATATATAGGTAGGAAGCACCATCAAGAGCGGGATGCACAATGCCAAAACCACAATGAATGCCACTATGTAAAAAGTTACATCGACCATGGCACAACCCACAAGAATCGCTATCACTGCAAAAGCTACGGGTATGCCTGCCAATCCACACTTGAAGATGCGTCCGGCATTTCGCTTGGCGTATGGTTTGAGGTCTGCAAAGGTGACGTCCTCCAAACCATTGGCTCGTTCATTGTACAACTGCATACAAGCGAACACGACGGAGCCGACCCACAGACCGACTAGCACACAAACTACCGATAAGAAGATATAGTTGCCGAACAATTGAAGTCCTGTATTGACAGGTCCGTCCCCCACAGCATTCATCGTGCTAGACATCAGGTTGTCAACCGACAATGCCGCCAACAAACTAAGAGGCAGCACGCCATACAAGATATATCTGAGCATATATCTCCAGTTCTGCTTCAGAAATGAGAAGACCACATTAAACTTCTCGCCGAAGCTTCTTTCTGCATAAAAAGGTATTTTATTGTTCATCATTGTTATTATAAGTTTTAAACTTTCTAGTATGATTGATTCATTATCATTTATTATTTATCATTTGCCATTTGCTGCCGATGCCTGATTCTTGGCAAAACGATAAAATAGCCAATCACAAACGCCAGCGACAACAAGATAATCAAGAGTCGGACGGCATTCAGTATTTCGGTATGTCGAGTGACAAATCCCTCGATGAAACCAGCCATTATAAAAATAGGTATCGTGCCGACGATAATCTTCATCCCCCTCTTAGCTCCTCTTCGGAACGAAACCATCCGAGCGTAGGTGCCGGGGAACAGCCAGCCATTGCCTATCGCCAATCCTGCCGCACCCGCAATGATGAGAGCCGAAATCTCCAGCGTGCCATGCAAGAAAACTGCCAAGAAGGACTCATACAGTAAACCATGCTGGGCAAAGAAGGTCTCAAAGCATCCCAGCATCACACTGTTCTCGAATATCATAAGACCTGTGGCGATGCTGGTGAATATGCCCGATACGAATTCCATGAACGACACTCGGATGTTATTCAAGGTAATACCCAAGAACATCTCCATCTCATTGCCGCCATCATACACAGCCATCGGCTTTCCCTTAGCGATATTGTCGAGCGTCATATCCACATAGTAATCTCCCAATATGATGCGACAGAAACTTTCATCGAGACATTGCGACAAGATACCGATGAAGACACTGAGTAAGAAAATGATGAAGGAAACCAATAAGAGTTTGCGCTCTTGATACATCACAAGCGGAACCTCTTGCGTCCAATAGGTGATGAGGCGAGACCATTTCTCTCGCTTGTTGCGATAAATAGAATTGTGAAGAGCCGAACAGAGCTTGTTGAGGTAAATCGTGATACGTGACTGAGGATAGTGAGTTTGCGCAAAAGCCAGGTCGGATGTCAGGTCGGTATAGACCTCAGCCAAACGATCTGGTGACTGCGAGGCGGCATCGCCTATGACGATTTCAGCTTTCTGCCACTTATCTATATTGCTTCGTATGAAGTTAAACTCTTTCACTTTTACTCTGTCTTAACAGTTAATGATTCGATTTATTCGATGCAAAAATAAGGATTTATTCTTGCATCAGCAAATTATTGGTGCGATTATTCACGTTTTTCGTCAAAAAACATGCTTTTTCTTTGAATATTTGCTATTTTTTAGTTAAGTTTGCAGACAAAAGTTCAAATAACTAAGGAAATAGATGAAATCATGACTCATACCGACATCATAACCAATCAATTTGTAAGAATCGCCCAGACCCCAGCGAGCATCGCTGAGCGCATCTCTGCACGCATCATAGACGGGATTTGGATATTTGTCATCTGCATATCCGTCTTTTATGCGTGCGCCAATTTCTTAGAATACGATGGCGCATGGTGGTTGATGTGGATATTCGGCATAGGCATTTGGCTGTGGGATTTTCTCTGGGAGACATTCAACGATGGCAAGACACCGGGGAAAATGATCATGAAAATCAGGGTCGTCAATAAAGATGGTTCTCGTCCCAACCTAGGCTCCTTCTTTATGAGATGGCTCTTGGGCAACATCGACATCGGGTGCAGTTGCGTGGGTATTCTTTTTATCTTACTCACGAAAGACTCGCAACGATTGGGCGACTTGGCAGCAGGAACTATCGTCATCAAGGAGGTGAACATCGAAGACATCCACGTATCGCTCGATGAGTTTTATTATGCCAAGAAAGATTATCATCCAACGTATGAAGAAGCCAAGAATCTTTCACAAGCGCAAGTCGAGGTTATCGAGAAAACCGTTTATTCAGGCAATGACAAGCACGAGGAGCAAGTGGATGCCTTGGCTCGAAAGGTTGCAAAATTTCTAGGTATTGAAGAACGTCTGAAGGCTAGCCTACAAAAAGGAAATAGCAAGGAAAAATTCCTTGCTACTATCCTTCATGATTATAATTATTACTTGATGGAACTCATTTAACACCCATTTGAAGGAGCTAACACAACACCGCTCCCTCCTGCTTCTTACCATCCATCAAAATCCTCAGCGGATGCTCGAAGCGAACATGGCGAACATATTTCGTCTCCTCGACAGCAGGCATCGCATCCAACATCTCCTTATTGACAAATCCTCCATTCTCAACATTGGTATCTACCGTGAAGTAACCCACACCAAAGGAAGTGAGGTTTTGGAAAAAATGAGTGCCTTGGCTTGGATCGATGTTGTAATTCTTCAACGCCACCTCAACGATGACACGAGCGGCACTGATATGCGGCCACTTCACTGGCACGCCGAGGTAATGGTCGCTGGAGCCCCAACGGCCAGGACCTATCAAGACGTAATTCTTGCCTTCGGCGAGGAACTGGCGATTGATGCGCTCGATGTCGTCAGCCACATAGTAATTGTTCATCGCCGAGAAATGATCGTCGTACTTCACATACACCACGTCGGTGACATCCTCGCTGATGCCATGTCCCAACGAGTTGTGGGAGCGCAACAGGCAGTCGGCATCCGGTATCGCCTTCACATCCTCATCCAACATCTCCTTGGCATCCACGATAGGTCGAATCTGTAAGAGATAGAAATCACAAGTCTTGTCGGCATTGACATTGCAAGCGAACTCGATTTCCACAGGGCGGCGCATCGCCTCCGAACCATATTTCATCGACATCTGCAATATCTCCGGCAATGGAATCACCTCATGCTGAAGTACACCTGCGAAGGTGATGACCTTACGTCCCGTCTCATAGACGCCATCATTGAGAACCTGGTCGTATGGGTCGAAAGTAGAGGCGATATAGTTGAGCGACTGGTCTTCCACAGCTTCCTTTACCTTCAGTTTGAGAATATTGAAGCCATCATCCACCTTGAAGTCCTCCCCCACATGCTTCATGTCCAGAGCATAGAACTGAGTCTGGGTTTCGCTCAAAGCCTTCTCCAACTCGGAGGTTTGCAAGACCTGTGTAGGATGGTAAGGGCAAACTCTCAAGGTTTGACCACCATCCACGATATACTTGCCCAGTCCGAGCGCCAAGCTGGCGATACCCTCCTCCGCCGTCTCATCCCCTATAGGATAATAGTTGAGGGAGCGAAGCACGCCACTCATGTTCGGATAGAATCTGTCACCATGATCCTTTCCTACCACCTGCTGCAAGATGACCGCCATCTTCTCCTGGTCGATGACATTGCTGGTAGCAGCCATATACGCCTTGGAATCACGATAGAACACCGAGGCATACACACCCTTGATGGCACAAGCCAACATCTGGAGCATCTGATACTTGTCCTCCAGATAAGGTATCATATAGGTGGAATAGATGCCGGCGAAAGGCTGATAATGAGCATCCTCCAAGAGCGAGCTGGAACGCACGGCGATAGGACTCTTCGTCGCCTCAAAGAAAGTGAAGAAGTCGGCTATCAACGAATCGGGCAACTGCGCCCGCAAGAAGTGCTTCAAGATTTCATCATCGCTGGCATCGCTCAGGGCTATCGGATAAAGATTGTTGGTCATCATAAACTCATCGAAGATGTCGGTACACAGCACGACGGTCTTCGGAATCTGCACCGTGGCATTGTCATACTGATTGAACTCTGGATGACGCTTGATGACATTGTCGAGGAAAGCCAAGCCTCTACCCTTTCCACCCAAGGAGCCTTCGCCGATACGGGCAAAGTGGGCATACTTGTCAAACTTCATTCGGTCGAAGACTGCCACGATACCCAAGTTCTTCATGTGACGATACTGCACGATGGCATCGAAGATAATCTGGCGATGGGCATCCACATCCTGCAACTTCTGCCAAGTGACATGCTTCAAGAATGCCGAGACTGGGAAGATGGCACGGGCGCAAAGCCAACGGCTCATGTGGTTACGACTGATATGGTAGAGCATCGAATCGTTGGGAATCGTGAAGATATGATCTTGCAACTCCTTCAAACTGCGGATGCGCATGATTTCCTGGTGCGTCTTTGGGTCACGGAAGATGAAGTCGCCGAATCCCATGTGCTCCTCCATCAACTGGCGGAGATCGACACTCATCTTCTTGGCTGTCTCTTATACACATCTGACGCTGCCGACGAACTCTAGGGTGTAGATC
>OBIB01000747.1_pt1 | contig 11270 bp, 10 predicted proteins | sample 1496261 | NCBI WGS metagenome assembly OBIB01 (sample SAMN05065771, study PRJEB22554) | human gut metagenome | biome: ENVO:2100002; feature: ENVO:00000062; material: ENVO:00002003 | host: Homo sapiens | place: USA
TGTCTTTTCCTGAATAAGGTTGACTCTATTTTACCTCTTTAATTTAACATTTCAAATTCCGTACTGATTTAGTTGACTTTCACTTCTGAGGTTCGTTGACTGGCATTCCTGCTTTCGTTGACGCTTTTCTTTGGTTAGTCGCTGCAGCTCGTGCGAATAGTCGAATGGCGCTATGCGAATATTCGTAAGAGGTTGTGCGACTATTCTCGTGGGGCGATGCGGATAGTCGGGTGGCGCGAGGCGGATTTTTATGCATTTATGGACGTTTGTATGGGCTTGTTTGGATGTTGTGGGAAAATGGTTGTTTATTCCCGTTAAAAAGTGGTTAAATGCTTGGCTGTTACGGGAAAAATGAGTATATTTGCATGTTGATAAATATATGGTGGTTTCTTTTTGTTAAATGGTGTTGTTCGGATAGCGAAAAGAACAAAATAAGGTAAAAAAATACGATGAGAAAAGTTATACTTTTGTTGTTTCTTGCTGTGACTTCGCTGTGTATGGCGCAGAAAAAAGAATTGTCGCAAGCTAAAGCGAATATTAAAGCAGGCAATAATCTTGCTCAGGCTGAGCAGTCGATGAGAAAACTGCTCGAAGATTCAGATAACATTCGTGAGACAAAGATTTGGCTCACTATGTTTGAAGCTATTAAAAAACAATATGATCAGGGTAATGAAAAGTTGTATCTTAAACAAAAATACGACACGGCGGCACTCTTTAATATTGCTCGACGATTGTTTATAGATATGGAACGCTTTGATTCTATCGATGCTATGCCTGATAAAAAGGGTAGGGTGAGACCGGAATATCGCAAAAAACATGCAGAAATGCTCAACACTCTTCGCCCAAATCTATATAATGGCGCATTCTATTTTATAGGCAAGGGTAAATATGACGAGGCTTACAACTGCTTGGATGCCTATATAAATTGTGGGAACGCTCCGCTATTTACGGATCGCAACTATATGGAGAAAGATACGCTGATGCCTAAGGCTGCTTTCTGGGCTGTGTATTGCGGATATAAAATGAAAGACCCTGTGAAGACTCTTCATCACACCTATTTGGCGCTGAAGAAAGAGAAATATTGGGAGCCAATGTTGCAGTATCTTTCTGCCACATATTTGCTTGAGGGCGACACCACTCGCTATCTGAAATCGCTCCACGAGGGTTTTGAACGTTTTAATCAGAATCCTTATTTCTATACTCAGCTTGTGGCTTACTATTCGGGCAAAGGTAGATGGGATAAGGCGCTTGATATTAACAACGCAGCGCTAAAGGCAAATCCTGCTGATAGCTTGTTGAGTGCTGCAAAATCTACAATCTTGCTCAATCTCTCGCGCTATGATGAATGTCTGGCACTCTGCGATTCTATCATCGCTCGTGGGGATAGTACAGCCGAGGTGATGCTGAATGCTGGCTTGGCTTGCTTCAATGAGGCTGTGGAGATAAGTGTGCAGGGCAAACCTGCCAACCGCAACAAGCAAAAACAGGAGCAACAGCGACTTTATAAGCAGGCGTTGCCTTATCTTGAAAAGGCTCGCAAGGCGCTGCCTGCGTTGAAAGATAAATGGGGATTACCACTTTATACTATCTATCTGAACCTAAATATGGGCGAGGAGTTTGAAGAAATAGATAGGGTTATAAAGAATGTAGGCGGAAAATAATACGAAATCAAAGAACTATAAGATAATGGAAATAAACAAGATATTAGATAAACTCGGAATAGAGGCGCTGAACGCTATGCAGCAGGATGCCTACGAAACCATCGTGAGACATAACAACGATGTGGTGGTGTTGTCGCCAACTGGTACTGGTAAGACGTTGGCTTATCTGTTGCCTGTGGCAGAACTCGTGGATGGCACAAGCGACGACCTGCAGGTGGTGGTAGTGGTGCCAGGACGCGAATTGGCATTGCAGTCGCAGACAGTGATGACAAACATGGGGTCAGGACTCCGCTCTATGGCATGCTATGGCGGTCGTCCAACGATGGATGAGCATAGACAGCTCCGACAAGTGTGTCCACAGGTGGTGTTTGGAACTCCTGGTCGCTTGAACGACCATTTCGATAAAGGCAACCTTGATACAAGCAAGGTGAAGATTCTCGTTATCGATGAGTTTGACAAATGTCTTGAGATGGGATTCCGCAATGAGATGGAACAGCTCATGGCGAAATTCCCTAATCTGAAGAAACGCATTCTGCTCTCAGCTACCGATGCCGAGGAAATTCCTCGCTTTGTCAATGCTAAGACAAAAGAAACTCTCGACTATCTGGTGGAAGAGCCTTGTGAGCGTATTAATATATATAAGGTGGAAAGCAAGGAGAAAGATAAACTCGGCACCTTGCGCCAACTGCTCCTTAGTTTCAAGGATGAGAGCACTATCGTGTTCCTAAACTATCGCGACAGTGTGGAGCGTACAGCAGCTTTCCTTACAGAAAATGGATTCTCGGTTTCGGCTTTTCATGGCGGACTTGACCAAAAGGAGCGTGAGGCTGCATTATACAGATTTTCTAATGGCTCAGCCTGCGTTCTCGTGAGTACCGACCTTGGCAGTCGTGGACTCGATATCCCTAACATCGCCAACATCGTTCACTATCATATTCCAGAAACCCAAGAAAACTACACCCACCGCATTGGTCGTACGGCAAGATGGGATAAAGAAGGTAGGGCTTTCTTCATCCTCTCGCAGGGCGAATATATTCCTGAATATGTGGAGGGCGAAATCGAAGATTATGTGCCCGAAGTAGCCCCCGACGCAAAGCCTTCGAAGCCTCGCATGGCTACGCTCTATCTTGGCAAAGGCAAGAAAGATAAGATTAGCAAGGGCGACATCGTGGGCTTCTTGTGCAAAAAAGCCGAACTGGACAAGGACGACATCGGAAGAATTGATGTGAAAGACTATTACTGTTATGTAGCCGTAAATCGCCTGAAAATGATGAAAGTGTTACAAAAAACAAAGGGCGAAAAGATAAAAGGTATACGAACAATATGGGAAGAGGTGAAAAAGTAAATGCTGTGCTCGAACACTCTGTACAAAGTGTTAGTCAACATGACTGAATAAATGGCAAATAGTATAAAAATGGTGTAAATTTGCTATAAATGTGTAGAGTATACACTTAATATTGCGAATTTTTGTAGATTTTCATGGAAATATTTGGAATATTCAAATAAAAGACATAACTTCGCAGTCGTAATACAACCAATTATTAAAAATTCAGTCAGATGAAGAAGTACAACTTTAACGCAGGACCTTCGATTCTCCCACGTGAGGTTATCGAGAATACTGCAAAGCAAATTTTAGATTTCAATGGTTCAGGACTCTCACTGATGGAGATCAGCCACCGTGCTAAAGATTTTCAGCCCGTCGTAGACGAGTGTGTAGCCCTATTCAAAGAACTTCTTGATATCCCTGAGGGATATTCAGTAATCTTCCTTGGTGGAGGTGCTTCGCTTCAGTTTATGCAGATTCCAGCCAACTTCTTGATTAAGAAGGCTGCCTTTATAAACTCTGGTACATGGGCTAAGAAGGCTCTGAAAGAGGCAAAGCTTTTCGGTGAGGTGGTAGAGGTTGCTTCCTCGGCTGACGCTAACTATAGCTTCTATCCTAAGGGATTTGAGGATAAGGTGCCTGCTGATGCTGACTATCTACATGTCTGCACCAACAACACTATCTATGGTACGGAGATTCGCAAGGAGTTGGACGTAAAGGTGCCAATGATTGCCGACATGTCTTCTGATATCATGAGCCGTCCTGTCGACGTTTCTAAGTACAAAGCAATCTTCGCTGGTGCTCAGAAGAATATCTCTATGGCTGGTGTTACCGTTATCATCGTTAAGGATGATGAACTTGGCAAGGCTCCACGCGAGTTGCCTACAATGATCGACTATCGTACCCACGTTGAGAAGGGTTCTATGTTCAATACTCCTCCAGTAGTTCCTATCTACGCTATGCTGGAGAATCTTCGTTGGTTGAAGAAGAATGGTGGTTTGACTGCTGCCGACAAGCGTGCTCATGAGCGTGCTGAAGTTCTTTATGCAGAAATCGACCGCAACAAGCTCTTCCGTGGCACTGTAGAAGAGGATTCTCGCTCATTGATGAACATCTGCTTCGTGATGAACGATGAATACAAGGAACTCGAAAAACCATTCTTCGACTTCGCTACAGAGCGCGGTATGGTTGGTATCAAGGGTCACCGCTCAGTAGGTGGATTCCGTGCTAGCTGCTACAACGCTATGACTATGGAGGGTGTCAACGCTCTCGTTCAGGCAATGAAGGATTTCGAAGCTAATCATTAATTGAAAGTACATTTTGCTCATGGGGAGTTATAGGGCGGGGCTGGAGAGTCCCAAAATATAACTCCCTAAATAATTTAACCTTATAACGAAAACGATTATGAAAGTACTCGTAGCAACCGAAAAACCTTTTGCAGCAGCTGCTGTACAGGGTATTAAAGAAGTAGTGGAAAGTGCAGGCAACGAACTCGTGTTGCTTGAAAAATATACAGAAAAAGCTCAGCTCCTCGATGCTGTTAAGGATGCTGATGCTATGATTATCCGTTCTGATAAAGTCGACGCTGAGGTGCTCGACGCAGCAAAGCAGCTCAAAATAGTAGTTCGCGCAGGTGCAGGCTACGATAATATCGACCTCGAGGCAGCTACAGCCCATAAGGTGGTGGCAGAGAACACTCCTGGACAGAATTCTAACGCCGTTGCCGAATTGGTATTCGGATTGTTGGTTTTCGCTGTGCGCAATTTCTATAATGGCAAGGCGGGCACAGAGCTCAAGGGCAAGAAGCTCGGTATCTTGGCTTTCGGTAATGTAGGTCGCAACGTGGCTCGCATCGCTGCAGGCTTCGGTATGGATGTTTATGCTTACGACGCATTCTGCCCTAAGGAGGTTATTGAGGCTGCTGGCGTAAAAGCTGTTGACTGCCAGGATGCTTTGTTCGAGACTTGCGATGTTGTTTCGCTTCATATTCCTGCTACAGCCGAAACTAAGCAGAGCATCAACGCTGCTTTGGTTGGCAAGATGAAGAAGGGCGCTATCTTGATCAACACCGCTCGCAAGGAAGTTATCAATGAGCCTGAACTCTTGAAACTTATGGCTGAGCGCACAGATATCAAGTACATCACCGACATCAAGCCTGATGCTGATGCTGAGTTCGCACAGTTCGAGGGTCGCTATTTCAGCACACCTAAGAAGATGGGTGCACAGACAGCAGAGGCTAACACCAATGCGGGTATCGCTGCTGCTAAGCAGATTAATGCTTTCTTCACCGACGGATGCACTAAGTTCCAGGTGAATAAGTAATTCTCAATAAATAAAACCTATGGCAACCATTAAACCTTTTAAGGGCATACGCCCACCTAAAGACCTTGTGGAAAAGGTCGAGTCGCGTCCATACGACGTTCTTGACTCTGAAGAGGCAAGAGCTGAAGCTGGCGACAACGAGATGAGCTTGTACCACATCATCAAGCCTGAGATTGATTTCCCTGTAGGCACCAGCGAGTACGACCCTCGTGTGTATGAGAAGGCTGCCGAGAACTTCCAGAAGTTCCAAGATAAGGGATGGCTCGTGCAAGATGACAAGGAGCAATATTATATCTACGCACAGACCATGAATGGTAAAACGCAGTATGGACTGGTGGTAGGTGCTTTTGTCGACGACTATATGAATGGCGTGATTAAGAAGCATGAGCTTACACGTAGAGATAAAGAGGAAGACAGAATGAAGCATGTTCGCATCAATAATGCCAACATCGAACCTGTGTTCTTTGCTTATCCCGACAATAAGGTGCTGGACGACCTCATCAAGCGCTATGCTGCCACCGAACCTGAGTATGATTTCATAGCTCCTATCGATGGCTTCGGACATAAGTTTTGGGTAATCTCCGACGATAATGACATCAAGACCATTACCGAAGAGTTTGCTAAGATGCCAAGTCTGTATATCGCTGATGGTCACCATCGTTCGGCTGCTGCTGCTTTGGTGGGTGCAGAGAAGGCTAAGAATAATCCTAAGCATCGTGGCGACGAGGAATACAATTATTTCATGGCTGTTTGCTTCCAGGCTTCACAGCTCACCATCCTCGACTACAACCGCGTGGTTAAAGACCTTAACCGCATGGATAGCAAAGAGTTCTTGCAAAAACTCGCACGCAACTTCATCGTTGAAGACAAGGGCGAAGAAATCTACAAACCTCAGCGCTTGCATGAGTTCTCTATGTATCTCGATGGTCATTGGTTCTCGCTCACAGCTAAGGAGGGAACATACGACGATACCGACCCAATCGGAGTACTTGATGTCGACATCTCGAGCCGACTCATCCTCGACGACTTGCTCGGCATCCGCGACCTCAGAGGTAGCAATCGTATCGACTTCGTAGGTGGACTCCGTGGCTTGGAAGAACTGAAGCGTCGTGTGGATAGTGGCGAAATGCGTATGGCTCTCGCTCTTTATCCTGTTACTATGCAGCAGATTATGGATATTGCTGACAGCGGAAAGATTATGCCTCCTAAGGCTACATGGTTTGAACCAAAGCTTAGATCGGGTATCGTTATCCACAAATTATCATAATGAATGCTTGACGAATATAAAACAATAGCAAATGAAATCATAGGTGAGGGATTTTACTCCGAGAAAAGGAGTAAGTTCCTCGCCTTTGCTCACCATATAGAAAGTGTGGATGAAGCAAAGAAAATCGTTGACGGGTATCGCAAGAAATATTACGATGCCCGTCATGTGTGTTATGCCTATATGCTTGGTGCAGAGCGCCTCGAATTTCGTGCCAACGACGATGGCGAACCTTCGGCAACAGCAGGCAAACCTATCCTTGGTCAGATAAACTCTAATGAGCTTACTGATATTCTTATCGTAGTAATCAGGTATTATGGCGGAGTAAACCTCGGCACAGGCGGACTTATCGTGGCTTATCGCACAGCTGCTGCCGACGCCATAGAGCATTGCGAGATAGAAACCAGGCTGGTGGAGGAGAAAATCACCTACACCTTCACTTACCCCATGATGAACGATGTGATGAAGGTGGTGAAAGATATGCAGCCACGCATCATCTCCCAAACCTTCGACAACACTTGCTCCATCACGCTCTCCATCCGTAAGTCGGAAGCCGAAGCTCTTCGCGGCCGCCTTGCCAAGCTCTCCTTTTAATGCCAAGCTCTCCTTTTGACGCCAAGCTCTCCTTTTTATTGAGCTTGGCTGCAGGGGTAGCCTCCATCTCGCCTTCAGCCTCTTTCTTCTATGGTTAGTCCGTCCTTGTTCGATGGCGTTTCTACGCCGTCGCTTTCTTTTCGCTTCCTTTTATTTTCCTTTTCGCTCCCTCCTTGCCCCCATCTATCTCCCTCTTCCCAAGCCTTCGCTTTGAGCCTTTTATAAATTAATGATTAAAAATTTGTATAAGTTCGCTGAATTTAGTACTTTTGCAAAGTTTTTGAGAACATATACAAATCATTATAATGAATATATCTTATAAATGGCTTAAAGAGTATGTCGACTTCGACCTTACTCCACAGCAAACAGCGGACGCGCTGACATCATGCGGATTGGAAGTTGACGCTCTCGAAGAAGTACAAACCATCAAGGGTGGTTTGAAAGGTCTGTATGTAGGTAAAGTACTTACATGCGAAGCACATCCTAATAGTGATCATCTACATGTTACCACAGTTGACCTCGGCAAGGGCGAACCACAGCAGATTGTTTGTGGCGCTCCTAATGTTGCTGCTGGTCAGAAAGTTATCGTTGCCGACCTTGGCTGCGTGCTCTATGATGGTGACAAGGAATTCGTAATCAAAAAATCTAAGCTTCGTGGCGTAGAGAGTCTTGGCATGATTTGTGCCGAAGACGAAATTGGTGTTGGCACCTCTCACGATGGCATCATCGTATTGCCTGAGGATGCTCAGGTCGGAATGCCTGCTGCCGAATACTATCATCTTGAAAGCGACTGGGTAATAGAGATTGATATTACTGCCAACCGTGCTGACGCTCTCAGCCATTACGGTGTGGCTCGCGACCTCTATGCTTGGCTCTTGCAGAATGGCTATCAGACATCGTTGCATCGTCCTGATTGCGACAAGTTTGTTGTCGACAACCACGACCTCAACATCGATGTAGAGATTCAGAACACAGAGGCTTGCAAGCGCTATGCATGCATCTCTATCACCGACTGCGAAGTTAAGGAAAGCCCAGAGTGGCTTCAGAATAAGCTCAACATCATCGGCGTTCGTCCTATCAACAACATCGTCGACATCACCAACTATGTGATGATGGCGTATGGTCAGCCTATGCATTGCTTCGATGCTGACATGGTAAAGGGCAACAAAATTGTTGTGCGCACTCAGCCTGAGGGCACACACTTCACAACTCTCGATGGCGAAGACCATGAGCTCGGACTCCACGACCTTAGCATCTGCAATGCCGAGGAGCCTATGTGTATCGCTGGTATCTTTGGCGGCAAGGGTAGTGGCACCTACGAAACCACACGCAACGTGGTTTTGGAGAGCGCTTATTTCCACCCTACATGGATTCGCAAGAGCGCACGTCGTCATGGCTTGAGCACCGATGCCAGCTTCCGTTTCGAGCGTGGCATCGACCCTAATGGTCTTATCTATGCTTTGAAGCAGGCTGCTATCCTCTGCAAGGAGTTGGCTGGCGGTAAGATTTCTATGGAAATAAAGGACGAATATCCTACTTTGGTTCCTGATGCCAACGTGCGCCTCGACTATGCTTACGTAGATACTCTCATCGGCAAGCACATCGGCAACGATACCATCAAGAACATCGTTTCTTCGCTCGAGATGAAGATCGTAGCTGAAGACGAAAATGGTCTCAACCTCGTGGTTCCAGCTTATCGTGTAGACGTGCAGCGTCCATGCGACGTTGTAGAGGACATCCTCCGCATCTATGGATATAATAATGTAGAGATTCCTTTGCAGCTCAAGTCGTCGCTCACTATTCCAAGCGAGCAGGACAAGATTCATAAGCTTGAAAACCTTATCGGCGAACAGCTCGTAGGTTGCGGCTTCAATGAAATATTGAACAACTCGCTCACCAAGACTGCTTACTATACCGACCTCAAGACCTACAGCGCCGACACCACTGTTAAGGTGATGAATCCTCTGAGCGCTGATCTTGGAGTGATGCGTCAGAGCCTCTTGTTTGGTGGCTTAGAGAGCATCATGCGCAATGCTAACCGCAAGAATTGCAACCTTCGTTTCTTCGAGTTTGGCAACTGCTATCACTACGATGCTGACAAGTGGTCGACTGATGCTCCTATCAATGCTTACCGTCAGGAGCGCCACCTCGGACTCTGGGTTTCTGGTAAGAGAGTAGAGGGCTCATGGGCACATCCTAACGAGGATTCTTCATTCTACGAGCTCAAGGCTTATGTAGAGAATGTCCTTGCTCGCATCGGTATCATATCGGGCATGGTGGTAATGGAGAATTCTACCAACGATATCTTTGCTAAGGGCTTGAACATCATGACTCGTGGCGGCAAGACTATCGTTGAGATGGGTATCGTGGCTCGCAAGTTGCAGAAGCAGGCCGACATCGCTTCTGAAATTTATTATGCCGACTTCAATTGGACCAACGCCATGAAGGCCATCCGCAAGAATAAGGTTGAGTTCACAGAACTTAGCAAATATCCTGCTGTTAGCCGCGACTTGGCATTGCTCATCGACAATAATGTGACATTCGCTCAAATCGTCGACGTAGCTCGTCAGTCAGAGAAGAAATTGCTTAAGAAGGTTGAACTCTTCGACGTTTACCAGGGCAAGAACTTGCCTGAGGGTAAGAAGAGCTACGCTGTCAACTTCATCCTCCAGGATGAGCAGAAGACTCTCAACGACAAGCAGATTGACGCCATCATGCAGAAGCTCATCAGCAACCTCAAGAATAAGCTCGCTGCAGAACTTCGATAAAACTGCTGACGACATTATTGGCGTGAATAACCAAGAACAAAACAAAAAAACAAAACACAATAACACTATGGGAAGAGCATTTGAATACCGTAAAGCAACAAAGCTTAAGAGATGGGGCCACATGGCTCGTACATTTACAAAGATTGGCAAGCAGATTGCCATTGCTGTAAAGGCTGGCGGTCCTGAACCAGAGAACAATCCTACTCTTCGTGCTATCATCGCTAATGCTAAGCGCGAGAACATGCCTAAGGACAACATCGAGCGTGCTATCAAGAACGCTATGGGTAAGGATCAGAGCGATTACAAGGAGGTTACTTACGAGGGATATGGTCCACACGGAGTAGCTATCTTCGTAGACACTCTTACCGACAACACCACTCGTACTGTAGGCGACGTTCGTTCTGTCTTCAATAAGTTCAACGGTAACATGGGTACCACAGGTAGCCTCTCGTTCCTCTTCGACCACAAGAGCGTGTTCACATTCAAGAAGAAGGACGGCGTTGATATGGACGAGATGATTCTCGACCTCATCGACTACGGAGTAGAAGATGAATACGACGAGGATGAGGAAGCAGGCGAAATCACTATCTATGGTGATCCTAAGAGCTTCGGCGACATCCAGAAGCATCTCGAGTCTGAGGGCTTCGAGGTTACTGGTGCTGAGTTCACCTACATCCCTAACGACCTCAAGGATGTAACTGATGAGGAGCGCGAAACTATCGACAAGATGGTAGAGCGTCTTGAGGAGTTCGACGATGTGCAGACTGTTTATACAAACATGAAGCCTGCTGACGACGCAGAATAATCAAGCTTAACAGGCTGAACATTAAAGCATTAAATGCAAAATAATCAAGCTGAAGTATGAAGAATATCTGTTATCCTACTCAGGGCACATGTAGCAAGTTCATTAATGTTTCTATCGACGATGACAACAAAATTCATGATGTCTCGTTTGTTGGTGGATGCATGGGCAACACCTGTGGCGTTTCGCGTCTCGTAGAAGGCATGGATGCCGACGAGGTTATTGCCAGACTGCGTGGAATCACATGTGGCAATAAGCCTACAAGCTGTCCAGATCAGCTTTCGCTTGCTATCGAAGCTTTGAAAAACAGCAAATAAGCTATTTATTAGTAGCAAAATATAAAACGAGGGTGTACTTCTACATCCTCGTTTTTTTCATTTCCATCTCCCTCTGTTTTTCATTTTCATCACCTTTTTTTTCATTTCCATCTCCCTCTGTTTTTCATATTTATCTTCCTCTGCCGCCATCATCTATAATAGGTAATTATAGCGTTGAAAAGCAAATATGCAGAAAATCTGTCTCTTATACACATCTC
>OBIB01000765.1_pt1 | contig 11033 bp, 7 predicted proteins | sample 1496261 | NCBI WGS metagenome assembly OBIB01 (sample SAMN05065771, study PRJEB22554) | human gut metagenome | biome: ENVO:2100002; feature: ENVO:00000062; material: ENVO:00002003 | host: Homo sapiens | place: USA
AGCGTAGTCTCGTGGGCTCGGAGATGTGTATAAGAGACAGGGTCAGGGCTTGGTCGTCGGGCAGCTGCTTGCTCAGTTTGAGCGCCTCGTCGTTGCGCTTCATGGCCAGCAGCATCACGAGCTCGTTGCGTTGTCCGGTCTTGGCCACCGTTTCGTAGTAGCCGTCAAACCGGCCGTTGAGCACGGCGTTCACGGCCAGCAGCATGTGCGTGGTCTTGTTGTCGGGAACGAAGGCGGAGAGCGAGTCGGCTGCCGTGTAAAGGCCCGCGTTGAGGAGCGCCGTCATCTGGTTGGTGTTCACCACCGAGGGGGCATTCTTTCCGGCAAACGGGCGCAGCAGGTCGGCGTCGGCGGCCTGTCGGTTGATGAGCAATGCCGAGAGGTCGTTGGCCGCCACCATGAACGACGGGTAGATCTCCAGCGCCTGGCGCAGCATGGTCTCACGTCTCACAGAGTCGGCCTCGGCGCGATAGAGCCGGAAATACTCATATTTGGTGAGCTGCTTGTAGTCGGCGGCGTAGAGCTGGCGAATCTCGTCGAGCGTGAGCTGGCGGAACACGGAGTAGTTCATTACGTAGCCCACATGGCGCAGGCGTGGCAGATACTTGTCCATGAGCAGCGAGCGGTAGAAGGGCAGCTTGCGCATGCCTCTCGACTGGTCGTCGATGTTGCCCCATCGCTTGGTGATGTTCTCCACCTGCCGGGCCTCGTCGTAGAGGCTGTCGGCGCGCAGCAGGTCGGCCACCTTGCCCCAAGGCGCCACGGCGGCGTTCGAGGCAAACTTCATGCCGCGGCGGGCACGCTCGGGCACGAGCCCCCTGAGATAGTTAACCGCGTAGTCCATGCGCTTCTTGGCCAGTTGGAGGTTGCTGTTGTACCTTCCATCGGGCGATGATGTGCCGTTGATGGTGAGCGATTGCAGCGTGGCGTCCTTGTCGGCGCTGATCTGCTCTATCTGCTCGCGCATCTTGCCGATCTCCGCAATGTTGTTGGGGTCGTTGGGGTCGAAGGCGGCCTTGTTCATGGGGAATCGCAGGTTCACCTCGCCCTTGCTGTCGCGCAACTGCACCTCGGGCTTGGGCCAGTAGGCCGAGTCGTTGAGCTGGCTGGCGGCAAACGAGTAGTCGAGCCAACGCAGGGGGTTGATCGTTCCCTTGGCGATGATGGTGGTGTCGCGGTACACAATGCGGTTGTAGTTCTCAATGGCCATATACACGTTGCAGGTGTAGTCGTCCTTCACGTGCTCCACGTAGGCCGAGTCGGCATAGCCTATGATGTCGTTGGTGCGTCCCTTCTCGCGCTTCTCCTTCGTCTTCACCACCACATATTGTGCCAGCGGGTCGCCCTGTGGGTCGTCCATGCGGTAGTCGTAGAGGCGGTCTTGCGTGCGGTTGTAGGTGCGCGCGTCGTACACCATGGGGCGCATGAGCTGCTCCTCGTGGCGCGTCACGTTGTAGATCACGGGCTGCACCACCAGGCGGTTGTTGTGCGAGAACATCTCGCGCGGCACCCTCACACGGGTCTTCACGTGGAAATAGTTGCCCCTCACCTCGATGTCGGTGGGTTCGGGCTGAATTTTGTCGGTGATGTGCTTGGCGGTCACCACGAGCTCCTCGAGGGCCACGTCGTTTGGCTGCAGTTTCACCTCTATGTATTTATGGCTCGATTTCACCTTCACGTCTTGGCTCTTCACACCCACCATGCTGAACCGGAGGGTGGCTCCCGAGTGTACGTTGATGGCGAAGCGGCCGTCTATGTCGGTGATGGCGAGGGCGCGCCGCGTCTCCGGGTCGGTGATCGACACGCCGAGAAGCGGCTCCTTCGTGTCCTTGTCGGTCACCAGGCCGGTGAGGCGAAACACATCCTGGGCCGAGGCGCCCATGGCCATGAGCAGCAGCACCAGCGTCAGCGCCTGTCGGGCCACACGGCCCAGCGCTGGGGTGCGCAATGAAGTATAGGGTTTCATCATCATACTCGCGTTGGATAATAAAAAAAACAATGCAATGGTCTTACTTGAGCAGGTACACGAACGTTACGCCTGCCTTCAGCGGCGCCCACGCCCACTTGGTGTTGTTGGCGTGCTCGGGCTCTTGCCCTGCGGCGTCGGCAAACTTCTTCTCGTTGACGCGCACGGCTCCGGCGCCTATGGTGGCCTCGAGGCTCCATCGGCGGCCCAGCACAAAGCTGTAGCCGTAGGTCAGGCCGGCGCCCCATGCGTCGCCCTTGTGGCGGGTGTCGTCGAGGAGCAGGTTGTAGTTGGAGGCAACGGCCATCACACCCACAAAATGCCCAGCCTGCGGACGGGCGCTAAACCAATAGCGCGCCTCCGGGCTGAACTGCAGCATCTTCGCGTCGACCTTGCCTGCCTTCAGCAAGCTGCCCATGGCCTCGAAGTTGAGCGTCACGTGGCGGTTGATGCGAAACTCGGCACCCATGTTCGGCGACATGGCTGCCCAGTAGAGGGCGTTGGTTTTCAGGCCGATGCGCTGCGCATGGGCCATCGTTGAGCACATAAAGAATAGGCACACCCCCATGGCCATTCTTAATAGTGGCTTACTAATCATTTGTACGTTCATAACACAGAATACAATCATTATTGAATGATATGGGTGCAAAGTTACGAAAAATGCCCGAAACAGGAACCTGTTTGCGCCAACAATTCGCCAAAAGGACAATAAATTTGCTCTATGCCAATGCCCGATGGCGCCCACGGCGTGTTTGCGCCCCCTTAGGCAGGCCATGAGGCTCTGACCAATGGCCTTGCCCCCAAGGGTGGGCAAACGAATGATGCATTTGTCCTTAACCATTTTGCTCGCCCCTTCGGCCTAATGAAGAGGCGGCAAATCTCATTATGGGTGGGCGGTTGCCGCAAAGGTCAAGCGCACGCCACTTTCGTATGTACTTCATCAGCGGGCTGGGCTGCCAAATCTATCCTCGAAGATGCTGATAATCTGCTTGCTTCGGTATAAATAAGGGGCTTAATCGTTGGTCATAACCATAAAAAGCCATACTTTTGCAGAAGACAACTTAACCGAATAGGCTTTTTCATGCCAACGAATAATAACTTAACCCATAGCCATGGATATATTGTCGCATTTTAGAAGCATCGAAGAACTTACCAAAACACTCGCACGAGAGCAGAAGTTGCTGAGCGAAATGTTTGGCAAGCGAAAGCTTATGCGATTTCCAAAGGCGCTTGCGCTCGAACTTGTAGGAGGAAACGAGGGTAGGGTGCAGCGGCTGTTGGACTACGGTGTGTTGGTGGATGCGGGCAACACCGTAGAGATAGAGACCGACTATCTTAACTTCTTTGAGGAGGTGCTCAACGTGAACGAGGAAATCAGCGTGTTGAGTGTCCAAGAGTGCATCAACACGCTGAAGGAGCAGATAGGCTATTTCCTCCAAGAGACCAACGTAAATCGGAAGGCAAACTATCAAGACTGTGTACGACAACTGTTGAAAAAGACCGGATTCCGCACACTGAAGAACGTGGTGGACCTGAAGCGCAACATGGACATCGCCTACAAGCAAGAGCCCAATTACCTCATCAAGAAGCAAAAGTTGCAACATCTCGACGAGAAGAGCCATAGCATTCGCTCCATGATACGCGAGTGTGAAAAACTCATGGATCACGAGCACGCTTTCTTCCTCATGGCCAACGACCCACACATGGCCAAGACATGCAGCGATGTGAAGCACGATTTTGTGGAGGCTTACCACGCGCTGATGGAGATTGATCGGCTAATCATCGTCTACATCAACCAGATAGACCAGCAGAATAATCTTTATAAGAAGATTCGCAAGCTGAAGTACCTGCAAGACCAATTGCTCATCAAGACCGATACGAACCTGTTGACGGTGTTGCAAGATAGCAACCCCTTATGGATGGAAAGTCGCCAATACAGCAAGATTCGGCTATCGCTCGACAGTCTCAGAGAGAGCGAACAGACAACCCAGTTACTGCGACGGATAGCAGAGCGCAACGGCATGAGGAAGACGGCGCGCACCGAAGCCGAACCCTTGACCAATGATGACCTGCAAGACCATGAGTTGCCATTGAAAGAGGTTGACCCCACTGAGGTGTGGAACGCTTTTGCGGCCTCAGCCCATAACCTGTTTGAGTTTATCCTACGTTACGACTATCCCATGGAGCGTACGATCGAGGATCACGCCACCCTTTTCTGCCAATTGGTGATTCTTCACCCCGACGATTGCCAGCCAACTGGTCAATATGCCACTTACCAAGACATTGAATACCCTATCATCTATGCGAAATAACACACAACGAATCTACGAGCGACTGAACCGTGGAGAATTTCTTGCGGTCGACAGTGTCGACCCCACCATCCGCCATCTTTTTGTGGATATTGAGGAGAATTACGACGACTATGCCGACTTCTACAAAGAGATTGGCCTACGATTGGAGGTGGGCGATGGCTACTATTATTTCTCACGTAAGGGAGAAAGCAAGCAAGCTGTGGAGCAGAAACTGGAGAGTTTCGCCAAATGGCTCGACTACCTCGATTTTCTGAAATGCTACAACCCATCGTTCACGGCGGGTTTCCAGTTCCGCAAGAGCCATTTGGTGGAGCAAATAAGTCTCGACATCGAGCTTAAGGAGAAGGCGGGCCACTTGTATAAGAAATATGGGGTGGGATCGAACCTCGAAATCGTGAGTAAACTCTTGCAAGAGATGATGAGCATAGGCTTTGCAGAGTGTGTGAATGAGCAAGACGAGTCGTACAAGGTGACTTCGGCCTTTCGTTATGCCGAAGAACTGGTAAACATGATACAAATAGCCAACGAAGATGAAGTACCTGAATAAGATTATATTTGTCAATAGCGCCAACATTCCCTACGCCGAGATTGCGGTGGATGGCAATGTGCACTTCACCGGCACACAGGGCGTAGGAAAGAGTACCGTGTTGCGCGCGTTGTTGTTCTTCTACAACGCTGACAAGCACCGTCTGGGCATTCAACAAGGGCAGAAATCGTTTGATGAGTTTTATTTTCGCCTGTCGAACTCGCATATTCTCTATGAAGTGATGCGCGACAATGGCGCTTATACCATTCTCGTGAGTCGTTACCAGGGACGTGCCTCATGGCGCTTCATTGACGCACCCTTCCAACGCCAGTGGATCGTTGGCGACGACAATCAGGTGTTGAGTGATTGGGTGAGGATACGCGAGCGCATCGACAAGAATACGACTGTATCGGCAAGAATCGATTCGGGTGTGATGTTCAAGGACATCATTTTCGGAAACACACGCGACCATAAGTACACGCGCTATGCCTTGGTGCAAAGCACACATTACCAAAACATTCCGCGAAGCATACAGAACGTGTTTCTCAATACCAAGCTCGACGCCGACTTTGTGAAGAACACTATCATACAATCGATGGCCGATGAGGACCGTTCCATAGACCTGCAAACCTACCGACGCCTGGTGACAAGCTTTGAACGAGAGTATGATGAGATCGACTGTTGGTTCCGCCAAACCAGCGATGGCAACTATCCCGTGCGCCAACTAGCCACGAAGATTGCCGAGCAGGGGCGTACCCTTGTGGCAATCGACCAGCAGACGATCGAAATATGGCGCATGCTCAACCATGCCGTGGCCGATTGTGAGCAAAAGATTCCGTTGCTGGAGGCCCAAGTCGAGGAGGTGAAGACGAATATAGAGAAGGAGCGCAAACGCGAGAAAGAACTCTCCTCCGAATACGAAAAAGATAACAATGCGCTAAGGGAGACGCGTGGAGCTCATAAGAGCAGGTTGGAAGAAATAGCAAGTGCACGAAAAAAATACGAAGGGATCGAAGCCTTATTGGAGCGCGCTGCACAAGAACAATCGTTGCAGCAGGAGAGGGACACCAAGCAATCGTTGCTCGACGACCTTCTGAAAGCTCATCAGACCATAGAGGAGAAATACAACATAGCCCGAGCTAAACTGGAGAACAACCGACAGGCGTTTCTCAATGGGCAGCGTGAGGCTTACTTTAAGGAGCAAGAAGCCATGCTGCAGGTGCGCAACCGATTGGACGATGAGCGCACGAAAGGCAAAAACCAACTGATAGAAGCCTTCGAATGCTGGCGAAGCGAATCGGACGACCGCTTGAATATGCTGAGAGGCGATCAGTATCGCGCCGACAGCGAACTAAAGGCGCTCCGCACATGGCATCCCATGGCCGACGATATCAAGCAGATCGACGACCAGCTGCGGCAATTGGAAAGTCATGAGAAGCAAATAGCGGCTCAGCAGGAGGTGGTGAAAAGCAGGTTGAAACAAATAGCTTCCGAATACGACACGAAGGAAGCTGAGCTCAAACGAAAGGTGCAGCGCGAGCAGCTGATGCTGGAGGAGCAGCGCGAGCGGCTGCGAGAACAACGGGATAAGGTAAGCCACCTGTTGGCACATCTCGACGGCTCGCTTTACCAATGGCTCTGCCAGAACGCTGAGGGATGGGAGAGCACCATTGGCAAGGTGGTCGATGAGGAGCGCATTCTTTATGCGCAAGGGCTCGACCCACAACAATCTGCCCCTTCCAACAGTATGTTTGGCGTGAGGCTCAATCTCGATGGCATAGATGCTGTTCATCGCACCCCCGATGAGTATCTGGCCGAAAAGAAACGTTTGGAAGAACAACTGAAAACCATTAACCGCCAGCTCGACCAGTTGCCCGTCACGCTTCAAGAAGACATAGCGAAACTGAGCAAGAAGTATGCTGCCCAGCTCAATCCGCTTCGCCAAGAGGCTACGGGCTTAAAGGTGGAGCAAGCCCAAGTGCCTGTCAAGCGGCAGAATCTGGAGAACCAACGTCACCAACTGCAGATGGAGGAGCGGGAGCTCATTGCCAAGGAGCAGGAGGCGCGCATGACGGCCTTCAACGAGGCCGTGCTCAAGGTGAAGGGCGAGAATGACGCGCGCGACGAGAAATCAGCCCGAAACCGCAAGGATCTCAACGACTTAGACTTGAGGTTCAAACGAGAGGTGAAGGCGCTCGACCAGCGCTTGTGCGCTTTTGAGGAAGCGCAAGCAGCAAAAAAACAGGTTCGCGAACGCGAGTTCGCTGACCAAAAAGCCCAGCTCGACCAGCAGCAGAAGGAAGAGCTTGAGGGGAAAGGCGTTAACGTGAAGTTGGTGGACGCATATCGCCTTGAGGTGGATAGTCTCTGCCAACGGTTGCGACAAATTGAGGACGAGCGCCCCAAGGTGATTAGCTATCGCCTTGCCAAGCAAGACCTGTTCGACAAGGAGCCTGAGATTCGCAAGGCCATGAAGGGGATTGACCAAAAGCTTGAGGCCATACGCCAACGCTACGATGACAAGCGAACTCGGCTGGAAAAGAAACGGCAGGCACACGAGTCACATCAGAGAGAGGTGCTCAACGACATGGAGCACCGCCGCAAAGGATTGGAACTCTACCATCAAGTAATAGAAAACGAGCACTTGGTGGCCGACAACATCATGGCCGACGACAAAAGGGTGATGACCCATCAAGACTGCCAGAGCCTCTTGAGCCAACTTCGTGGAAACGTCAATCAGAAACGCGAAGAGATAGATAAACTGAAGGAGTGGGTGGTTGGCTTCAACCGCTATTTCAAGCCAGATAATGCGTTCCACTTCAACACTCGGCCGGTTGTCGACAACGACTATCTGCTGATTGCCGCCAATTTGCAGGAATTTATGGACAACAACAAGATAGAGGTGTTCCGCCGACGTACCAGCATGCATTATAACGACATTCTGCAACGGGTGTCGACGGAGATTGGCGCATTGATGAAGCGCTGCTCTGATGTGGATGGTGTGATATTGGACATCAACCGCGACTTCGTGGAAAAGAATTTTGCGGGTGTCATCAAGAGCATAGAATTGAAAGCGAGCGAATCGTCGGATCGACTCATGCAGTTGCTCATGTCCATCCATCAGTATGTTGAGGAAAATCCTTTCACAATGGGCGAACCCAACCTGTTCTCGAATGGCAGCAACGATGAGGCTAACCGCAAAGTGGTGGACTATTTGAAGAGCCTCTCCCGGCAGTTGCTCGACGAGCCTAATCGCGCCACCGTGTCGTTGGGCGACGCCTTCCGATTGCAGTTCCGTGTGAAGGAGAACGACAACGACACCGGGTGGGTGGAGCGGATCAACAATGTGGGATCCGACGGTACCGACATCCTTGTGAAGGCCATGGTGAACATCATGCTGATCAATGTGTTTAAGAAGAAAGCCGCCCGTAAGAGTGGCGATTTCATCGTGCATTGCATGATGGACGAGATTGGCCGCCTTCACCCCAATAACATCAAGGGCATATTGCAGTTTGCCAATTCGCGTAACATCTATCTCATCAACAGTTCGCCCACATCCTACAATCCTTACGATTACCGCTACACATATCTGCTGAGCAAGCAGGGCGTAAAGACAAGGGTGGAGAAGTTGTTGAAACGAATCAAGTAATAAGAGGAAGCGTATGGCCATTAGTGCACCATTACAAGCGTTGATAGCAGGCGAATCGGTTGCGGGATCAAGATTGGGCCGCAAGTTGGCCGACGAGCTGCTGGCCGAGGGATTGCTGGCGATAACCACTCACGGGTCGAGGAGGTCGTATAGGGCGCGCGACTCCCAGACCCTGAAGCAATACCTCGTCGACAAGGAAGAGCGCTATCGAAGCATCGACGTGCCAACGACCGATACGCGGGCGGCTATGGCGGAAGCTACGGGCAACTCAAAACTTACGAAGATACGGTCGTGCCCGGGCTTCCCCGTTAACAGTTATGAACCCATAGCATGCCGATTGGGCAACGATCCCTTTCTGGTGAATCCACAAGAGGGGTGTTTCCTGTTTGTCACCGATTGGCAACGATTTGCCATTCCCCACGACGTAACGGTTGTGGGTGTGGAGAATATGGAGAACTTCAGAATGCCTCGCCGTCAGCGTGCTTTCATTGAATCGTACCTCATGGCACACAATTTGCCCCCGAGGGCGCTCTTCGTGTCGCGCTATCCGCAATCGTCCGACCTGAGGCGTTGGCTTATGGCCGTTCCCAACCCTTACCTTCATTTTGGCGATTTCGATTTGGCTGGCATCCATATATTCCTTTCTGAGTTTCAGCGTTATTTGGGTGTGGCCCGTGCTTCGTTTCTCATTCCCACCGACATTGCCGCTCGGCTCCATGCGGGGTCGTCGCAGCGCTACGATGCGCAGTATGCCCATTTTCAGCATCTGACTGCTCCCACGCCCGACCTGCAACGCCTCATCGACCTCATTCATCGGGAACGCAAGGGGTACGACCAAGAAGGGTACGTTTGTAATGATGATTGATGATTGTGGAATGGTATTAGCCACAAATCCGCAACTTAGCCCTTCAATGTCCTTCCTGCGTGTACACGTCCTCTCATTGTTGATTTAGCAGATAAATTGAGGCAGAGACCCCCCACTTCTGCCTACAACATCCCCTTACCCCACAATGCGACTTGAGACAATATGCGGTATCATACCCATAAGTTGTAGGCGTTATCCAAAATCAGTTTGGAATACATTTGCGTAAGCATTGTTACAGGTATAGATATTCAGCACATACCGGCTGGATGTCCTGATCCACTTGGCTTAATGTGGAGTCAAATTGCTACTTGACCCGAAAATTCTCCTCCAAAAGGAGTGAGTTTCTCAGACTTAATCTGTATTTTTGCCATGTCTATCGTTGGATTCTCTTGTTTATTTTTGCAACACTAAGATAAGTGAATGTCTTCGACATGGCAAAATCCTGGGCCCCTCGGCTCTGCCGCCTGGCTTGTCTAAGTAACCGGCTCTGCCGTTTGCCCAAGCAAGAACTTTTGCTGCTCAGGTACTTAAGAAGTTTAATTTACAATAGTGTTGCGGAATTAAGGAAAATATGAATATAAGAAAAATAGCCAATCTTGCAACCTTGTTTTTTGCAGGAACATTAATCACTGCGTGCGGTTCATCAAGTAAAGTAACATCCCTGTTTAGTGATAGGGTTGACTCAATCAAAGTGGAAGTATCGACTAAGGTCAGCACCGATTATATTATGCTGACTAATTCAGATAAAGCCATTGTCAAACTTAAGGGTAATGACGAATCCTCGCTGCCCGCTAAGGAAACGGCGAAATTAAAAGCCCTTGCCGAGGATTTGTTCGTAAAGCGGACAGAAAATATTGTTCTTTCAGAGACCAAGGCGAATGGTCGTACCAGTCATCCCATCTTCACCGTCACACTCTATCGTAACGATAAAGGTGAAAGTTCACGATACGAAATGGGGGATGAAGCCGATGGTATTACACAGTGTACCACAAAAAATATCCGCTATAGTGATTCTTTCCGTGAGTTTATGTTTTCAGTAGTTCGCATCCTCGATTGATAGCTATGCTCAAATATTGTGTTGATTCATGTATTCATCCCTTGTATAAATCATTCCAAGACTTGTATTGTACAAGTTTCCCGATATTTGAACAGCGTTCTGTATCACAGCAGGTAAAAGCTTTTCAAAATGAACGGTATAAACTCTTGGCATTTACTGAAAACGATTTGTTTCTCGGTTTCATTTCTTATTGGGAGTTCGACGCTTACTGTTATGTGGAGCATTTCGCCGTCAATACAGATTTAAGAGGAAAAGGATATGGCAGTAATCTACTCCGTTCATTCATCCAATCGACCAGAAAAATTGTTTTGTTGGAAATAGACCCTATCGCAGACAGCATATCAGAAGCCCGTTTGAGATTTTACAAAAGATGCGGTTTTCATGAGAATTCATATCCGCACAAACACCCTGCTTACCGTCAAGAATACCAGCCACATCCTTTGATTGTGCTTACTACTAAACGGGCTGTCTCTTATACACATCTGACGCTGCCGACGATTGATTTGAGCACTACTGTAATGAAATAAAAAATAAGTTTGAAAGAGTATCAACAAATAGTTCGTTATAATATGAGATAACGGCTAAGCGGCTTTACGCTGCCAGCCAAAGGGTTCTTTGGTAGTATGACAATTAGGGCCTGCCAATTAAATGCTGTCTC
>OBIB01000775.1_pt1 | contig 10972 bp, 8 predicted proteins | sample 1496261 | NCBI WGS metagenome assembly OBIB01 (sample SAMN05065771, study PRJEB22554) | human gut metagenome | biome: ENVO:2100002; feature: ENVO:00000062; material: ENVO:00002003 | host: Homo sapiens | place: USA
TCTACCCTCCGCAGCAGCCCGAAGGCAATCGGACGAGCCGCCCTCAATCTGCGGTATACATGAGCTTACAGCTCCCAGATGGCACAGCCTGACGATCACCCGCCAGCTGGTGGTCTCTTACACCACCTTCTCACCCTTACTCTCACCACCCCAGACTGGACAAACGGGATAAGTGAAAGCGGTTATTTTCTTCTACCGACACCTACTGTCACCAATAGCTTCTAGTTTCGGAAGTGGGATGCTCTATGCTGCCCGGACTTTCCTCTCGCACCTGAAAGATGCCAGCGACAGACCGGAGCACTGCTTTCGACATGCAAAAGTACAAAAAACTTTTGATACTATCGCACGATTCCTCACTTTTTTATGCATCATTAGTTATTCGCAAGGCTATTTTCACTCTTTCCCCCCGGTTAAACCGAGTTTTCGAGCCGCTGTCTTTTAACAGATATTCAATGATTAACAAAAGATAGTTTCGTATACAAAACTAAGATTTTCATGCTTACATTCAAATATTTGTGAATTTAGGGCATTTCTTGTTTAATAGCCGTTAAAGTGTTAATTTGAAATGTTAAAACGGAATAAATTTATGCAGAGAATGAAGCGTATCTCAAAAAATGAGCCTATATTTGCAACCGGAAAACAGAGCGGTGCATGACAAGCTGACTTTTGGCATGATATTAGCTGCTGCAGTTCCAAGGAAAAGAAAAGTAAACAATAAAAAATAAGAAACATGAAAAAATTAAGTAATTATGTTGTGGCTGTGCTCTGCGTTGGTTCGCTCGCATTTTCAGCCGGTGCTTTCATGAAAGTAAATGCTTCACCTGCAGTTACCGCTGCGCCAGCAGGTCAGCCTGTAGACTTAACCTATGCTGCCGAGAAGGCGCTGCCTGCTGTAGTACATATTAAATACGTACAGAACTCGAAGGTGAAGACGGTAGATGTGCAGGACGACCCATTCGGAGGATTCTTCGACCCGTTCGGCTTCTTCGGCAACCCGGGACAGGGCAACGGAGGCACACGCAAGCAGAAAGTGCAGACTCCGAAGAGAGAGGCTACAGGTTCGGGCGTCATCATCAGTCAGGACGGTTACATCGTTACCAACAACCACGTGGTAGAAGGTGCTGACGAGCTGACCGTAACGCTGAACGACAACCGAGAATTCTCGGCTCGCATCATCGGAACCGACAAGACTACCGACCTCGCCCTCATCAAGGTAGACGGCAAGAACCTGCCTACCCTGCCTATCGCCGACAGCGACAAGGTGAAGGTGGGTGAATGGGTCATCGCAGTGGGCAACCCATTCGGACTGAACAATACGGTTACAGCCGGCATTATCTCTGCCAAGGCACGTTCACTCGGTGCCAACGGCGTAGAGAGCTTCATCCAGACCGATGCTGCCATCAACGCAGGTAACTCGGGCGGTGCACTCGTCAACACCCAGGGCGAACTGGTAGGCATCAACGCCATGCTCTATTCTCAGACCGGTTCTTACTCCGGCTACGGTTTCGCCATCCCTACCTCTATCATGAACAAGGTGGTAGACGACCTGAAGAAATACGGCAGCGTACAGCGCGTGATGCTGAGCATACAGGGAAGCGATGTGCTGAACTATATCAACGCCCAGAAGGAGAACGGCAAGGATGTGAACCTGGGAACCAACGAAGGTGTTTACATTGCCAAGGTTGATGAAGACGGCAACGGTGCTGAGGCAGGACTGAAGGAAGGTGACGTGATTACCAAGGTTGACGGCAAGAAGGTGACCAAGATGGCTGAGCTGCAGGAAATCCTGAACGGCAAGCGCCCTGGCGACAAGATGAGCATCACCTATCTGCGCAACAAGAAGGCAAGCACCAAGACCATCACGCTGAAGAATGCCCAGGGTAATACTTCGGTTATCAAGAGTGCCGACCTCGACGTGCTCGGTGGCAGCTTCCGCCCTATTACTGAGAGCCAGAAGAACCAGCTCAACATCAAGTATGGTGTAGAGGTAATGAAGGTGAACAGCGGCGCCCTGAAGGATGGTGGCATTTCACGCGGTTTCATCATCCAGCGCATCAACGACAACAACATCAATACGATTGATGACCTGCAGAAGGCTGTAAAGAGTGCTTCTACCAGCAAGGACCCAGTGCTCTACATCCAGGGTATATGGCCAACAGGCAAGAAGGCTTACTTCGCTGTTCCGCTGCAGAAAGACTAAGGGTAAGCGTTTGAAGAGAAACGTCTCATGATTGAGTAGTGAAAAGGCATTTTTACTGCCAAAAAACTCAAGAAACAGACAAAAAACAATAAAATAGTAGGTATTTCTGAAAAATATCTACTATTTTTTTTGGTATTTAAACAAAAAAGTGTATTTTTGCAACTACTTAAAATTTGATGCCAGCATGAGACAATTAAAAATTACTCAGTCAATTACGAATCGCGCAAGCGCATCGTTGGAAAAATATCTTCAAGATATTGCTCATGAGGAGCTGCTCTCTACAGATGAAGAGGTGGAGCTTGCTCAGCGTATAAGAAAAGGTGACCGTAGGGCATTGGAGAGATTAACAAAAGCCAATCTCCGTTTCGTGGTGTCTGTTGCCAAACAGTACCAGAACCAAGGGCTCAGCTTGTCTGATCTTATCAACGAAGGAAATGTGGGGCTTATCAAAGCCGCACAGAAGTTTGATGAAACCCGAGGCTTTAAGTTTATCTCTTACGCCGTATGGTGGATTCGCCAGAGCATTCTGCAGGCCATAGCCGAGCAGAGCAGACTTGTGCGCCTTCCGCTCAACCAGGTGGGAAGCGTTAACAAGATAAACAGAGAGATGAGTAAGTTCGAACAGGAATTTGAACGCAAACCGAGTGTAGACGAAATAGCTGACCGCATAGACTTGCCGGAAGACAAGATAGAGGACGCCATGAAGGCTACATCGACAAGTCGCCACCTGAGCGTGGATGCGCCTTTTTCTGATGATGAAGATGGCAGCATGCTCGACCTGATGGCCAATTCGGATGATCCGACCGACAATGAACTGCTGGCAGAGTCGCTGAGAGCAGAAATAGAAAGACTGCTCGGCACGCTGCCGGACAAAGATCAGAAAATCATTGCTGCCTTCTATGGCATAGGAACACCTGAACTGACGCTCGAAGAAATCGGAACCAAGTATCATCTCACCAGGGAAAGAGTACGCCAGATTAAGGAAAAAACGATCAGGCGACTCCGGAACAAAACGACAGATAAACTGCTGAAGTCCTATCTGGGATAAGGAAAGATCCTGCATGACTGATGGGGCAGACAGCACAAAACAAAATAAGACAGAAAAAGAAATGAAAATTACAAAAATTGCATTAGCATCTATTGCATTAGCATGTTTCAGCTCGCTCTCTGCATCAGCCAAGAACGAAGTTAAGACTGCATACATCTTTGGATTTGCCTCGTCGTTTAATGACTCTACAGTCTATTTCACAGACGTTCAGAAGGTTGATTCTGCCTATTTCACCCGCAAGAACAAGTTTCTGGTTAGCCGCGAGAACTATTCATACCAGTTGCGCGACTATCTGGAGCAGAAAGGTGCCGGCAACCGCACATGTATCGTGATGTTTGACTTCAACCAGAAGAAGGCTGAAAAGAAATGGAACAAGCTCTATGCAAGATACATTCAGAAGCCAAAGGCTAAGAAGGCAAAGAATGGACAGCAGATGAACGATGCGCCTAGCCCTTATCAGGTGAAGACCATCAACTCTACAGATTTTCATTTTTCATCTGTTCAGCCAAACGATGAAGAGGTTGAAGAGGTAAAAGTGAAGAAGGCTAAGAAAGCCAAGAAAGAAAAGCGCAGAAAAGGCGCTAAAACTGAATAAGATTTTTCAAATAGGACCTTACTCCGCAAAGTAAACAAGGTTGAACATTAAATTAAGAAGCCATTCCCTTTCAGCCGGGAATGGCTTCACTTTTTATATCATATCATTTTCTACTTCAAATTCTGCTTGAACCAGTTTGCTATCTGGCGAAGCAGATGGTTGCGGGTATTGCCGCCCGAAATGCCATGATTGCGGTTCGTGTACCACAGGGTCTTGAAGTCCTTGTCTGCCTGAACCAACGCCTCAGCATATTCGAAGGTATTCTGCGGATGCACATTGTCATCTGCCAATCCGTGACAGATAAGCAACGCACCATGCTGCTGCTTTACACGCTCGATAGGGTTCACCTTGTAACCCTCTTCGTTCTCCTTAGGAGTGCGCATGTAGCGCTCAGTATAAACCGAATCATAGAAGCGGTAGCAGGTAGGAGGAGCCACAGCCACACCTGCCTTGAACACAGGACGCCCCTCGCTCATACTCATCAGCGTATTGAAACCACCATAGCTCCAGCCCCAAATGCCGATATTATCCTTGTCTACATAAGGCAGAGAACCCATGTAGAGAGCTGTCTCAACCTGATCTTTCGACTCTAAATCGCCCAGACGGAGATAGGTAGACTTCTCAAACTCTGCTCCTCTACCGCCTGTTCCACGACCATCTACGCAGGCAATGATGAATCCTTCCTGAGCAAGATAATAATCGAAAGCACCGCCATTGCCCATACTGCCCGTGCTCCATGAATCGAGCACCTGCTGGTTGCCCGGACCGGAATACTGGAAGAGGATGACAGGATACTTCTTGCTGGCGTCGAAATCTACAGGCTTCACCATCCAGCCGTCCAGTTTCACACCTTCGGAAGTGGTGAAAGAGAAAGTCTCGCGCTTGCCCCAGTTATACTTCCGGGTCTTTTCGAGCAGCTGCTTGTTGTCTTCCAATGTCTTGATGAGCTTGCCCTTGTTGCTGCGTACGGTGAAGACATAAGGATGGCTGTAGCTGCTCCAGGTATTGACGAAATAGCGGTAATCGCCCGAGAAGTTAGCCGAGTTGGAACCAGCCGCATCGGTAAGGCGCTCCACCTTTCCGTTCTTACGAGCCACGTAAACCTGGCGGTCGTGCGCATTGAGCTTGGCAGCCTGGAAATAAACATCGCCCGTCTTCTCATCCATTCCGTAGATAGAGGTAACATCATAGTTGCCCTTCTCTACCTGGCGCAGGAGCTTGCCGTTCATATCATAGAGATAGAGATGCATGAAGCCGTCGCGGTCGCTAGGCAGCAGGATGTTCTTCTTGCCCACGATGCTGTTTTCAATCACCTCTTCCTTTACAAACTTAGGCACACTCTCCTTGATGAGCATCCTGCTCTTGCCGGTGAAAGGATTGACTGCATAGAGGCGCATGTCGTCCTGATGGCGGTTCATCGTATAGACAATCAGACTGTTGGCGTCTGGCGATGTCTTGATGCGTGGATAATAGCCGTCGGAATCTACAGGCACATCGAGCGCCACGGTCTTGCCGTTCTTCATATCATAGCTCCAGAGGCTCACCTTAGAGTTGTCCTGTCCTGCCTTAGGATATTTATAGGAATACTCTCCCGGATAGTCGTGATACTCGCTATGGGTAGGATGAGAACCTTCGAACATCTGCAGAGAATAAGTCTTTACGTGCGATTCGTCGAAGCGTATCCATCCGATGGCAGTTCCATCCGCATTCCATGCAAAGGCGCGGTTGAAGCTGAACTCCTCTTCGTAAACCCAATCAGGAATACCATTGATTACCTCATTGAACTTACCGTCGCGGGTAATCTGGGTTTCCTTATCTCCATCGGTAACAAAGAGATTGTTATCCTTTACGAAGGCGATGTGGCGTGAATCAGGCGACCAGGTAGCCACCTGCTGGTTAACGCCCTGGGAAAGTTTCTTCAAACTTTTCTTGGCAATATCATATATGAAATACTCTGCCTTGAACGAGCGGCGGTAAATAGCCTCACGATGGGTCATGATAAGCAATTTCTTGCCATCAGGACTGATTACATAACCCTCAATCTGTTCAAAGGGAGCCTTGACTGCGTTCACATCGAAGAGAATGCTCATCTGCTTGCCCGTCTTGAACGAATAACTGATAACCTGCTTGCCATCATTGCTGATAGAAGCGTACAAATCGGTGCCATCAATAGGGTTAATACCGGTAACATAAGAGGCAGCAAACTCGCCGGAGGTAATGGCCTTCAGGTCGAGTTTATCTGCAGCTTGCATTGCTGAAACCATCATGACAGTTGCAATAAAAACTGGAAATCTTTTCATGTGTTAATCTTTATGTAATGCCTCAATAGGCGAATAATCTTCGTCCTTGAGCAGTTGTTTTACCGTTACTTTAGGGTTGCGCTTTACATAAGCGCAGATTGTCTTCACATACTTGGTCTTGAAAATCTCCTTGCCCATCGCCTTGTTGACAGCCCACATAATCTTGCCCATGTGCAGATCGCGGTCGAGCTGCGGACGGGTGTCGAACTGATCCATCGGATAGATGCTCAGCAGATAGAAGGTAAGGCAATCCGGCACAATATACTGGCGCGACATGGTGCTGCGCTGCTGCGGTGTATAGAATTTCTTGTAGAGCGGATAGTTTTCGCCCATGTATTTATCGAGCGAAATTCCTACTGAGTGCTGTCCTACTACGATGCTCTGGTCGAGAGCGCCAATCTGGGCATAGAAACAAGGCTGCTGGAGCTCCGGAATCCAACTGTTCAGACGCGAGAAGGCAGTTTTCAGCTGCTCGTTGATGTCTTCCATATTGGCAAATTCTGCCTCTGCATCGGCGATAAGTGCCTGCAGGGTAGAATCCTGATAGAACATGAGGAAACGGTTGCTGATATTGGCGTCGGTAATGGTGCCAAGCTGGAGCATTTTCTCTATCAGCGTACGGGTTTCTATCGGGTAATCGGTGTTCATCTGCTGCAGGGCTGAGAAATCACCGGTAGTAAGATATCTGCTTTCCAATCGGTCGTAACGCTGTACTGACAGGGGCACAGCCTCTCCTTCCTCGTTCGGCTTGAACTTAAACTCGCAGGCCGAACTGAGAAGCACGATTGCTAATATGACTATATAATTAAAAAACCTTTTCACGATAATTTACAAATCTTCGAGTTACGTCTGCAAAAATACTAAAAATTATTTAAATTACCAAGCTTTTTTGCTAAAAAATCATACGCATTCGCAAAAAAAATGGGTTTTTCTCTTAAATTTGTTTGCAAAATAGCCAGCAATGAGCAAAACGTAAGGCTTTTTTGCTCATTGCTGGCTATTTTGCGCAGTTTTTCAGCTTATCGGATGATAAAAGAAACTGCTTATCGGATGATGACAGAAACTGAAACCTGAACCGGCTCTTCTATCTGCTTCTTCCAGGCTTTCAACCACTCATACCACTCCTTCTCGCCCTTGAAACCATAGGTTTCGTTGGCACTGGTATAAGCAAGCTTATAACTGAGCTGGCTGCCTGCAGGTTTCACTACCTGAGTATAGCAATCCTTATTGGCTGGCTGCTGACTTACCAGGGCTGACTGTGGCACATAAATGCCCAAGCCTACAGTCTCCAGCTTGTGCTTTCCATCGTCCTTGCCTGTTGGCCAGTCGCTGCCGTAACAGCCTCGCAATCCCTTGCCATCAGCAAATTCGCTGGAACCCTTTACGTTGATGAGTCCTGTAGCAAACTGATAATCAGAAACATCCTTGTTGAAGAATACATCTACATCGAAATCGCGATGACCGGCATAGATGGTGTAACGGATGGTGGCATTGACAGGCTGCAAACCCGGAGCCGGAACCCAACCCTTATCCACTACTTCGACGATGGCACGGAGCGGACCTTCTGAAATGACGCGCTGCTCCTGGTATTTCACGTTGTTGAACAGCACCTGGTCTTTACCGTCCCAGCCACGGAGCGCACCCAGCCCGTAGGTGTTGCCTACCCAGAGACAATCATCGCCCGAACCTGCCTGAATCTGCTCTTCTGAAGGATAGAACTGCGTATCCTGAACCACCAGTCCCTTGTTGATTTTTCCATAAAGGTCGATGGTCTGACGACGGTCGAAATAAACACGCATGGCAATCAGTTCACTTTCGAAGCAGATGCCATGAGAATGGACGTAGTGATAAGGGTCCTTGGTTTTCTTATCAAACGAGATGCTGCGCAGATAAATATCCTGCCTGTTCTTAGCCAGCTTCCTGTTTCTGCTTGGCAGACAGAGTTCGGCAAAGGTACGAGCCGGATACTGTGCCTGCTCGCCCTCACGATAGAGATGCACCTGATAGGTCTTGGTTTCTTTCTTGCCCAAATCGGCAAGGAAACAGAGTTCATCGTTGGTACAATCGCGGTTGGTGTCGTCGAGCTGTGAAGGAATCTCCTTACCGTCAACGGTTACTACAGCGCGCTGAATGTCGCCGATAGCGCCCAACTTGCTGAGATCTACCACCACCGGAGCATCGGTTCTTGCCACCTTGGAAGGATTGGAAACCGACACCTGGAAATTAGCCTGCGCCTGGGCTGACAGAACCATCAGCGAAACCAGCGCCATCATCATTTGTTTTTTCTTCATAGATTTTTTTTAAGTTTGTTTATGAATAGTCTACAACTGCGAGAAGAGTTTCTTGCCCTTGGCGTAATATTGCCAGATGATAGAGAGATTGTAAACCTGCGGAATCTCCTCCTTCACCCTACTCGCCTGTATCTTTCTGCGATCTTCGTCAAACTCATGTTTCCATGCCTTGAAAGCCCTGCGCGCCTTGAAGATAGCCTTGAAGTCACCCCAGTTGCGATTCAGAACCAATGTCTCGAAAGCAGCAAGGTAATCCAGGAATCTACGCATACGCATCACATGAGTCAACTCCGTATCACTCAGATTCTTATAAAGCATGGTTAAATTATTTCTGAAATTCAGATAAGTCTTCATCGGATTGCTTTTCGGCAGGGTTCCACCACCCACATGATAAACCTCACTCTCAGGAATGCAGTAGATTTTTCTGCCCATCAGACGTAAGCGCCAGCAAAGATCTATCTCTTCATTATGGGCAAAGAAGCGGCCGTCTAAACCACCGGCAGTCCAATAATCCTTTGAGCGGATCATCATACAGGCACCCGTAGCCCACAAGATTTCCTGCTGGTAATCATACTGCCCATTATCGCGCTCTACCGTATCAAAGATGCGGCCGCGACAGAACGGATAGCCGTATTTGTCGAGGAATCCGCCGCAAGCGCCAGCATACTCAAAGCTGTCCTTATCGTATTCCGCAAGCAGCTTAGGCTGACAGGCAGCCACCTGCCGATGCGAATCCATAAACTCGATGAGCGGTGTAAGCCAATGATGCGAAACCTCCACATCGCTATTCAGAAGCACATAATACGTTGCATCAATCTGCTTCAAGGCACGGTTATAGCCTTCAGCAAAGCCGAAATTCTGCTCCAGCACGATGGTCTTCACCTGAGGAAACTGAGTCTCCAGAAGGTGCATCGAACCATCAGAAGAAGAATTGTCTGCCACCCAGATTTCAGCATCCTGACGGGAATATTCGATGACATTCGGAAGATACTTTGCCAGCATCTTCTGTCCATTCCAGTTTAATATAACGATTGCTACTTTTGCCATATTTATTGTAAACTCTTTAATCTGTTATTCAGGAGATTGGTAAACTCATAGTTCTTGAGTCCCCATTTGGGAGCAATCAGCAGTTCTTTGGGCGACTGACTGACGAAGCGCTCCAGCACCAAATCCTTTCTGAGCAGACGGATGTATTTCACGATGACATCAATATATTCCTCTACCGTGTAAACATGGAAGGGGTGCTCAGCATATTCCTGTGCCAGCCGGGTGCCCCTGATAATCTGCATCTGATGAATCTTGAGAATATCAAGCGGCAAAGAAGAGATGAGAGGAGCCTGGCGCAGACTTTCTTCCGCATCTTCTCCCGGCAAACCGATGATGATGTGGCCGCCCGTAAGGATTCCCCTGGCATGAGTACGCTCTACGGCACTACGGCAACAGGCAAAATCATGTCCGCGGTTGATGCGTTTCAAGGTTTCATCATTGGCACTCTCAATGCCATATTCCACCAGCACGAAGGTTCGGCGGTTCAGTTCTTCCAGATAATCGAGCAATTCATCGCTCACACAATCCGGACGGGTTCCGATAACGATTCCCACCACATCTTCCACCTCAAGAGCCTCTTCATACATCTGCCTCAGTTGCTCCACCCTGGCGTATGTATTGGTATAAGCCTGAAAATAAGCCAGATATTTCATATCAGGATACTTCCTGCTGAAGAAAGCCTTTCCCTCCTCCAGCTGTTCAGTAATCGACTTTTTCCGGTCGCAATAGCTCGGATTGAAGGTGCGGTTGTCGCAATACGTACATCCGCCACTCGAAATCCTCCCATCCCTGTTAGGACAGGAGAATCCCGCATCTATCGAAATCTTCTGAACACGGAAATCAGGAAACTGCTTCCGAATCCATGTTCCAAAATCGTTGTAATACATTGGACTTTGAACTTTATGATTAGCCCTATTTACTATAAACTATTAACTATCAACTAAAGAAGCTCTCCCTTCAGCGCCGTCTTATCGTGATTAAAATCACCCAGGCGAACCTTGAGAAGCTGGTTGTCGTATTCTTCCTTGGCGAGAGCCGGTGAAAGTTCTACGCGGATATAGTTCTTGGTGAATCCATGCATTGCCTTGCCTCTTGGCGCCTTTTCGAAGAGAACCTCAGCCTCTGTACCGATGTATTGGGCATAGAATTCCTGCGTCTTCTGATCGCTCAACTCCAACAGTCGCTTGGAACGCTTCTTCTTCTCCTTCTCGTCAACCACATACGGAATCTTCAAGGCAGCCGTACCCGGACGCTCAGAATAAGGGAAGACGTGAAGCTGGGTAACAGGCAGACTCTTCAGGAACTCATAGCATTCTTCAAAACACTCCGGAGTTTCGCCGCGACAGCCCACCATCACATCAACACCGATAAACGCATCAGGCATTTTCTCCTTGATAAGATTCACCTTGTGGGCGAAGAGCGCCTTGTCGTAACGGCGGTGCATCAGCTTGAGCACCTCATCGCTTCCGCTCTGCAGAGGAATGTGGAAAT
>OBIB01000778.1_pt1 | contig 10960 bp, 5 predicted proteins | sample 1496261 | NCBI WGS metagenome assembly OBIB01 (sample SAMN05065771, study PRJEB22554) | human gut metagenome | biome: ENVO:2100002; feature: ENVO:00000062; material: ENVO:00002003 | host: Homo sapiens | place: USA
GTACCGATATCTTCTGCCCAATGTATTATCCTGTAAGTGCCTGCGAGAAGTATGCAAAGGATCCTAACAGTCCGATGCCGCTCATCCAGTGTGAGTACAACCATACCATGGGTAACTCGGGTGGTAACCTGAGCGACTACTGGGATTTGGTACGCAAGTATCCTATCTTCCAGGGTGGTTTCGACTGGGACTTCGTAGACCAGGCATTGCACCGCAACATTGTGAAGCCTATGAGCATCCTGCCTTACAAGATGAACAACGAGGAGCTCCGCAAGATTGAGTATACTTACGGTGGTGACTACAACAAGTATGATCCTAGTGATAATAACTTCAACTGTAACGGTATCATCGGTCCAGATCGTCAGCTGAACCCTCATGCTTACGAGGTGGCTTATCAGTATCAGAATATCTGGGCTAAGATGGTGAATGCTGAGGCTGGACAGGTGAGCGTATACAATGAGAACTTCTTCCGTGATTTGAGCAACTATGCCTTGGCATGGAGCCTGGAAGAGGATGGCGTAGAGACTCAGAACGGTACCATCGCCGACCTCGATGTTCCTGCACAGCAGACCAGAACCTTCACCATCCCTTACGATAGAAGTAAGATTACCGGTAAGGAGGTATTCCTCAACATCGATTTCCGATTGAAGAATGCTGAGCCGCTGTTGACAGCCGGTCAGGTGGTAGCTTATGCACAGTTGCCAGTGGTTACCAAGCAGGCTTGCGAGGGTGGCTGCAGCAAGATGCTGGCTGAGGGTCATGGCAAGAAGAAGATGAAGCTTGCTGCCAAGAAGGACAACGTAATAGCTGTTACCACTCCAAACCTCACCTTCAAGCTCGACCGTACTACCGGTCTTATCTCTGAGTATGCTTACAACGGCAAGTCAATGCTCGGCGAGGGCGGTACCTTGAAGCCAAACTTCTGGCGTGCTCCTACCGATAACGATATGGGTGCAGGCTTGCAGAAGAAGTTCAAGGTATGGAAGAACCCTCAGATGAACCTGAAGAATATCGACGTGAAGAAGGATAAGAAGGCTAACACCGTAACCATCGTCACATCATTCGATATGCCAGAGGTTCAGGGTCAGATGGACATCACTTACCTCGTATTCGCCAATACAGGTGCAGTGAAGGTAACAGAAGACTTCAAGGCAACAGAAGGTGCCAAGGTGAGCGATATGTTCCGCTTCGGTATGCTGCTGCAGATGCCATACAGCATGGAGAAGAGCACCTACTACGGTCGCGGTCCTATTGAGAACTACTCCGACCGCAAGGACTGCATGCGTATTGCCATCTACAATGATGAAGCCGACAACCAGTACTTCCCTTACATCCGTCCACAGGAGAGTGGAACCAAGAGCGACATCCGCTGGTGGAAGCAGACCGATGCCACAGGCTTGGGCTTGCAGGTGAAGAGCTGCGCACCATTCTATGCGAGCGCCCTCCACTTCGATACCGAGGAACTTGACGACGGCAATGAGAAGGAACAGCGTCACAGCTTCGACCTGAAGAAGTCTAAGTTCACCAATCTCTTCCTCGATGCAGCCCACATGGGTGTAGGCGGTGAGAACTCTTGGGGTGCTTGGCCATTGGAGAAGTATCGCGTACATTATGGAAACAAGACCTTCAACTTTGTGCTGATTCCTCAGACAAAATAGTAGAAAAACAGGCATTTGGACAAAAATCCAATATATTTAAACAGAAAATCCACCTCATTTGGGGTGGATTTTTTGTATCTTTGCAACCGTAAATCTATATATGATAAACGAATCAATATAGAAAAGATAAACGAATCAATATAGAAAAAAGAATTTCAACCTAAAAAAGACAATAACGAACAATATGAGAAAAGCTAAGTTTTTTGCAGCAGTGTTGATGGCGATGTCTTCTCTTGGAGCATTCGCACAGCATCAGTTTTCAGTTCAGGCAAACAAGCCTGGAGTAGAAATTCAGCCTACTATGTATGGTATCTTCTTTGAGGATATCAACTTCGGTGCCGATGGTGGTCTCTATGCAGAGATGGTGGAGAACCGTTCCTTCGAGTTCCCACAGCGCCTGATGGGATGGAATACATTCGGAAATGTAACCCTCAGCGACGTGAAGCCTGCCTTCGACCGCAATCCTCATTATGTAACTCTCGAGAGTGCTGGTGCTCGTGAGAAGCAGACCGGTTTGGAGAACCGCGGTTTCTTCGGCATGGGTTTGAAGAAGGATATGAAGTACGATTTCTCTGTATATGGCCGTCTTCATCTCATCGATGGCAAGCAGGCTAAGATTCGCGTAGAGTTGGTTAACTCTAAGAATGATGTCATTGCCAAGAAGAGCATCACCATTACCAATAATAAATGGCAGAAGCATACCGCTTCGCTGACTTCTCCTCAGACAGATGCCAAGGGTTTGATGCGTGTTTATCTGGAGAAAGGTTCTGAGAGCGTAGATCTCGATCACATCTCTCTTTTCCCATCAGACAACTGGAATGGCCTTCGTGCCGACCTCGTTCAGAATCTTGCCGACTTGAAGCCAGGCATCTTCCGTTTCCCTGGTGGATGTATCGTAGAGGGTACCGACCTCGACACCCGTTATGAGTGGAAGAACAGCGTGGGCAATCCAGAAAACCGTCCTCTGAATGAGAACCGCTGGAGAGATACCTTCCCACATCGCCTTTTCCCTAACTACTATCAGTCTTTGGGCTTGGGCTTCTACGAGTACTTCCTCCTTTCTGAGAAGATTGGTGCAGAGCCATTGCCAATTCTCTCTGTAGGTTTGGCTTGCCAGTATCAGAACGATGATAAGGATCCTAATGCGCATGTGGCAGTCAAGGATCTCCAGAGCTATATCGACGATGCACTCGATCTCATCGAGTTCGCCAATGGACCTGTCACCTCCAAGTGGGGTAAGCTCCGTGCCGATATGGGTCATCCAGCACCATTCAACCTGAAGCAGATTGGTATCGGTAACGAGCAGTGGGGTCCTATGTATCCAGAGCGTCTGCAGAAGTTTATGGAGCAGATTCATGCCAAGTATCCAAAGATCAAGATCTGCGGTTCATCAGGTCCATCTGCTGATGGCAAGGATTTCGATTACGGTTGGGAGCAGATGCGCAAGTTGGGTGTAGATATGGTTGATGAGCATTACTACAAGAGCCCTGAGTGGTTCCGCAGCAATGCCAGCCGTTACGACAAGTACGACCGCAAGGGTCCTAAGGTCTTTGCCGGCGAGTATGCTGCTCATGCCGAGAATGATCCAAACTCTTGGGAGGCAGCCCTTTCTGAGGCAGCTTTCATGACCGGTTTGGAGCGTAATGCTGATGTGGTTTATCAGGCTACCTATGCACCTCTCTTCGCTCATGTAGAGGGATGGCAGTGGCGTCCAGACCTCATCTGGTTCGATAATCTGACATCTGTGCGTTCAGCCAACTACTATGTTCAGCAGCTCTACGGCGAGAACAAGGGTACCAACGTATTGAAGCTTACCGAGAACGGCAAGGCTGTAGCTGGCGAGAATGGTCTCTATGCCACCGCTTGTTTCGACAAGGCTACCAAGAGCTACATCGTGAAGATTGCCAACACCTCTAACGAGGCAAAGGAAATCAACGTTACCTTCAACGGTATCAAGAAGTTGAATCCTGGTAAGGTAACTGTTCTCCATGCCGACAATATTCAGGCAGAGAACAAGATTGACAACAAGAACGTGGTTGTTCCTGTGGTATCAGATGCTCAGGCAAACGGCAATGTCTTGAATGTGAAGATGAAGCCAAACAGCTTCGTGGTATATCGATTCTAATAGATTCGTTCTTTTATATAAAAGACTGTTTTTAAGCAGACAAATAAAGGTTATTAAGGTACGAGATTTAAAGGATAATGAAGATCCCTTGCAGCAGAAATGTTGCAAGGGATTGTTTTTTTGATTTTTTTTAATGCCAATGAATGAATAAATAACAAAATATTTGCCCTTTCTACTTTTTTTTATTAAATTTGCACTCGTAAAGAGTTAACTGTAAAATAATTGAACAAAAATAGGAAGTGATATGAGATTAAGAAATCTTATCTTGATGGTTCTTGCTGTGATGTGTACATCCCAGGTGATGGCGCAGAGTAAACGTAATGTGCGTAAGCGCCCTGTTAAACGTACCGTCGTTAATAACACCAAGAAACCAGTTGACAAAACTAAGGACGCAAAGTTGCCAGTAGATTCTCAGACTGTGGCTCCTGCTGCTCAAACTACGGCTGTTCCGGCTGCGGCAGCACCTGCTGGCTCTACAGCAACACCTGCAGCAGCTCCTGCTGCAACAACTTCTGCAACAATTCCAGCAACGACACCGGCTGCTCCTGCTACCCCTGCAGCGGGTGAGGCTTCATTGTTGCCACCACCAGCTCCTGCTGTCCCCCAGGACCGTGTGGACACCATCTACTACAACAAGAATTGGAAGGTGATTACCAACAAGGCTTTCGCCAGCTATTATCGCTATGCACTCTATCCAGCGAACCCAACCATGGCTAAGGAGTTCAAGACCTATTATATTGATGGTGCCTTGCAGAGCGAGGGCAGTTTCCTGGAACTCGACAAGAATGATGATGCCAACAGTAAGTTTACCGATACTTACATCTCTTATTACAAGGATGGCAATGTAGAGGAGAAGAAGACCTTTGTGGATGGCAAGCTGAACGGTGAATATTCCATCTATTTCAATAATGGCAACATCAACAAGCACTTCCTGATGAGCGAAGGCCGACGTGATGGACTTTCTGCCACTTTCACCGAGGATGGAAAGATCTGTACCCTCACCCCATACGTTTCCGACCAGCCGGATGGCTACTATGTGGTGGTTGACATCGATGGCAACTACTCCAAGTATTCGCTTGCCGACAAGCAGCCAGTGCTTGAAACTCCAAGTCCTTCGGAAATCGTTACGGAGTATAAGAACGGCGTGGCATGGCCTTACTATAATAAGAATGGTCTTATTGTGGGTGCCAGCAACACCATAGTGGAAGACATCGGCGGTTATCGCCAGATTGGTCTGTTCCTCGTAAACAAGAGTATGATTAATCTCGACCTCGACCCTAGTCAGATAGAGATTTATTCCATCAAGAAGGACAAGCGCAAGGAATTCGAGAAGGTTTCTGCCCAGGAGTACAATGACAAGATTATGAAATATGTGCGCCGCAATTCCATGATGCCGGCTGCCCGCAATGGCAATGTGAATACCAACCTGGGTGCCCAGTTCTCTAACTCTTCCAATACGGTGAAGGATTTCCAGGCCCGCATCTGCCGCATGCGCAAGTTGGATGATGGAACCCGCATGAAGTATGCCGAGAAGGAACCTACTGATTTGGGCTATCTGGAACGTACTACCATCCATCCGGGTGAGGTTGTCTATGGCTATATCTATACCGACGACCGCAAGGGTGTGGATCTCTTCGTAAAGGTGAAGATCAACGGTATCGACTACTTGTTTGAATGGGACGATAGTAAGAAGTAATCAGAAGTAATCAGATACAATCAGATATAATCTGATACAATCAGACCTAATCAGATGAAAACAAAGAAAATGATAAACCGCTTAATCAAGAGGTGCTCCTGTTTCGTAATGGGAGCACTTCTCGTTGCTGCCTGCCAGCGGCCAGCCGGTTCGGCAGAATCCGACGGGTATCGGGAGGCGTTGCGGAAGGTGGATGATTCCATTGCAGTCCAGTCGCCTCTGGCCCGCAAGTTGGTAGAACAGGGCTTGAAGGAGGCTGAGGACAGCTTTGCCTTCTATGAGTACTATTCCCGAATGGGCAAGTACTTCTGCCTGTCGTCAACACCCGATTCCATGGTTCCTTATATAGTAAAGGTAATCCAGTTTGCCAAGCAGCAGCCCGAGTCGCCTCGCCGCAACAGTCTGCTTGCCTTTGCCTACAACACGCAGGCAGCCAACTATCACAACTTCCATAAGAAAGGAGATGAGGCGCTGGCACTCTATCTGGAAACCTATCGCCTGTCGCTGACCAGCGATACCAAGGACCAGTCGCCTATGATATGTGCCAATGTGGGAGATGCCTATCTTGCCCAGAACCAGTTGCCCGAGGCTGCCCAGTGGTATCGCCGTGCGCTGTTCCTGGTTGACTCGCTCAATTTGCCGAAGAAAGAAAATATCACCCTCTATCTGGGATTGGCTACCATCTACTTGCAACTCAACGATTTTGATACGTCGCTTCAGTATTATCAGCAGACGGAGAAGTATTTCAATCAGATGTCTGTAGCGATGCAAGCCTATTATCTGAATAACTACGGCAATTATTATTACTATTCTAAGGACTACAAGAATTCCCTTCGATTGTTTTTGCGCCTCAAGAATCTGTTGGAAAAGCGTGGCAAAACGGAGACCTTCGATATGTATCTCTGTAAACTCAATATGGCTGATGTCTATCTCAATCTGGACCAGTTGGCTGAGTCGGAGAAATATCTCGATGAAGTAGAGCCTTATATGCGTAAGAATGCAGACGACGTAGCGGTTTACTATTGTCACACCATCCGCATCGGACTGGCTGTGAAGAAGCATGATATGCAGGCAGTTACCCGCATTCTGGATTCCGAGAAGAATATGTCCGTGATGCCTTTTACCATGCGTCAGATCCGCAATCATTATCTCAGATTGTACTATAAGACCATGGGAGATTACCGCCAGGCATACGAAAACCTGCGTGAAGATATGCAGCAGAACGATTCCCTGGAACACCGCCGCATCAACATGCGGGCATCCGAGGTGATGGAGCGATTCACACGAGATACCCTCAAGCTTCACCACGACCTGGCGGTGGAGCATAAGAATGTGGAGCTGCAGGAGGTGAAGATGTTTGCCATCGCTGCTGTTGCTGCCGTCTTGCTGATCATCATGTTCTTCATCATGAAGACGATTCAGAACCGTCGGCGCATGGAGACCAATAAGTTGCGTATCATGCAGCTCAAAATGGAGGCTGTGCGCAACCGCATCTCTCCTCATTTCGTCTTCAATGTGCTGAATAATAAGATTGTGCATTCGGGCAATGCCGAGGCGGATGAACTGATGCGCCTGTCGAAGCTGATTCGTGCCAACCTCGATATATCGTGCCGACTGGATGTGAGCCTGGCTGAGGAGTTGGACTTCGTGAAGCAGTATGTGGAGGTAGAAAGACCTCTGGTAGATGGCAACTTCGAGTTCAAGCTTGAGGTGGCTCCGGATATCGACCTCGACAAGGTGCATGTGCCTTCCATGTTTGTACAGATATTGGTGGAGAATGCCCTGGTTCACGGATTGAGAGGATGGGAAGGCGAAAAGCGACTGCAGGTAAAGGTGGAACGCAGGCAGAAAGGCATGACATCCATCTCCGTCATCGACAACGGACCGGGTTTCGATATCCGAAGCACGGGTAAGAAGCGGACTGGACTGACGGTGCTCAGTCAGACCATTGCGATGATTAACGAGCGCAACCGCAGCAAGATGACCTTCTCTATGCGTAACCTCAAGGATGAAGACGGAAAGGTGCTGGGCTGCGAATCCAGTTTCTGTATACCAGACGAGATTAATTTATCTATATAATATAATAAGGTGTAAACTAAGGGGAATATGAAAATAGTTATTGTAGACGATGACAAGCAGGCGGCTTACGACTTGGAGGCTCGCCTGCTGAAGAGTTATAAGATTGAGGTGGCAGGTGTCGCCTTGAACGGTTTGGACGGATTGGCGCTGGTCAACAAGCATCGTCCTGATGTGTTGTTTCTCGATGTGCAGTTGCCTGATATTTCGGGCTTGGATTTCCTTGACCGTATTGATGATTTTACGGATGGCGACTGTCGTGTCGTGATGTATACGGCATACGACAAGTTTATCCTGCCTGCCTTTCGCAAGAAAGCCTTCGATGTGCTGCTCAAGCCGATAGACAATAAGGACTTGGCACTGATTATGTGCCGACTGGAAGAGGCGGGCATCGAGAGCCTTCCATCCTCAGCCCGGGGAGTATCGCTTGACGAAAACGGCTTGAGCATCCAGAATCCGAAGGATGATAAGTTCCTGCTCTATACCAACAGTACAGACTTCAAGCTGGTTGACAAGCGAGACATCGGTGTATTCAAGTATAATCACGAAGGTCGCTGCTGGGAGGTCGTGGTGGCAGGTGTTCCTGCTCCTGTCCGCCTGAAGCGCAATGTAAAGAGTGAGTCGCTGGCTGGTCTCGACAAGCAGTTTGTGCAGGTCAACCAGAAGTACATCATCAATATGGACTATCTGATAGAGGTGGTCGACAATGTCTGCCATTTCTATCCGCCGTTCGACAACATCGATTATGTGAAGGTGGGCCGCTTCTTTCGCAAGAAGTTTATCGAGCGTTTTTGCAGCCTGTAAATGCATATTTCCCCCTCGGATACCAACATATTGTATGAAAAAGGACGGAAAAGTTTGAATTATGCATAAAAAAACGTCCAAGATGGTAGCAGTTAGCCAATTATTTCGTAACTTTGCACCCGCAAACTTATAAATAATAAAAGAAGAATGGCTAATTTGAGATTTGAGGTTGTAGCCGAGGCCTTTAAAAAGAGACCTGTTGAGGTGGAAACTCCCAAGGTGCGCCCTTCGGAGTACTTCGCCAAGTATGTATTCAACCGCCAGAAGATGTACAAGTATCTGCCATCTGATGTGTACGAGAAACTCATCGATGTGATAGATAACGGCAGTCGTCTGGACCGTTCCATCGCTGATGCCGTGGCTGCCGGCATGAAGCTCTGGGCTGAGGAAAACGGGGTAACGCATTATACTCACTGGTTCCAGCCATTGACAGAAGGTACTGCCGAGAAGCACGATGCCTTCGTGGAGCACGATGGTAAGGGTGGTATGATTGAGGAGTTCTCCGGCAAGCTGCTGGTGCAGCAGGAACCGGATGCCAGCTCATTCCCTAACGGCGGTATCCGTAACACCTTCGAGGCTCGCGGCTATTCTGCATGGGATCCTACATCGCCTGTGTTCATCATCGACGATACCCTCTGTATCCCTACCATCTTTATTTCTTATACCGGTGAGGCTTTGGACTACAAGGCTCCATTGCTCCGCTCGCTCCATACCTTGAGCGAGGCGGCTACCGAGGTGTGCCACTATTTCTACCCACAGGTAAAGAAGGTGCAGACCAATCTCGGATGGGAGCAGGAGTACTTCCTGGTAGATGAAAGCCTCTATTCGGCACGTCCTGACCTGATGCTCACGGGCCGTACCCTGATGGGACACGACTCTGCAAAGAACCAGCAGATGGACGACCATTATTTCGGAACTATCCCTGAGCGTGTGCAGGCTTTCATGAAGGATCTGGAAATCCAGGCACTCGAACTTGGCATCCCTTGCAAGACCCGTCATAACGAGGTGGCTCCAAACCAGTTTGAGTTGGCGCCTATCTTCGAGGAGTGCAATCTTGCTGTTGACCACAACATGCTCCTCATGAGCTTGATGAAGCGTGTGGCACATAAGCACGGTTTCCGTGTTCTCTTGCACGAGAAGCCATTCGCTGGCGTCAACGGTTCGGGTAAGCACAACAACTGGAGTCTCTGCACCGATACCGGCGTATTGCTGCATGCAGCAGGCAAGACTCCGGAGGATAACCTCCGCTTCGTAGTCTTCATCGTAGAGACCCTGATGGGTGTTTACAAGCACAACGGACTCTTGAAGGCATCTATCATGAGTGCTACCAATGCGCATCGTCTGGGAGCCAACGAGGCACCTCCAGCCATCATCTCTTCATTCCTGGGCAAGCAGCTCACCGACCTGCTCGACCATATTGAGAAGGCAGATAAGGAAGAACTCTTTGCTCTGGCCGGCAAGAAGGGTATGGAGCTGGATATCCCTGAGATTCCAGAGCTGATGATTGATAACACCGACCGCAACCGTACCTCTCCATTCGCCTTCACCGGCAACCGTTTCGAGTTCCGTGCCGTAGGTTCAGAGGCCAACTGCGCATCTTCTCTCATCGTATTGAATGCTGCCGTAGCTGAGGCGCTCGAGAACTTCAAGGCTCGCGTGGATGCCTTGATAGCAAAGGGCGAGGATCAGACATCGGCTATCATAGATATTGTACGCGAGGATATCAAGACCTGTAAGCCTATCCGTTTCGATGGCAACGGCTATTCTGATGAGTGGAAGGAAGAGGCTCAGAAGCGTGGCTTGGATTGCGAGGCATCCTGTCCAGTAGTCTTCGACCGTTACCTGGACAAGGAGAGCATCGAGATGTTTGCCAAGACCAACGTGATGAGCGAGAGCGAGCTGAAGGCACGCAACGAGGTGAAGTGGGAGACCTATACCAAGAAGATTCAGATAGAGGCTCGTGTGATGGGCGACCTGACCATGAACCACATCATCCCTGTGGCAACCCACTATCAGAGCCGTCTGGCGAAGAACGTAGAGGGCATGATCCACATTTTCGGTGGCGAGGAAGGCAAGAAGCTGACAGCCCGTAACGTGAAAATTATCCGCGAGATTGCCGAGCGCACCGAGTCGATTGAGCGTGGTGTAGAGGCATTGGTGGATGCCCGCAAGGTAGCCAACAAGATAGAGAGCGAGCGAGAGAAGGCAGTAGCATATCATGACACGGTGGCTCCAAAGATGGAGGAAATCCGTTATCAGATAGACAAGCTCGAGCTTCTCGTAGCCGATGAACTTTGGACCTTGCCAAAGTATCGTGAGCTTCTGTTCATCAGATAATATTTCCTGGATTAGGAATTGAGATAATAAAAAAAGAGTGCATTGTTTGTTACAGTGCACTCTTTTTTTATATCTCATCTGTTTTTTTCTTTGTTTCTGATTGCTTTCTCAAAAATAATGCTTATATTTGCAGTTGTATTTATAAATACTCTATGGTTATGATAGAAAATAAATCTAAGATATTGCAGCCAAATGGAATCAAAGAGATACCCTATGGGGTATCTGATTTCACCGTCATGAGGGATGAAAACCTTTATTATGTAG
>OBIB01000793.1_pt1 | contig 10864 bp, 11 predicted proteins | sample 1496261 | NCBI WGS metagenome assembly OBIB01 (sample SAMN05065771, study PRJEB22554) | human gut metagenome | biome: ENVO:2100002; feature: ENVO:00000062; material: ENVO:00002003 | host: Homo sapiens | place: USA
TTTTACAGAGGAATAAGGCTAAATCAGACCATTTTTATTACCGCTGAATAGTTACAATATAAAAGTAATGTTTTAAATATACTAAATTCATATTATGACAATGAAATTGCGTAATGTGCCTTTCTCTCCGCCTGATATGACGGAAGCTGAGGCTAATGAAGTGCGTGATGCTATATTGTCTGGTTGGATTACAACTGGACCGCGTACAAAGAAGTTGGAAAAAGAAGTAGCTGAGTTTGTTGGCGTAGACAAGGCTGTGTGCTTGAACTCGCAAACGGCTTGTGGCGAAATGGCTTTGCGCTTGTTAGGTGTGGGTGAAGGTGACGAGGTGATTGTGCCTGCTTATACTTACACAGCAAGTGCTTCGATTGTGGAACACGTGGGGGCTACGCTTGTTTTTGTTGATGTGCAGAAGGATTGCCTTGAAATGGATTATGAGGCTGTTGAGGCTGCTATCTCTCCAAAAACAAAGGCTATTATACCTGTTGACTTGGCTGGTATTCCTTGTGACTACGATCGTTTGTTTGCGATTGTTGAGCGTAAGAAGAATCTCTTTACTCCGAAAACGGATTTGCAGAAGATGATTGGACGTGTCGCTATTTGTTGTGATGCGGCTCATGCTTTTGGTGCTTCGCGTAAGGGGAAGATGGTTGGTGCTATTGCAGACTTTTCTTCTTTCTCTTTCCATGCGGTAAAGAATTTTACAACTGCTGAAGGTGGTGCTTTGTCGTGGAACTTGCCTTTTGGTAATGAAAAGGTGGTGAAGGATTTGGATAAGTGTGCCGAGAATGCTTTTAGTGGTGTGCCTGAGATTGAGGGTGAGACTTGGAATGAGAATCTGTATCGCAAAGCGCAGTTGTTGAGTTTGCATGGTCAAAACAAGGATGCTTTGGCTAAGACGAAGTTGGGTGCTTGGGAGTATGATATCATCGGCACTTGGTATAAGTGTAACATGACAGATGTGGTGGCTGCTATCGGACTGGTGCAAATGCAGCGTTATCAAGGTATGTTGGCACGTCGTCGTAAAATGATTGAACGTTATGATGAGGCTTTGAAGTCGCTGAATGTGGCTGTACTAAATCATTATGATGCGGAGCATACATCATCTGGTCACTTGTATTTAGTTCGTCTTTTGGGCAAAACACGTGAGGAGGCTAACAGGGTGATTGAACTGATGGCGGAGCGTGGTATTGCTACGAATGTTCACTACAAGCCATTGCCTATGATGACTGCTTATAAGAAGTTGGGCTTCGACATTAAGGATTTCCCAAATGCTTATCACATGTTTGAGAATGAGGTGACTTTGCCTTTGAATACGAAGATGACGGATGAGGATTTGGAATATGTGATTGAGAATTTTGTGGAAATTGTTCGTAGCTTGTAATAATTTCTGTTTGAATAAACGAATGTAGAAATAATTAAATGAAAGGCTCGGAGATGAAGATGTTGATTTTTGTCTTTGAGCCTTTTTACTTTTTTCTGTTTTATGAAAAGATTATTTGATATTGTTGCTTCTGGCTGTGGGCTGATTGTTTTAAGCCCTTTGTTTTTAATTCTTGCTATTTGGATTAAGTTGGATTCAAAAGGTCCTGTATTTTATCGACAAGTACGTGTGGGACGTGGTAATAAGGACTTTCGTATTTTTAAGTTTCGTTCGATGCGAGTGGGAGCTGATAAGGGTTCGTTAGTTACTATTGGTGGTCGTGATCCTCGTGTGACACGTTCGGGATATTATATCCGTAAATATAAGTTTGATGAACTCCCTCAACTTATAAATGTTTTTATTGGAGATATGAGTTTGGTAGGTCCTCGTCCTGAAGTTCGTCATTATGTGAATTATTGGACTCCAGAACAAATGCATGTATTGGATGTACGTCCTGGTATTACAGATCCTGCGAGTATTAAGTTTCGTAATGAGAATGAATTGATGGAGAAGGCTGCTGATCCTGAGGATTACTATATTCATGTGATTATGCAGGAGAAGATAAAGTTGTACTTGGAGTATGTGAAGAATAGTTCGTTCTGGTATGACATTAAGCTTATTTTCCAAACATTTAAGGTGATTGTTTCTGAAAGATGAAAGGTTTATTCATTGCTATTTGGCAGTTTTGTGCTTACTTATTTGTGCCCCGAAAGGCGCATCACCTACCTAACAACAATTGATTATGGAATTTGATAAAGTATTTTTGGAAAAGCTTTTTGAACAAGCTATAGTAAATCCTCGTTTACGTCAGAACTTGGATTTGCGTACTTCATCGGCTGATACGAGTCAGCGTATGTTGAATGCTTTGTTGCCTGGTACGGTGGTGCCTATTCATAGGCATCCTATGAGTACGGAGAATGTGTTGATTTTGTGCGGTAAGTTGGTGGAGGTGCTTTATGATGCGGATGGTAATGAAACAGAGCGCATTCTTCTTGACCCTTCGGTTGGTTGTTATGGTTGTGTGGTGCCACAAGGTGTATGGCATTCTGTAGAGGTGTTGGAACCTTCGGTTATTTATGAGGCGAAGGATGGTAAATATGGTGAGGATGGTAGTGAAACGTTTGATGTGTGCAAGGAGAAGCAAGATGCTGATGTGGCATCGGTTGCTCCTTCTGCTTCCTTAAATGCTGTCAGTGATTTGAAGGAGAAGATTGAGCAACTTGTTGTTATGGAACGCCAATCGGGAAGCATGGATGTTATTACTCCGCTTTATGTGGCGCGTATGCTGAATGTGCCGATTGAAGAGGTGGAGAGGGTGATGAAAGGGAAAAAGAATAAGTATTAAGTAATAAGTATTAAGTGTTACAATCTACTAAGCGAACAAATGTTTGTTTTTTAGTCATAAATGTCCATCAATGAGCCATAAATCTCCATAAATGTATTTGCGCTTCGCGCTTTAGAATGGTCATAAATTGCCATCAATGAGAGCGCAACAGAGAGCGCAACATTCCTTCTAAATCAAAAGATTATGGTAAGAATACTTGCAAGTGTCGGGGAAAAAATGTACATTTGCGCTTGAAGATGAACATAAGTAGTTTGTCAAAATATTATATGATAGCCGATAAGATAGAATATATAATCATGCTCATAAAACTGTTTGCGCGTCATTTCGGTTTGAGCTATATGCAAGCTTTCCGATATGTTAGTCTGCATGGTGGTATAGAATATGCAGAGAGGCATTATAATATTCTGCATACACTGTCGTTTGAGGAACAGGTAGAGGGGCTTGCAGCCTTTTGCCGTAAAAAAGGAGGGTTGCTGATATGAGATTATATCATGGATCTAATGTTAAGGTCGAAAATATAGATCTTAGTAGGTCTCGTCCGGCAAAGGACTTTGGACGTGCTTTTTATCTTTCAGATGAGATAGAACAAGCTAAAGAGATGGCTCAGTTTAAGGTGGAAACGTTTGGAGGTGATGTGGTGGTTAATATTTTTGAGTTTGATACGTCAGTTCTTGAAGACTTAAAGGTCTTGCATTTTGATAGATATTCAGAGGAATGGGCTAAGTTTGTTTTGGAAAATCGCAATTCCTCGGAGACACTTCATGATTATGATGTGGTTTTTGGACCAATAGCCAATGATAAGATAGGTAGACAAATCTTTAATCTTCAGGCGGGATATATAGATTTCCCAACATTTATCAAACGCATTCAGTATCCAGAGGGTATAACATTTCAATGGGCATTTTGTACGGAACGTGCAGTAAAACATCTTCATAGCTTATGAAAGTAACAAAGAATGATTTTCAATATATGCTTGAGTGTATGGAGCGTGACTTAGCAACTCTTCTCGTTGAAAAGAGAGGGATTACAATTCGTCAGGCTCTTAGTATTTTATATGATTCTGACACTTATCGCTTATTGCAGAATCCAAATACAGGTTTGTATTTTCAGTCTCCTCAGTATGTATACTCATATTTGCAAGAGGAGATTGAACAAGGGAAAATAGGCATTAATCGTTCAGAAGTAGTTGCTAACACTTAACACTCAACATTGCGCATGGCGCATAATTCAAATTCTCCTCATCCGAGTGGCGGCATAGTGCAGAGCGATACTGCAATGGGGTTCTAATCTTTTATTTTTTTACTCATTATATATTATATAGGCACTTGCAAAGGTAGGTGTCTATAGAGTTGGTGTTCCCTTTTTCGAACACCGACTGTTTTAAGTCTTAAGATTTTAAGGGTGGTTCTAAAAATTCTGATTTTAAAATTCTAAAATTCTGATAGTTGCTTTGCACCTTCTCGCATGTGTCTTTTTTCTTTGAGAACATGGGCTGCGGCTCAGCAATTCAAACATGTTTGATTGCATTCGCCTTGCACCATGTTTGTCAGTTCGCTCAGTCACATAGCCCGCTATGCTCCTTCACTCACTAACAAAAATACACACACGATAGGGCACAAACCAACTTATCAGAATTATTAGAACCACCCTTAAATCATTAAAATCAATTATATGAAGTACTTACTGAAGTTTCCCACCTTCTTATTTTAGCTAATTGAGTGGTAACTCCTTTTGATTGATAGTTTGAAAATCAATGCATTCCGAATTGATTAACGCGTGTTTAAAAAATGTTTAGCACAAATCGGGCATAGCTAAATCGTCCGAATCGCATAGGAGGTGCGCCCAGACCTTTGTGGAGAAGTCTGCCGTTTGCTGTGTAGCTACAGTTGATAGACATTCCAACAAATCAACGCTAGATTCGCGCGACAACATCTCTAGAAGATGTTTTACTTCTGCCAATGTTCTGCTCCATAGTGTGAGCATCTGCAGCTGATCACGTTCGGAGCGGAATAGAATTCCCATGGTCTCGTATTCTGAAAAACGTTTAGCCAAGGACAGCATTTGGTACATCATGAAGCACAAGGTGGTGTCTGCAATCTGGGCATTGTAGCTTCGACTCTGACATTTTCCTAGTCCAAGATATCCACGGCATTCCTTGAATATAACCTCTATGCCCCAACGTCTTTCATAAAGTTCAAATGCTTTGACGAAATTCATGGATGTATCTGTTGTGAGCAACACTTTCCAATTGATGCTTCGACCGTATTTGATGATGAAAATGCGTACGGGTTCTTCGCCAATCTTTACATTAAGCTGAATATATTTGCACTTGTACTATTCTACAATAGCAGGAGGCTGTGCGCTCATAGCTTGCAATCAGTTCATGGATGTTCTGAGGTTGATTGGATTTTCTGGTCTGATAACGAATTTGGGGATTCATCTTAACCAATCCGATATAGTGTACCGCACTATCACAGAGTTTGCGTACTGCATGAATGAGCGATTCGCATGTAAACCAACTGTCAGCAAGTACATACTTGAAGGTGATGCCGTGCTTGACAGCATGACAAAGCATACGCTTGGACATTTCGAGTTTACTCTCATCACATTCCGCCTTACGCGCATAGTCTGGATTTTTTGCGTTCCGCTGTTTCTGGAACTGCTCCTTTAACTGTCTTGAGGTTAAACCGTAATCCTTATTCTTTCCCTTTTCCCGATGAATGGAGAAGTCTATGGGGTAACAGCTTATTCCGTCAGAAATGGCAAGCGTCAAGCATTTCATTCCGTAAATGAATCTATGGGTGACGTGGTCGAACTCTTTGCTGACACCTTCGATTCGAATACCTGTCTTTTGAAAAGTTGTATCATCAAGGATAGCACAAATTTCATTTGTATCAGTATTCACTTGACGCTCTTGAAGGATGGCGTGGAAGCGAAGAGTTATTTGAGTAAGAAACATTCACCAATTAATGCGCTCATTCAAAAGTGCACGATACAATGTGTTCTTAGAAACATTGCAAAGTTTCTGAATATTATTGGAGGTGGTACTGGCAACTGTTTTTCCCCACAAACGCATGATGACGAGCGTGATAAAGAGGGAACTCAAAGTAAAGCCTTGAACCTTCTCAAACTTGAGATTCCGAATGATTTTACCGATGCCAAATGTCTGCATGACTACTAAAAGTTGCTCTTGAACATGTTTTTTAACAGATAGGACCTTGGTAAGTTCATCTAAATTGCTTATTTTTGCTTCTGTAACAGTTTTCTTTTTTTTCATTGTAAATCAGTTGTTTAGCACCTATTAATTTACGAAAAAAAATGAATTACTATTACTTCTCACCCCCTTTTTGGGGGGTGGGAAACTTTAGTATATTACTTTCTAGAACTAATGTCAAGACTGATGTTGATTATGGAATGGAATGTTTACGCAAATGTTTTGAGTGGGATGACTTACATCCTGAAAATGACCAACATGGTCGAATAATAAGCATAAAACAATATATTAAAGATTTTACCTCTTTTGAGTTATAAGGAATAAGAACTGAGTATCAGTATTTATGACATTGTGCATAGATATGAAAATAAGAACGCAAAAATAATAGCAATAAAATAAAGCATATGCTTCGTTGGTTACATATTTCTGATTTGCATTTAAATGATGATAATTTCTCATCGGCAAGACTTCGTGATGAACTACCTTCTTTTTTGAGAAATAAAAGAATGAAGTGTGACTATGTGTTCTGTACTGGAGACATTCGCTCTGCCAATGTCCGTCCCAATTCTTTTACAGAAGACATGGCTGATTATATGAGAAATATTTGTCATGCTGTTGGCGCTCCGATAGAACGATTGTTTATTGTTCCAGGGAATCATGATGTAAACATCTTTGCTGAAGGGAGAGAAGATGCCATTAAACATATAGTTCCATATGATGGATACTATAAACCAGATATTGGACATATTGATACTGTTGACTTAGAGAAATTACAATCAGGTAAAGAGGATTTCGTAGATTTCTTATCAGAATTGTATGATACAGATCGTTTGGGGTTGTATAAAGATTACAATAATCCTCATTTCTCTATTGAAACACCTGATTTTAATGTGTTACATGTTGATTCGACATTGGTTTATTCCCAAAGTGGTAAAGCAACTGATTTATTAGTGGGATTGGAAAAACTATATACGGTCGTCCGTAAGTTGAACCCCAAAAAGCCAACAATCTTACTAACTCACTATCCGATTACTTCTTTATTGCAAGACGAGAGAAAATTATTATCGAATGTTTTGCAAAAGAATAATGTAAGACTTTGGCTTGCAGGTCATGAACATGATCATAACTTGCAAAAGATGAAATATCTTGATTCTTTGCAATCAGGCGAGTTACATTATGAGACGAATGCGAATGCCACTATATTGATTGGAGAATACGATTCCGAAAACTATCAATGCCGTGTATGTGCATATACATGGTTTCCAGAAGGATGGGCAGAGTATCCAATTATTGATTTGGATGGTGAAGAGGTTGGTGTATACGAATTTCAACTTAAGCCGGTAGGCATTGAAGGGCATTCGAAAGAACTGATCGCATGCCAAAAGGCAAACTCGTATTTCTACAATCGTATGCCTGATAAGGTTGAACGGAATTTGATTCCTAAAATTCATTCGGAAGGCACGTATGAAACCATATCTACGCTTCTGAGTATGGCTTGGAATACGAATTGTCCTCATATTGTTCTTTTGGCAGATGGCGGTATGGGAAAGACCACGATGTTATTGGACTATTGTAAAACAACAAATACTCCAACCTTGTATGTATCAGCGGAACAACTTGCAAGTATGGGAATGGACATAATCAAATACTGTGCAAGATGTGTTTTCAAAGGTGATATTGACTTGTTGGAAAAATGTTTAACACAAAAACATCGCCAACCTACACTGACCATATTCATTGATGGGATGAATGAAGTAGATGGAATATCAGAACGAAAATTCATACAGGAGATACAACGTCTCAGTTTCTTAGATGGAGTTCAAATTCTTATATCTTCTCGTTCTGATTTTACAGTTAGGTATAGTTTGCCAACATTTAGAAAATCTGAGCTATGCGCATTGAGCAAAACTGAAATCAAGGATTTTTTCTCGGAAGAGGAATGGAACAATATTGTAAAATCCGAAGTATTGACACGATTGCTGAGCAATCCGATGATGGTGACAATTTACAAGGAGATTTGCTCCGTTGTAAATGACTCTAAGAATCTCCATTTCTTGAACTGGAGGTTTCCCATAATGTGTGAAGCAGACTTGTTTCATAACTATTATGTGGCACAGCAAGCTCTATTGACATTGCGCGGTCAAGTAGATGGCTATAAGATGCTATTGTCGCAGGTTTGCATTGATGAGATATTGCCCAATATTGCATATTGCTATGAGTCTTCGTTCAGAATGAACATGGAGGATGAAGAGTTTCGTAGGCTATTGACAGGCATGCTTGATAATGTTGTTATTGAAAATGCAGCAATCCATGCGATACGTCAATATTATAGGGAAGCATCAGGGCTATCTTTAGAGCCATATCAGGTGATTGATTTTCTTACACAAGAAATGCGTCTACTTTACATGAATCAGGGAACAACTGCTTTCCCGCACCAAATGTTTCGTGATTATCTATCTGCAAAGTATATTGTAAAACAAACGAACAGCAAAAAGAATGTCTTGGCTTTATGGAATGAGCGTCCAATACCATTCTCTATAATATTCAATATTCGACAAATAGATAAGCAGTACTGGCACCATACAGCCCAATGTGTGCGTCAAGAAGCAGCTAAAGTTGCAAATGTTTCTGTTTTAGTTCAAAATCTGTTCGATGCTTTTCCTTCAAGCAATAAAGATAATGTTGCTGATTTTTCAGAATTGGATTTGAGAAATGTAAAATTGCCCAATAGTGCTTTGCAGACATCGAGAATATCTTTGAAAGATGCAATAATTGATAATGTGACGTTGGGTATCAGTATGGGTATGCCTATCTGTCATAAGCATCTTACATTATCATCTGATAAGGAGTTTTTGGCGACATGGGCAGATAAGAGAATATATGTATTCTCATTACGACAATCTACAGCTCCTTATGTTTTTGATTTCGGACGAGATTTGTCAAAAATGGTTTTTGTAGAAAACCGTTTGTTTGTGTTGTCTGGTAAATTATATGTGTTCGTATATAAAAATGGTTGGGTATTTTCTGGAGAGATAGGTCAAGAGGATGGAATATGTTACAAACTAAAGTCTATCATCGTGGGTAATAATGCAGTCCATCTATATTATCCTAATCGTGAGGTTATTTATAGCCTTGCAGATTTTACACGCAAGACAATAAATCAAGGAAAGGACAAATATTTGAATCCAGTGCAAGGTCATGACATCTCAATGTTAAATAGATATGAGAAAAAGCAATTTGACAAAAGCCACGGAGAGATTGATAAAGTTGGTGATGAGAATTTTTGTGCTATTTCTTATGCGGACGGCCGCTTGATATTGGAGCATGAGAATGAAACTATAGGTATACTTGCAAGAGGAAAGGCCAGATTGAAAGATGCTACAATATCAGGTGATGGAAGCAAAGCCATTACACTTAGTTACGAAGTTTTTGGAGGACGTAGGCGTGTACAACTTTGGAACTTAAATAATGGCAGTAAATTGGAAGAGTTGACTTGCCCGAATAATGTTGATAGTATTCATCTTTCAGAAAACGGAGATTGGATGTTAGGCAAAATGTTTCGTCATGGCACATGGGTGTATGATGTAAGACTGCATAAAGAACAAGTTTTTGAAGAATACTTCCTTTCAAGCAATCGTGGTAAAATTTTTTGTAAAGATGATTGTGTTGTAAGAAAAGAGGAAGGAAAGGTATTCTTGTATAATCTGAGAACAGGAAAGAGCAGTATTATAGATAGTCCCGTTGTAGATCCAAGTTTGATATGCATACTTAGAGATAATTCTATTGCTGCTGTCAACAATAAAGGGAATGTTGCAAAAATACGCAGTTTCAGAGATCAATCTTTATTGACTTTTAATGGTGGATATTCTACAATAGAAAGCATAGGACTGTTTGAGGAGCAGCCATTTATAGCGGTAGCGTTGGCTAACGGAAATTTAGATATGTATCATACGGGAAATGGCGCTGTTCTGAGACATTTGCAATTACCAAATAAAAACTCAATGATGGTTGTGCATCCACAAAAGACAATCATTGTAGAATCGGATGGGCATCATATATTAAAGACCCATTATTACTTTGAAAAGTATTCTTATGGCAAGAGAATGGGATGGTGGAAAGAACACCCTTATCATGGGCCTAAGAATATAATAGATGGAGATATCTTGGATATAGGGTTTAATGTGCAGAATGATCAAATAGTTGCAGTGTTGTCTAATGGTCGAATTATGTTTTGTTCTGATGATTGGACTGATTACAAATATTCATTTTATATCATTACAGCATTCGATGTGGCAGCTTATGACTTTAGTGAAGTTCAGTGTTCAGAAGAATTGAAGGATGTTTTACGTAGAAATAAAGCGTTGTAATGAGTCTTAACTCTGCATGATACTTTGGCAAATAAAAAAGAGATATAAAGGCGCAGTGTGGAAGGTGAAAATAACAATATATCCCCACATTGTAGGCATTTTTAGCCACCATCTTTCACACCTATCAATCGACTCTTATAGCTATTCCAGACAATCCGAGTAAGCGAGGTTTACTTTGTGTCCTACAAATTTTAAATTTTTTGGAAGGTGCATGTTTGTATTATTATGTGTCATCTCTCTTTTTACTTTACAATATCTAAAATACAATGTCAATGAAAACGGCTGTTCGCCTAGGCCCAATTGCACACCTACGGCGTGCGAAGTTTGGGGTTATTGCATACGGAAACCAGGCATGAGAGTGAGGGGGGACAAGTTCCCTCGAACTCTCATCCCTGGCTACCATATATCACCCCTAATGGGTAGGGTGTTCAAAATCCATAAAAAAAATCTGCACGAAATTGGCAAGGTTTTAGTATGTCTAAAACAGTTGATTTTTAACATTAAAAGCAGTAAAA
>OBIB01000801.1_pt1 | contig 10695 bp, 8 predicted proteins | sample 1496261 | NCBI WGS metagenome assembly OBIB01 (sample SAMN05065771, study PRJEB22554) | human gut metagenome | biome: ENVO:2100002; feature: ENVO:00000062; material: ENVO:00002003 | host: Homo sapiens | place: USA
TCACCCCGAAATGCAGATGCTCACCTGTGGTTCGCGTTCCAGTATTGCCAGATACGCCCAATTTCTGTCCTGCTTTTACCTCGTCACCCACCTTCACGGCAATACTGTCCAAATGCATATATGTGGTCTGCACCTTGCTTCCGTCCGATCTTGCGTATTCCACTGTTACAGACTTGCCACCGCCAGTATTGGCATTGTGGCTCACAGCTACCACCTTGCCGCCATTCTCTGTAGCCAGCACAGCATCATGCTTGGCTCTGATGTCAATACCCTTATGCATCTGCTGTTTGCTTTTGTCCATAGGGTCTTGACGCATACCGAATGGAGAAGTGACAAACAAGAACTCGTCCCTTTTCACAGGGAATGAGTATTTGTCGTTGGTTGTTTGAGATGCTGTTTGCTTCTTTTCGTCATTATTGGATGTCGATACCGAAGACGATACCGTTGCTGAAGTCCTTGCATTCTGTTCTACGCCGAACTTCTTGCCCTCAGCCCTCATCTCTCGCATCACCTGTTGGTCATACTTCTGTAATCCATTGATCTCGATAATCTTTTGCAAACTGGCTGCATATCCTCCACTGGTGGCATAACCGCCTCGCTCAATGCCGTTTGTCCATCCCTTGTAATCATCGGGAGAGAGTTTGAAGCATTGGCTGTAGCGGCTGCTGTTCTTCAATATCTTGGAATGGTGCTCGTATGAGTCACCCACCGTGGCATACTTGCAGAACTTCTCATTAGGCTTGTCATCGGTATAGACAAGATAATCGCCACCGTTCTTCAACCAACTTTTCGAAGCCTTCACGCCAAAGTGGTTGTTGCCCAACTGCGACAGTTCACTCTGTCCATTACGGCTTTCTAAGATGCCTTGCGCCAAGGTGACGGAAGCAGGGATGCCATATCGCTTCATTTGTTCCATCGCCTCGACAGCATATCTTTCTGCATATTGCTGATTCTTGCTCATGTCTTTATCCTCATTATTATCGTTTCATACCGCCAGAACGCTGCTGTTCCTCAGTATTTTGCTCCTCTTGCTTCTGCTTGGGTGCCTCCAACTGGTCACAGATAGCTACTCGTTCTCCTGCTCGGATAAGCTTGGGCAGATAGGTGTCCAAGGCATGATGTGGAAAGCCAGCCATGTAGGGACCTGCTTGGGTGTTTCTCTTTGTCAATGTAATCCCCAACACTTCCGCTCCTCGCTTGGCATCCTGTTCATACATCTCATAAAAATCACCTACACGAAACAGCAGCAAAGCATCTGGATGCTTGGCTTTCAACTCCTTCCATTGCTTCATGATGGGAGAGTCCTTGGTCTCTTCCTTCTGCTTACCCTTTGTTTCTTCCTTCTTTTCCACAGTAGCGTTATTATCTCTTTGAACAGTCGCATCCTTCTCTTCCCTAATATCTGTCTTTTCCTCAGAAGATGCTTGCTTATTCTCTTCCTCGTGATACTCTCGATGTTCTTCCTCATTCTTATCGGTGGAGACTTGCGTTTCTTGCTTCACCTCGGTTTCATCAACTTGCTTTTCAGATGCAGTCTGCTCTTGTGTCTGTCCTTTCTGCAGGATGTCAGCAAACAAGGTTGTTGCAAGATGTTTCTTATACTCGTTTTTGTCTTCGGCTATCCACATCCGTTGCCATTGGCTTGGCGATATCACACGAGGCTGCAACTTGTCTGCGCCATCAATGGTGGCTGCACACAGAATGACATCGTTCTTTGCCTTGAACACGTTCACTTTCTGTATGCGGTTCATGTCCACCTCGTTGTGCTGACCGCTGCCAAACAAGTCCACCTTCAGATCGGGCTTTGTCTCTGCCATCGCATAGTATTTCTGTGCCAGTTCCACTCTCATACTGTCCATCGTGTCCTGCGCCTGTTTCAGCGTGGTGAAGAAGCGGTTTAAGTCCGCCTTGTCGGGATAGATGGAAAAAGCCTTCTGTCCTTCGGGCTTGATATACATCGCCCAACGCTTGTTGTCATCCTGCACCATCTGTATGCGGTCGAAGCCCACCTGCTTGCTCTGGCTCACGGCATCGCTTACGTCTATATTGGATATGTCTTCCAATTGCCAGTTCTTCAGTCTTGCAACGGTGATGTCCTTTCCTGCAAAATAGCCGTCATCAGGATGGTAGCCTAATGCACCATCGGGATTGTAGAACTTGACAGACAGAAAACCTTCCTTCTGCAAGGCATGTTCAATGCGCTGCTTGCTCATGCCCGACACCTCATTGTTCACTTCCAATGATGCTCCTGCAGGCAACACCACATCGGCACTCTTGTTTTCTTTGTCCCTTATTATCACCACAAATTTCTGTTCGCTGTCAGGATGCTTGGCTATCTCATCAGCTACAAAGTAATGCTTGGGCATCTTCGATTGCATCTCGGTGGTCTGCTGCTCGTTCTTCAAGGATGAATATTCTATTTTCTCGCCACGCTCTGCCTTGCGGATAACGTCCAAGGCATTGTTCACATCACTCTCTATGGCATCTATCAGACATGGATTTTCTTTCAGTTCACGGTTCCAGTAGTCCACCAGTCCCATATTCTCCTTGGAAATCTTGGCTGGCATACTCATTTCCATCATCTTGATGCCCGAAGCCAGTTCCACAACCAGTTTCTCTTGCTTCACGGCATCCTCCGATGGCGCAATGCCGTTTTTCATCACCATGCCCTCCCTTGCCAGTCGCTGTTGATGTCCTGTAGCACTCACCACTTGGCGCAGCATTTCCTGCACATAATCGCTATAATGCTCAAAGTTTTCTTGCTTGGGCATATACACAGCATCTTTTTCTGTGTCATAGTGTGCCACTCCGCTTCCGTCTTTGCGCACCGCCATCAGGTTTTCCTTCATCTTCTGGATGAAGTCATTTACTTGGCTACGCAATGCCTTATCTTCATTTGCACCGACATTCGCCTTCACCACATCTTCATATTTCTCCTTGTCTTTCAATGGCAGCATGGTCTGGTCAATATTGAACAGCACTCGTATTTCCCGATTATGTATGCCCTTGTACTGTGTCTGATCGGTAGCCGATAATTCCTGGTAGTCCTTTCTGCTGATGATGTCCTCTGGATTATGTCGGTTCACATACTTGTTCCACGCATACCAGTTGAACGGCACACCTCTCTCATGCGCCATCACAGACTCGTCTCGCTTCTTGGCTTCACTAAACAGCGTGTACAGATTGGTGGCATATCCGTTCTTGTCGGAGTTCAATCCCATCACGAGGGCATTGAACGGACTCACTGCCGCTCCCTTTGGGTAAAACCGTGGATATTGCTTTCCTTGCTCATTCAGCCAGACACCCTTGTTGTCGGCTGCTTTCGACAGGGCCTCGGTAATCAGTGACACTTGACGCTCTGCCGCATTCTTCTCTTGTGGACTTTTCTCTTTCATTGTATGATTGTTTTACGTTTTCTTTTATTATCTTGAACGTTGAATAACTTCTCGCTGCTCTGCGTTTTCCATCGCCTCGTTTCTCACACTTCTCACTTCTTGCTCGCCATAGCTGTGTTCTGCCATCTGTCTCATCTGGTCACTCTTGGCAAGCACGGCATTGGCAAGGGTGTTGAGTGGTAAGGCTCCTGCTTGATATGCTCCAACCACATGCTCTGGCAGTTGGATGGTGTATGGCACTCGGTCAATGGTTGCCACTAAACAGTTGCCTTGTAGCACAGGGTTGGCTATTCGGGGATTCAACGGTTCGTCTGGATAGGACTTGTATTGCACTGCTTGTGATGTTGTATTATCGTATGATACAGCATTTCCATCATTGCTTTCCCGTTTGTTTGCCAATGCTTCATGTCCAGCCTTGTTCAGCAGATTGGCACCGCCCATACCGATGAGCGTCATCTTCAGCAATGGATTTTTCACAAACATTCCTGCAAGAATGGCGGCTATTGGCATCATGTTGTCCTTCAAGCCTAATGATTGCGTCTTGCCAGTGAACAGTCCAACAAGGATGTCGGGCAACATGGCTATCACATAGCCGAGGTTATTGCCAATGTCGCTGAAACCGTCCAGTCCGAAGTTCTTCAACAGTCCTTCCCATCCGTTGCTGTTGTCACGCTCTGGCTGTTCCTGCTGCGTATCTTCCGATTGTTGCTGTTCTGCATCTTCTTGTAGGGCCTCTGTCTCATTTCTTTCTTTGATGATACGCTCAGCTTCTGCAACCTTGGCTGCGTCGTGCTTGGCTTTCTCTTCCAGATAGGCATCTTCCTTGCCTGGTGCCACTATCAGCGGTACATTCTTGTATTTCGGATCGTTCCGTTTCTCTTGCTCTTTTTGGAAAGGAAACTTAAAACTGTTATCTGTCCATGTCATAGGCGTAAATGCTTTTTGTGGGATATGTATCTTATTATGGAGTTTGCTGTTGAGCGTCTTGACATAGCCATTGTCGGTGGCATTCACTTTCTTGGCTTGTGAGCGAAAACCAGTGAAGGCATTGCCGTTCTGTCCGAATACGCCCTTGCTGATGCTCAATTCCATGGCTTGCTCTTTCCGCTGTTCGCCGTTTCCCTTCTTGGAATCGAGGATATAGCCCAATGCCATGTCGCTCCCCACCAAGGTTGCCAATGACTTCCAACTACCGATACCGCCCATAGTCACGGCATCCACTACCGAGGCGGTAGCCCTTCCAGCAAACTTCTCCGTCTTGCTTGGCTTATAGGCTTTCTCGCCACGAGCTTCTATCTCTGCCGTCAATGGTGACTTCATCAGTTCTTCTTGCAGTCCCCAGATGCTGTTTTGTGCTGCCTTTCGCAAGATGTAGTCCATCGTTGATTTGGGTGTATTGTCCTTGACGAGCTTCCCAATCATCAGGTCTTCCATCCTTTGCACAACGTATGCGTATGCCAAGTCCTCGCCACAGGCTTTCGACAAAGCGTCATATTTGTTTCGTCCAATTTCCTTCACCACGGCATTGCGCCACTCGCCAGCAAGAAGAGCCAAGTCCTTCACGATGTTTTTGTCCTTCCATATCTTCTGGTTGCACATCTCCAAATAGTCCTCTGTGGTTTTGCTGTTCCATTTGCCTGTCTGTTTCAGCACAAAGTCTGTGTTGTCAGCATACGGATTGGCAGAAGCAAGCACTCCTGCCAAACTGCTCTGGTACCTGCCTCTTTCCTCCAGTTGCTTGTGCGTCAAGTCGTCTCGCACCTGTTTCATCACAAGTGCCAGTTTGCCGTCAAAATATCCTTGAAGGCAATACTCCAGTTCTGCAAAGCGTGTCGGGTTCTTGATAGTACTCATTATAGCGTTACGTTTAGTTGACCTAATATCTGTTCTCTTGTCTGCTCGATGGCTTGGTGATACACTTCCATCTGCTTTGGAAAGTATTCCTCCAGCCAAGCGTCTTTCTCTATTCTGTCATGGATGAAGAGGATGGCTTGCTGCAGTTCTGTCTCCACGGAGCATTCTCCTTCCTCTCGGTTGTTGAACCATGCCTTTGTCCACCATCTCACTCCTGCACGGTCGGGATATACGCTCACCAACCTTGGAATGTCGAAGCTCTGCACATCGATGTCCAATTCTGCGAGAGGGTCGATGATACCACTTGTCCTTACGGCTTCGTCATGGAGTTTTTTTTTAGGACTTCGCTCAATGTGGACAGATAGATGCCATGCCGCAATGCCAGATAGTTCAAGAAATCTGCTATCAGCAGGTTCTGCACTTTACAAGCCAATGGCATGGCTCTTTGCCCGATGCCTAACGGATTGCTGATGGATGGCATAGCTTCATAGAAATAGTGTTTCGCCGCTGACAAGGTAAAGATGTTCCTTAGCGACTGCTCTGCATGTTGCGGTGTCACATACATACCTTTATACAGGTCTTCCATATACGATGGCATGAAGCGCAGCATCAATTCTTCTATCTCTTTCTGGTCTTTGTCATACTGTGTGGCTATATTCATGTCGTAGGTCTCAAACTCAGGAAAACCTGTCTTACCGGTCTGTTCCATTGCCTTCACATTGCCATATAGCATGGTCAGGAAATCAATCGGATTGATTTCCTTGCCGTCAAACTTCACCTCGAAATGCAGTCTGTCACCGCTCAATGCCACGATGTTTCCTGCCTTCACGGTTTGTCCGAAATTCACGAACACGTTGGCAAGATGGGAATAGGTCACTTCATACTTGCCGTAGCGTATCACTTGGTAGATGCCGTGTGTCGCATCATTGCCAATGCCCGATACCGTTCCGCTTGCCAAGGCAGACAGCAGATAGTGATTTGCCTCAAAGTCCAGTCCGTGATGGAAGAACACGGTTCCTGTTACAGGATGCTTCTGTTTGCCATAGCCAAGTGTCAGTTCCACATCCTTGCCTCGCTCCTCAAAGGGCATGCAAAAGCCGCTTTTTGATTGCAGCATCATTTCTTCTGTATATCTCATGTTGTTGTCGTTTTTATGTTTATCGTTTCATGCCGCCACTGCGTGTGGTCGTTTCTGCTTCGTTCACATTTCTTCCTTGACCGCCATCACCACTGACGATGTTCTTGATGTTGGAATTGTTGCCGATGAGCATCAGGCCTAGCATGGCTCCTGCTATCTTGCCAAGCCATCCGAAACGTCCGAAGGTGAGAAACGCTGCTGTCACCAGTCCTGCAAGGCTCAGTCCAGACACGTTTCCTTTCCCTAAGTTCTTGAAGAAATTGCCGAACATCTCCAGTCCGTTGCCTCCGAAGATGCCACGGAAGAAGTTACTCATACCGCTCCACTTGCTGTTGATGTCGCCCATGGCACCATTCACCGCATCCACGGCTTCCCCTGCTTTGTTCTTCAATCCTTTTACATCTTCCACGGCTTCGGATATTTTCTCTGTGGTGTCTTTTCCGACCACCACGTCACTGGCTATCTCCACCATGCTCTTGTCGTTGACAAGGTTCTGCCATGCCACATATCCTGCTGCGCTGCCCACAGCGGCTGTTTTCATCGCACTTCCTGCGCCTTTTAGTGCTTGGGTGGGATGCACAGCCGTATTGCTTGCAGATTTCAGTCCTTGCTTGGCGACACTACCTGCACCTTTCAAGGCACTGCCGCCATACTTTGCTATCTTTGCCCATATACTCATAGTCGTATCTTTTTATTGTTATTTGATCTTTCCGTTTCGCTTCCATCTGTTCATGCAGTCCTTCACGATGGTTTTCTTGTCTGCCTTGTCGTGGCTACCTTCCTCTATCTCTGCCCAGATGTCCGCCATCGAGGTGTACTTCACCGCCTTGGTCAGCCGTTGCAGCTTTTTGTTCATTACCTTCAGCTTGGGGCGGATGCCGAAAACGATTTCCACTCGTTCTTTCTCGGTCATCTTGTTGCCTGACAAGCATACAAGCCTGATGTCATTTACTATCTCCACGCTGCCCATAATCAACTCCCGATAGATCTTGTTGCGCTTGGCTGACAGTGTCACAGCAAGGGCATTGCTCGGATGTTTATCCAGTTGTTTGGTGAATCCTCCCAAGTTATCCACCAGTCGGTCTATCTCGTGATAGAAGCCATATACCTGTGCAGCATACACCACGATGGAGCGGAACGAGTCCAAGTAGTTGTTGAACTCTCGTTGCAGATTGGTGGTTCCTTCCACTTCCTCTTTCAACCATATATGACCAGTGGTCTGCATCAGCATCACCTTCTCCTGGTTCTTCAACTCCTTTTCAGCCTTGTCTGTATAGGCGTATATCATTCCTGCCAACACAGGGTCGTTCTGGGCTTGCACCTTGCAGACGGAAAGCAACATTATGCCAAAGCAAAATATCCATGTTCTCATACTCAAATGTTTTTATATTATTATGGTGTACTGACTTTGGCAGCTCTCCGCCACCGCCCCAATGCTTGCGTAGCAATCTCACCATTACTTCTGTCTATCATCCCTGCCGTGACATTGTTCCACACATCACTCATTGTATAGTAGCGGATGCTCAGATACAGTTTGTTGAGCTTTTTTTTGAAAGCAGATAGTTTGTCGTTTAATGCCCACAAGGTCTTGGAGCGGTCTGCTCCTGTCAGCATATTCTCTGTGCCACCATTCGCCACGGCATCGTTCAATAGATTGAAAACCGATACCAATTCCGTTGCCGTCTCGATATACAGGTTGTTCATACTCATGCTTGCCACAATGCCCTGTGGATTATTGGCAATAGCTGCCTTCAACTTGGCGAGCGTGATGAAAATCTTCACGCCATCATCATACAGATGGGTACATGCTTTCAGCGAAGAGGCATAGCCGTTCACTGATTTCAAGTAGCTGTTGTACTTCTTCTCCCATTTGTGTATCTGGTTAAACTCAGCAGCCATTGTATTCTGCAACAACGCCGTCTTGGTCTGTCCGTTGATTTGCTTTTCAATCTCACTGTTGATAAGTTCATTGCCTTCTGCCAGTGCCATCCATTCCAAGGGATTGGATGACACCAATTGTGCCTTGGCTTTCGATGCCGTTGCTATGCCGATAATTGCCATCAACCATATCTTACCTATTTGTAATCTCATAGATGCTCCTCCTGCGTTTGCTGGTTTCTACTCGTTCTCTGATAGTTGTTACCAAGTTTTCCTTCATCGGTACTCCGATAATGTCAAGCCTTGGTGTCGTTCTGTCTCCAGAATATATGCTCACGGTTTTCAATCGGAATAGTTGCTGCATGAATGTCTGACTCTCATTGAAATCCACCACACGGTATAGTTCCTGATAATCTACTTCACGATGAAACACGCCATGCTCAAACACTAATTGTTCGTTACTGATGATGTACCGCATCCTGCATAGATAGACCATTCGATATGCCAAACATAGGGAAAACAAGAGCGAGAGGATAAACACCAAAGTGGAGAGAACGGCATCATCAATACCTGCATATACAAAGCCTACGCTTATAAGCACAAGCAAGTGCAGCTCGTTGATGACGAACTGCATCCAATGGGGCTTGATGATGATGTTTCTATACCGATATGTCTGCTGCATAATTCTCCTTTTTGATAATGACACCGTGCTTTATCTGCGGAAGCCCGATGTCTGTTCCTCTTTTTCCTTCTGTTTGGCTTGCTCTTGTTGCCTCTCAGCCTCTTGCGCCTTGGCGAACTCGAAATAGTCGAAGTCTATCTCTCCTTGGTCTATCAACCGTTGGTCTCGTTTGCCAAGCAAGGCATCGTTCCAGTCTTTGTATTGTCCCAAAGGATGAAAGGCTTGCACCGTGAAGTCTGCAAATCCCATTTCCTTGGCGATTGCTTTGAAGTTCTTCACAAAGCCACGTCCTGCCTCGTCTTTGTCAAAGCCCAAATAATGGTTCGCTTGTCGGGTCTCTTCCAGCATTCCCTTTATTTGCCCCTTTGTCGGTGTACCTCCGGTCGAGACATACACGCTCTTCACTGGATTGATTTGGTACTCTGCCATAGCATCGTAGGCACTCTCGAACCATAGAATATTTGTGGCTTCTTTCAATGGCTTACCTGTCAGGTTGGCTATCCACAATCCTTCACTGCTGTTGCTTCCTTCCGCCTTGCCCTTGTATGCCTTGCCGTCCTCTCGTCTCGGTCTGCCTCGCTCTTCCAATCCAACGATGCTGTCCGGCTTGGACGGCAAGGATAGTGGAAAGGCGAGATTGGCAAAGCTCAATCCGTCATTTCGACGCTTGGTCGCCAAGAAGAAATGCTTGTGAAAGGCGAACTGGGTCCCCATGTTGATGCCTCTTTCCTTGAAATAAGGATAGTGTTTCCGTTGGGTGTCCTTTTCCCTTGGGTTGAAACGCAAGATGTCATAGTCTGACAGGTTGAAGGGCTTGGCTTCTCGCTTGGGTTCTGCCACTCTGCTTTCACGCACATCAATGGGATTATTCAACAGTCTGTTGCATACCACATTCACCAGTCTGTCCAATGACATCCCTGGCTTATAGTCGTCAAACAGCGTCGGATGCTCCTTGATGAAACCTATCACGTTGTAGTTCTTCTGCTCTGGTGGCTGAAAACAGCACTTGCCATTGCCTGTGACAATAAACTTGTCGCCTCTCACTCGCTGTCCATGACTGTCCACCTTTACATACGACGGATAGCGCAAGCCATCTCGTTTGTTCAACTGATAGCCTGCGTCCACCAGCAGCTCCTGTATGTTCAGACGCTGTAAGAAATCATTATATGTCAGTTCGTTGTTTGCCATAAGCGTATTCCGTTATAGTCCTTTCCCCATGTGAGGATGCAATACTTCTTTGTTCATGGCAGCCTCAAAGTTTCTCGCCGCCACATCCATTGGCGTATCTACTCCTGGCTTGAAGTAGGGACGAGGTGGCGCAGGTGCTGCACCATGATGGTGGTCAACTATCACTACAGGTGCGCCATGTGGACGATGTAGCTCACTGCCTACTTCGGCAGCAACACCCAATCCTGCTAACAGTGCAGCTCCAATCTTGGTTCCCAAACTGGTACGGTCTTTCATATCTACCTCACCGAATATCTTGGAAAAAAGTTTCATGCGATGGTAGTCATCCACTGCCATGAACTTGTCATACTGCTTCTGCGTTATCTCGTGGCTTACTCGCTCACCGTTGATGATGGCTGTCATGCGGAACTTGCCTTCTTGCTCCGCTGGCTCCACTCGTATCTCACCAACAGTTACTTCTCTGCCATGCTTGCCTTCACGGAACCACCCCTTGCTCTCGTCCAAGTCCTGCCCATCCACAATACCTACTTTATTGTTCATAGGTTCTTGCTGCACTTGCA
>OBIB01000803.1_pt1 | contig 10682 bp, 8 predicted proteins | sample 1496261 | NCBI WGS metagenome assembly OBIB01 (sample SAMN05065771, study PRJEB22554) | human gut metagenome | biome: ENVO:2100002; feature: ENVO:00000062; material: ENVO:00002003 | host: Homo sapiens | place: USA
GGTCGGAAATAAACTGAGTCACTGAGTCACTGAGTCACTGAGTCACTTTTGGGGGGATATCCGCTAGATGGCATCCTTATCTCCACTTTAGAGGGAACACATGCTGATGTCAAAGAAAAAGATGCGCTCCCCTCAGAACGGCAAGTCGTAGCCCGGCATTTCTTCCCCGAGAATGAAGCCGGGAAGCATACCTTCCTGCTGCTCCATTTTCTCCATCACCTCGATATCCTTGATGCGATGCCGGTAATCGTGGAGAATCGTCTGCGATTCCAGTTCCTCTCTTCTTGCCCTGCTCAGTTCCAGATACTGCTTTTCCTGGTCTATGCCCAGGAAGCGGCGTCCCAGCAGATTGGCAGCGATGCCGGTGGTACTACTGCCAGCGAATGGGTCAAGAATCCAAGCTCCCGGTTTGGTGGAAGCCAGGATGATGCGAGCAAGGAGGGCGAGCGGCTTCTGGGTAGGATGCTTGCCCTGCGATTTCTCCCATCTTGCGATGGCAGGCAGGCGCCATACATCCGTCATCTGCTTGTCGTCATTCAGTTTTTTCATCAACTGGTAGTTGTAAAAATGCGGCACCTTCTTCTCCTTTCTTGCCCAGATAACGAACTCGGTGGAGTAAGTAAAGTATCGGCACGAGATATTGGGCGGCGGATTTGTCTTAGCCCACGTAATGACATTCAGGATTTTGAATCCCAGTTGCGTCAGCTTGTTTGCCACGGAGAAGATATTGTGATAGGTTCCCGATACCCAGATGGTACCATCCCCCTTCAGATGTTCCCGGCAAGCCGAAATCCACTCCTCGTTGAATTGGTCGATATGTTCCGGCGAACCGCCCTTATCCCATTCTCCTTTGTCCACGCACACCACCTTTCCGCTCTGCACGCTGATACCGCCGTTGGAGAGGAAGTAAGGAGGATCGGCGAAGATCATGTCGAACTTGAAATCAAATTCGCCCATCAGCCTGATACAGTCTCCTTGGAGGAGAGTGAAATCGTCAGTCCTATGATATATCGCCTTTTTGTTCATCATTTCGGGTGCAAAGATAATGCAAATATCTGATAAATAAACGATTAGATCATTCTTTAACTTTCGTGATCAAAAAAGATCAATTAGGTTGGATGAAATGAAAAATGGATTAAAATGAATAAGAACAGAAAGTTTTTCACATATTATTTTGTTCTTTCTGAATATTGATGTAAATTTGCAAGGTGATTTTAATTTTTGGTTTTGAAAGAAATAAAACTTAGCGAGATATGAAACAATACGAAGCTGTAATAGAGACCTTGAAGAGGTTGGGTGGATGTGCTACATTCGGCCAGCTGAATCAGGAGGTGTTCAAGATAGAGGATTGCACATGGAATACCAAGACTCCATTTGCATCCATACGTCGTATTGTACAAGACCGTAAGGAAATCTTTCGCATTCGTCCGGGATTATGGGCTTTGGAGGAATATAGAAGTCTCTTGGCGGATAGAGGTATCGTGGCACAAGATGCAACTAATTCAGATTCAGAGCAGGTGCAGGAATTCAATCATTCTTATTATCAGGGACTTCTGTTATATATCGGCAATATGAAGAAACTTGAAACCTATGTTCCTGCACAGGATAAGAACAGGAGATGTATCAATGTGAAGCTGGGCGAAATCTCCACATTGACGGAAGTTCCGCCTTTCTCCTATCAGGAATTCGTGAATAGGAGTAGCACGATAGACGTTATGTGGTTTCAGCCTAATTCTTTGGGCAGCGAGGTGATGATGCCCGATAGTTTCTTTGAGGTAGAGCATTCTACGGATATTCAGAATTCTCTCTGTAAGTTTTCTGACCTTCAGAGTTTTAATGCCCAGATGTTTATCGTGGCTGATGCCAGGCGCCATGATGAGTTTATAGCCAGGTTGAGCCATGACTATTTCAAGCCTATCTCGGATAGGGTGAAATTTGTAAGTTATGATAAGCTTGATAGATATTACGAGGGTTTGATGACACAGCAGAAGAGTTCGCTAGTTCTCTGATTGTAGAATTGTCTCTTTTATAAAAAACAGAAGAGACAATCAAAAAATCCATTAAAATGCTTGCAGATTTCAGAATATTGGCGTATATTTGCAGAAAAATAGAAAGGCTTATGAAATATTTGGATCCTAAGGCCGATTTGACCTTTAAGAAAGTGTTTGGCGAACACCCCGAGTTGGTGAAAAGTTTGCTTAACGCCCTTCTTCCTTTCAAGAGCGAGGAAGAAGAAATCACTTCTGTGACCTATCTTACTCCAGAGATGGTTCCCCAGACTCCTACACGAAAATATAGTATCGTGGATGTGAGATGCGAGGATGCTCAGGGACGTCAGTTTATTGTTGAGATGCAGATGGTTTGGTCAGTGGAGTTTAAACAGCGAGTCCTCTTCAATGCTTCAAAGGCATACGTGAAGCAACTGAACAGAGGAGAAGATTATTCTCTTCTAAAACCAGTTTATTCTCTCAACCTAGTCAATGAGGTATTCGAACCTGAGCTTGATGATTATTACCACTATTATCATCTGGTCCATGAGGAGCATACCGAAAAGGTGATTGATGGTTTGCATTTGGTATTTGTAGAGTTGCCGAAGTTTACACCTCATACATTTACAGAGAAGAAGATGCAGGTTTTGTGGCTTCGATATCTGACGGAAATAGATGAGAATACGAAGGAAATTCCTGCAGAACTGCTGGCTAATCCAGAGATAGCCAAGGCTGTATCAGAGATAGAAGAGTCTGCTTATTCCGAGGAAGAACTTCTTGGCTATGATGATTTCTGGGATGCTGTGAGCGTAGAAAAAACGCTTGCTGGCAGGTTGGAGCGCCTGACAAAGGCTAATGATGATGCTAAGGAGAAGCTTATGGTTACCTCTAGTCAGTTAAAGGAAGCAGAAGAGCAGAGAAAGGAAGCAGAAGAGCAGAGAAAGGAAGCAGAAGAACAGAGAAAAGAAGCAGAAGAACAATTAAAAAGAGCTAATGAGGAGAGAATGGTATCTGCTAAAAAACTTCTACAAGCCGGTGTTTCAGAAGATATTGTGGCAAGTACTCTAAACTTAAGCATGGGTGAAATGAAAAAAATAGTGCAAGATCTTTAAAATAAGAAATATGGATTTTTTCGATTTAGTGTTTGGTGGCGGTCAAGCCATACAGGGAATATTCCGATTAGGTTTTATCCCTAAGGAAGAAGACTTTAGAGAATTTTCTGGTGAAGAATATCAAAAGTTCAAGGAGAAAGAGTGTGATATTTGTGGCAAGATGTACACATTCAAGTCTGGCCTGCCAATCGCCGAACATGATGTTTATGTCTTCAGCGAGGAGGAGAAGGGACTCATGCTGAAAGGTGTGGAGATTATAGACAGTCTCTGCGAAGAGAAGACCTTCATCTCGGATGATGCGAAACTTCGATTTGTTGCCACCGTGTTGCCTGGAGTTTTCTCTGAAGGTACTAAATATGCTTGCAAGCAAGAATAACCTGCGAATCCATAATAGTAGAAGAGAGGAAGTGAAGCGCTAAAATGCTCACTTCCTCTCTTTTTAAAAAGGTTCGATCTATAAACACAGGGGGATTTGTAATCCCCTCAAGTTTCGTATGTATGCCCCACACGCCCTGAAAGGGCAGAAGCTCATAGCCCAGGGCAACACCCTGGGTATTAACGAAACACACCCTTGCGCCCTGTAAGGGCAAAAGCTTTAAAAATATTCGAATTTTAATCTATAGGCTTATAGTACATGTAAATGAAACAATAGTAATCAAGAGCTCTTCTGTCAAGCTGGCGGAATGGGTAAAGAGACTGAAGGCTCATAAGACTGAGCAGCTGGAGAAGTTGCGCCATATAGAGAAGTGTGACTTTGAATTTTTGTTCTGATGAATGAGGAGATTTTTATGGCAGTTTATGCTGCTCAATATCAGATAAATATAAAAGTCCCCCAACTTGGGGGAAATTTATATTGCATCCCATTTTACTAAACATTCACCTTAAGCTGGGGATAAGAATCAAACTTACCAACGTTTTGCTAAAAAACATTTTCCAAACTTTTATCGGGAAATCCTTGCTTGTTTCAAATAAAAAGCGTACCTTTGTTCTCAAAATATAATAGAAATGCAACGTCAAGGATATAGGAGTCAGTTTTGAATCTTGTTTTCTGGGCAAAGATGAACTTCTCGATTGAAACTTTTGGAATGATGTCAAATTCGTGTTGCTCTTTCATAAGGAAGTACGTATTGGTCGCATTTATTTAGATCTAGAGTAAGAGAAAATGAATGCATACGTTATTACCATTGCGGATCAGTACTTGTAGAGATGTGGATTCTTAATTGTTGTATAATTAGTACAAAAAGAAACGTAAAATGAATATATTCTCATTCTTCTCAGGAGCCGGCTTTCTTGATTTAGGCTTTGAAACTCAGGGACATTTTAATGTGGTATTCGTCAATGAATTCCACAAGGCCTTTAATGATGTATATCAGTATGCACGCAAAAACATGAATTTGCCAATGCCTATTTACGGACATCATGTAGAAGATATTACTTTATATCTCGACGCAGAGCATCAGGAACGACTTGCGGCACTGAAAGCAATGGTTGAAGAATCAAAAGCTCATCAATTAACCGGATTCATTGGAGGACCACCATGTCCAGACTTTTCTGTTGCCGGTAAAAATCGAGGTAGAAATGGTGATAATGGTCGTCTTTCCGGTACGTATGCTAGTTTGATATGTGAAGCTATGCCTGATTTCTTCTTGTTCGAGAATGTGAAAGGGCTTTATCGCACAGCAAGACACCGTGAATTTTTTGAAGAACTCAAACAGCAGTTTAGAGATCACGGATATTATTTGACAGAAAGACTGATTAATTCTTTGGAATATGGAGCTCCGCAAGATAGAGACCGAATTATCTTGATAGGTTTTCATCAGAGTGCGGTTAACAGGCTGCACTTGCCGGCTCAAGACAACATGCTTATGGATTTTCCTTGGGATAAACATAAGCTGTATAACCTGGAGGATATTAAAAAACTTCCATGGCCAGGTGTCGAACCTTATCATGAAGGTATAATGACAAATATGCCAGAAGGAATTATAGAGCAGCTGACTGTGCAGTATTGGTGGAACAGAAACGATGTCATGCATCACCCTAATGCTGATATGTATTTCCAGCCAAGAGCTGGTTTATACCGTTTTCAGACCAAGGATGAGGGGGATGTTGCTCGTAAATGTTATAAAAGACTTCATAGATGGAGATATTCACCAACAGCAGCCTATGGCAATAATGAGGTTCATGTGCATCCTTATCTTCCAAGAAGAATATCTGCTGCAGAGGCATTGGCTATTCAGTCACTCCCCCCGGAGTTTGTCTTGCCGCCAACTATTTCGCTGACAGATGCCTTCAAGACAATAGGCAATGGGGTTCCCTATGTTGCAGCACATGCTATAGCAAATACAATTTATGATTACATTCATCAACATAATCCAGCATTATGAAACTGACAATAGAACATGTTATAGATTTAGTTGACCAACTACCGAAAAATAATCTATATGATTATGTTAGTGGTGGTAAAAACAAGGCTAAACTTGTAGGAGTAAACAAATCCGAACAAAATTTAGAAATAGTTAGAGTCAACTCTGATAATACAGAAACGAAAGCCAATATGACAAAAGATACCTTGGAGAAACTGTGCTTCAAGGTTAATTCTAACCAGCCTTTCAAATTTGATAGTGTTCTTGACGGAAGTGGCAATACCCGTTCTACATTTGAGGCTATATTTGCACATACAACAGAGTTCTATGCATGTAAAGTTGGTAATGTCAAGCACTTGATTTGGGTTCCACAGATAAAGCATGAAATAGGTGAAATCTGTTATTATGATACGATTAAGGATAAAATTCAAGAATTGGGGTTGGATTTTTCAACAAGTATAAATATGGCTTATCGAAATTATATAACAGCTATCAAGAGCAAACCATTCCTGCTTCTTGCCGGTATCTCAGGTACTGGCAAGAGTCGCATTGTGCGTGAATTAGCACGTGCTTGCTGGGATGTTGATTCCAATGAGTATGAGGCGCAAAAGCCAAGAAACTTTGAAATGATTCAGGTAAAACCAAATTGGCATGATTCAAGTGAATTGATAGGCTATGTTAGTCGTATTGGTGCAGATAAGGATGGTAATGGTATTTCATTTGTTGTTGGTGATTTTTTGAAGTTTATAGCGAAAGCTTGGGGAGAACCTGACGTTCCTTATTTCCTATGCTTGGACGAGATGAATCTTGCCCCGGTAGAGCAGTATTTTGCAGAATATCTGAGTGTAATAGAGTCAAGAAAAGTTGACAAGGAAGGGAACGTTGTAACTGATCCTATACTAAAGCAGAATGCTCAATCATGGTATTGGAATCTTTGCACAGAACTTACTAATGATGAAAAATTGAGAGCGCAATTCCGTGACAAGGGTATATCTATTCCTCAGAACTTGATTGTAGTAGGAACAGTGAATATGGATGAAACGACCTTCTCTTTCAGCCGTAAGGTACTAGACCGTGCAATGACAATAGAAATGAATGATGTTGATCTTTATGGTGGCTTAACTCATCGTTACGAACAAATCGGTAAACTCTCGTCAGAACATCTTGTTGGAAATGCTGTAGAAGGTGTTGATGTTTACGAGTCGAATAAAGATGTTTGTGACGTGGTAATCAACTATTTGCAAGATGTTAATAAGAAACTTGAAGGAACACCTTTCAAGGTTGCTTATCGTACAAGAAATGAGTTCTTGCTCTATATTGTTAATAATCTCCCATACAATAAGGATGATTCTGGAGAAGAGTTATCTTTAGATTTTGTTATAGCTCGTGCATTGGATGAAATCACTAATATGAAGATTCTTTCCCGAATAGAAGGCGATGAAACAAAGGTTAGTGCTGAATTCCTTACAGAGCTAGAAAATACAATAAAAAGGAGTTTAGAGGCTATAAGTCATGAAAGTTTCGCTAAAGAGCAGACGGAAAATACGCACAAGTCTATTTCGTTGGCAAAATTGAGTGAAATGAAGAAACGTCTTTCATCGGGTTATACAAGTTTTTGGAGCTAATATATGGAACTTCTGACGATTAAACATCAAGATTTCACAATGAGCATCGAATGTAGTAAGTTCGATGCTATTTGGCAGAAGGCTGCGAGTAATGTAGGTGTTGAAAATCTGACATCTTCTTACTCGTGGTCTGAAGGTGTGTTGTCTGTAGTCAGAATGGATGAAGAAGGCCATAAAATCGCCCTTTCTCTTGGGGATGATGCGCCAGCTGTATTCTTTGATAATGCAGAATACCCAATATGGGTTGAGTTCGAAGATTATGTAACAGGCGCAGATTTTGGCAGCACTCTTCAAAGCGACAATGAGAATTTTAGCTTCAGAAGAGGAATACTTGCTGGTTTTCTAAATTATAAAAACGATATTGGCAAAAGTGAAATTCTTATCAACTATACTGTTGGAAAAGAGATTCGCCATTTCTCTTTTGGGTTTGAAGTGTTGAGTTCAAAACTGAACTATCATGAGCACTGGAAACAGATAGTAGAAGATATAGAAAAAGAATACCGCATGTTGTCTCTTGATTATCTGAGACGAACTTTTCATGGTTTCACTCCAGATGAAGAAGGGGAAACGCCAGAACTTATATGGTGGAATATATTTGCAGGCGAACAGAAAAAGTTTATCAATGCAGTCAAGAGTATTATCGAGCGCCCCCGTCATAGGCTGCATAGTATTGAAACCTATGTCAGGGCAGATAAGCTAATTCACATACCAACTTCTATTGAAAATGAATTGGCAGAACATCGCAAAGAACAAGCTCACCTTTATCGTGTAGAACGACAAATACAGAGTAATGATACGCAAGAGAACCGCTTCTTGAAGTATGCTCTTCAGCAGATAACTGCAAGATATGAGTCATTGAAAAAACGGATTGAAGCTACTAAGGGGGTATCAGATACTTTTAAAAGTGAAATGGATTCTGTTCTAGCTACGTTGAAATATCTTGGTAGAAATCCTTTTTTCCGAACCATAGGGCGATATAAGGGTTTGAATCAGGAAAGTATGGTGCTGCAGAAAGCAACCGGTTATAGTCAGGTATATCGAACCTGGAACCTTCTTCGTCGTGCATATTCTTTGTACGACGGCATCTATCGTCTTCAAACCAAAGATATAGCAACACTTTATGAAATTTGGTGTTTTATAGAGGTTAGCCATATTGTAAAGGAACTTCTTGGTGACGATGTGGATATGGATCACCACAACCGAGGTGAAATGAACGGTTTATTCACCTGGAATCTTAAAAAGGGAGAACATTCGTGCATCTTGTTTAAGAAAGACGGGGTGGAGCTTGCTGAACTTGTCTATAATCCCAAGCATACTGATCAAGAAAATGACTCTATCAGCATGGAGAATCTTGTCGTTCCAACTGTTGCTCAAAAGCCGGATATTGTCTTGCAGCTTACAAAGAATGACCTTCAGAAAAATATGAAGATGACTTATCTCTTTGATGCAAAATATCGTATTGACGGCAAAGTGAATGGTGTTGATACACCACCTGAGGATGCTATTAATCAGATGCACCGCTATAGGGATGCCATTTATTATAAGGACCATACGTCTGCAGAACTTAAGAAAGAAGTCATAGGTGGTTATATTTTGTTTCCTGGTGGTGGAGAAAAGGTCGATGTCGAAGTTTCAAAATTTTACAAGACAATAGACGAGGTTAATATTGGTGCTTTTCCGCTTCGTCCAAAGGATGCTGAGAATAGAGATTTGTTGGTTAAATTCATTGAATCTTTGATAGGAAGAGCTTCTATAGAGATACTTGATGAGAGTATTCCTCAAAAGGGCTTGTACTATACCTCAGATGAGCCAAAGGATGCAGAATACATGATTTTGACCATTGATAAAGAAGTTAATGATGATTTGAATGCTGTTCTTGATGGTTATGCCAACACGATTGTTATGGGCAAGAAGGGTATAGAAGAAACGAAGGATATTCAAACAATCCGATACATTGCTCCTATCACTTTTGGCAGTCATATTAAGGGCTATTATAAGGTGCTTAAGGCAAATTTGATTCGGGTAGAAGACGAAGAATATCCTATCCGTATTAAGTTTGATGTTGGCGACTGGGTATCGTTGGATTATCCAGCTAAATTCGGTATGCCTAAGTGGGCTCTTCGGGGTGTTTGTAAAACTAAGGAAGAATTCTTTAGACATTGCAAAGAACATACAGTTCACAAAGAGAATAAATAATATAAATTAAAATAATTTTAATATTTTAACATTATGATGAATAATTTCTCAGTAATCTCTCCACGTAAATTGCATTTTGAAGATTTGAAATCATCTATGTTTGAAATGATGGTTTATAGCATGCTTAAGACTTCTGGTAAGTATGAAGGCTTTCGCCCTTATGGTATGAAAGGTACTGATGAGGGAGTAGATATTTTGTGTGTTGAAAAAGATTCCCAATTGAAGTGTTTTGTCCAATGTAAATGTTGTGCAGCTCTAACCAGGTCTGATCTTTTGAAGATTGTGGATAAAATTGTTAATGGGAATAATGATATTTTGGGGAATGTCATATTGGTAGTAGCTGCTTGTGATGTTAGAAAAAAAGCATACGAAGATTTTGAAACTTACGCAAAAGAGAAAGGTTTCTCAAAAGCTATGCTAATTGAAAGTACCGATTTGGATATTGATTTACACAGAGAAGAATATAAATTTATAAAAGATAGATTCTTCGGCTCAGATATAGACAAAGAAGAATATGCTCGAAAAATAATGGAATATGCAAAGAAAGGAGAACAATTAGTTAAGGAAAAACTACTACGACCTATAGAAAGAGTGACTTATGAAATTAAAGAGCATTATCTAGAATTCCCATCAGAAAAATTCATATGCTCTGAGGTGATAATTCGTTCTATAAAAGACAAAGACATTAGTCTTATAAGTGATAATAAAGAAATGCCTGATACTAGGGCTAAATTTTTCTTGTATGATATATATAATGATGGTATACAATTGTATGTAGCTCCTTGGACTTCTGAAACTATCGTTATAAATCCTTATGGGCAATGGTTGGATAAAAAGGAGTTCGAGAAACTTGATTATCAGGGCGAACATATGGAACTTAACGTTGTTAAAATCGGTAAAATCCCTTACTCGAATATTGTAATTATTGACCAAGATGGGGATTTGAATTATAGCTGTCCTATAATTTGGTGTAATTTTCAAGGGGAACACGGTCCATTTGTTGATTTTTGTTATAGCTATCATGACGAAGAAAAACGTAGACGTATATGTTTTGAGAAGGGTAGAAAACATACATTGATAGACCGAAACGACTATTTGCGTTTAAAGCAAAAATATGCTTTACAATAAAGAAGATTTTCTCTTTGTATCAAATAATAGAGGGTTATAAGCTGGCGATAGCGCTGTATCGGTACCAAGCGTAGCGGTGTAATCGGTACCATGCTATCACTGCAATCAGTACCGTTCGTATCGCTGCAAACGGTACCGATTCGCCGATATTATCATATAAGCTATCCCATGGCAACACCCTGGGTATTAATGACATATAAACCAACGCTCTGAATGGGCAAAAGCTTTACAATTATGGCACAATCATTATCAAAAATTTATATCCATTTG